>Ga0272446_1006415_pt1 | contig 12266 bp, 11 predicted proteins | sample YNPCB0061_FD_194587 | JGI IMG/M metagenome (GOLD analysis project Ga0272446, IMG submission 194587) | Hot spring microbial mat communities from Yellowstone National Park, WY, United States - YNP-CB-006-1 | ecosystem: Environmental > Aquatic > Thermal springs > Hot (42-90C) > Sediment | place... | reverse complement strand
GAATCGCCGTTCTGATTCCACCCGAATCACAGTTTGCAGGCCAGGCCAGGCGGGAATGCCATCGAGGAGAGTGCAGATGCTGACGGTGCGTTTCTCAATTATCGACAATCAACTGGCAAGTTTTTTTGGGGTATTGATCGCATCAAAGGCAAGCAAGACCCCTTTGAGCGCCAGTTGGCGGATTAGCTCTGGTAAGGCTTTGATTTCATTGGTTTTGCGGTCAACTTGGTAGGGGGGGCAGAAGCAAACCCCGTTCCACAATAATCGCCGATGGCCTGAAACCCTCGGTTGCCAGCCATAACCGCTAGCGTAAAGAGGGCAAGGCACAATGCTGATGCCGTTTTCCAGCACTACGACGGCAATCCCGTAGGTCTGCAAAAACCTCTAGAATTTCGATACGCTCATCGCTAGGAGGTACAGGAGATTGCGCGCTCAGTTTGGGCAGTGGCCGGGATGAGGGTGGTAAGAGCATGAGGTATTCCTGGCATTCAGGTACAGAGCCGCTATGCTACCATTTCCCGTGTCATTTAAGAATGAAATAGCCCTGGTGCGCACCTACATTCGCCAACATCCCCAACGCTGGCTACAGGACAGCCATCGAGTCAGCCGGTGACCGCAGCAAACCGGACTGCACCAATCTTCTGGGCCACAGTCAGGCCTTGCACAGTCAAGGCACGGCTCAACCATGCCATTGTCAGCCGATGCAATTGAATTGTCAGTCGATGCAATTGAATTGTCAGTCGATGCAATTGAATTGTCAGTCGATGCAATTGAATTGTCAGTCGATGCAGTTGAATTGTCAGTCGATGCAATTGAATTGTCAGACGATGCAATCGAATTGTCAGACGATGCAATGCCAATGTCACTCGATACAATGCCAATGTCACTGCGGAATATACTGAATTCACGCGATGCAATCGAATTGTCAGGCGATGCAATGCCAATGTAATGGGTGAATTTACTGAGTCGGGCTCCCTACAACTGCCAAACTGCCCATCCAGCAAGGTATTTACCTGGTTCATAGCCGCAACCGCCCATTTCTGGCCCCTTGTCATCCGTGAAACTGTTGAACTTTGCCACGAATGGGGCACCTTAAATGTGTTGTTTTATTGATTTATGTGAGGTGTTCCATGAGTACCACCATCCCAAACCGGCGATTGTCTCCCCGGATCATCAGTCAGGATGTCGATTCCTTCAATGGGCTGGGTCTGGTTCTGACCTACAGTACCAACCGTCCGGAGGCGATGCCCGCCACGTTGCAAGACGCCTTGCACAACATGCAAGCGCGGCAACAGACGGAAACGGAAAAACAGTTGGTCTACAAAATGGCGGCGGAAGCGGCCCGTCAGGCCGAGTGGGAATTCCACAATGCCGTCCTGGCCATGAAAGAAGCTGTGCGGGGACAATTTGGCTCCGACAGCAACGAGGCCCAGGCCGTTGGACTGAAGAAAAAGTCTAACCGCAAAAGACCCACTCGCTCTAACTCAACTGCGCCCCTGGCCGATTGAGTATGAGTAATCGCCCCTCGCACCTGACACCCTCCCCCTTCTAGTTGGCTCCAGTCTCCTGCCTACAAGAAGGGGGATTCAGTTTGGTGGGGTTTCAATCAACACGGTCACAGCGGCAACCGCAATCAGCATTTCATCATTTTTGTCCTGCAATTCAGCGATCGCCCGGCCCTGCACCACCATGCCACCTGCTTCCACCGTCAGATGCTTACGGCCAAAGGGCAACACCGACAGCACCTCGGCTGGCCGCACCTGCTCCGGGTAAGGAACCGCCACCTGCACTTCCACAATCATTTCATCGGGATGGCTCAAGCCAGCCACTTCCCACACACCCGGCAGGGCATTGTGAGCGATCGCATTTCTCACCGCACGAGCGGCTGCAACCGTAGGATCCTGACCATGCTGGTCAATGCCCATCCCCATTTCGATGATCAATCGTTTGCCTGTCACTGGCTGCCTCCCATCCGGATGAATCGGGTTTGCTCCCCGCGATCGCAGATGGGCGATCGCCTACAGTAAAAAAATAGTTGCTGCCATTTTTGCCTGTGAGTTTTGCCTCTCCTCTGCCCGCTACCAACCGTCGCCGATGGCGGCAAGCCCTGCCAGCCAAAATCTTTCACTGGATTAATCTTATTAGCTTGGCCATCATGCTGACCAGCGGCCTGCAAATCTACAATGCCAATCCCGTTTTTGGCGGCCGGGAGGGCTGGCACTTTCCGCCCATTGGTCTTTTAGGCGGCTGGCTGGCTGGTGGACGACACTGGCACTTTGCAGGCATGTGGGCCTTCTCCCTCAACCTGCTGTGGTATGGCCTGTATATTCTGATTAGCCGTCGCTGGCGGCATCGCTATGTCGGCGGCAATGACCTGAAAGCCCTGCAACTGAGTCGGAATGCCAAACGGCGAATCTATGCCTGGCATCGCATCGCCTACACCGCCATCATCCCCATCCTGCTGCTGGCGCTCCTGACCGGCATCGGCATGTATAAGCCAGCCCAGTTTCCCTGGATTGTGGATCTTTTTGGCGATTGGTTTGCCCTGCGGGTGATGCATTTTCTGACCGTGCCGCTGGTGCTACTGTTTGCTCTGGTCCACTCCTGGCTGGCCCTCAAAGCTGGAGGCGACCCTCTAGTGGACTCGATGTTCTTTGGCCCATCGCCACCACCGGACACCTCTGCCGATTGACAGATCTATTGGCTAACCCAGAATTACAAAGCAGACATTGCCTGTATTTAAAGCTTTGATTCGGTCCACTGAGGTTCAATCCCTTCCTGTCAATAATTTGTAATAAGCTAGCTGAATAGGAACGACGACTAAAATAATGCGTTGTCTTCAGTTTCTTGCAGCCCTCATCCCCAATGCTCATTTCTGACCCGCACATCGCCAATTTCCATGAATAGTCCCTTTCTCGATCGCCTGTTTCATCCTGACCGTCCCGTCATTGTATTTGACGGCGCAATGGGTACTAACCTACAGGTGCAAAATCTGACCGCCGAGGACTTTGGCGGATCCGAGTATGAGGGCTGCAATGAATATCTGGTGAAAACCAAACCAGAGGCAGTGGCCAAGGTGCATCGCGACTTCCTGGCCGCCGGAGCCGATGTGATCGAAACAGACACCTTTGGGGCCACCTCGATTGTCCTAGCGGAATACGATCTGGCCGATCAGGCCTATGAATTAAACCGGCGGGCGGCCGAACTGGCCAAAACCGTGACGGCCGAGTTTTCCACCCCGGAAAAGCCCCGTTTTGTGGCTGGGTCCATTGGTCCCACCACCAAGTTGCCAACCCTGGGCCACATTGACTACGACACCATGAAAGCTGCCTTTGCCGAACAGGCAGAAGGCTTATGGGATGGCGGCGTCGATCTGTTTCTGGTGGAAACCTGTCAGGATGTATTGCAGATCAAGGCAGCCCTGAATGGGATTGAAACCGTGTTTCAGAAGAAGGGCGATCGCCGACCACTGATGGTGTCGGTGACGATGGAAACCACTGGCACCATGCTGGTGGGCTCAGACGTAGCAGCCATGCTGACCATTCTGGAACCGTTCCCAATTGATATCCTGGGCCTGAACTGCGCCACTGGACCGGACCGCATGTCCGATCACATCAAATACCTGTCGCAACATTCCCCCTTTGTGGTCTCCTGCATCCCCAATGCTGGCATTCCAGAAAATGTTGGCGGTCAGGCCCACTATCGCCTGACGCCGATGGAACTGCGCATGGCCCTGATGCACTTCGTAGAAGACCTGGGGGTGCAGGTAATTGGCGGTTGCTGCGGCACCCGACCGGAGCATATTCATCAACTGGCGGAAATGGCCGCCGACCTGAAACCCAAGGAGCGGCCGGTCAGACGGGAAGTCGCCATTGCCGTTGGGGCCAGCCAGCCAAGCCCAGCGGCCCTGCCGTCTCCCCGTCCTGCTTTCAATTACATTCCGGCGGCGGCCTCCATCTACAACGCCCAACCCTACGAGCAGGACAACTCCTTTCTGATTGTGGGCGAACGGTTAAACGCCAGTGGCTCCAAGAAAGTGCGGGAATTGTTGAACGCTGAAGATTGGGATGGTCTGGTCTCCATTGCCCGCTCCCAAACCAAGGAAGGGGCCCACGTCCTGGATGTGAACGTAGACTACGTGGGCCGCAATGGCGAGCAGGATATGCATGAACTGGTGTCCCGGTTGGTGACCAATATCAACCTGCCGCTGATGCTGGACTCCACCGAGTGGGAAAAGATGGAAGCCGGTCTGAAGGTGGCAGGCGGCAAGTGTATCCTCAACTCCACCAACTTTGAAGATGGGGAACCCCGCTTCTTTAAGGTGCTGGAACTGGCCAAGCAATATGGGGCCGGGGTAGTGGTGGGCACCATCGATGAAGAGGGTATGGCCCGTACCGCCGAGAAAAAGTTTGCCATCGCCCAACGGGCCTATCGGGCGGCGCTGGAATATGGTATCCCGGCCCACGAATTGTTCTTCGACACCCTGGCCCTGCCCATTTCCACCGGCATTGAGGAAGACCGGGCCAACGGCAAAGCCACCATTGAGGCAATTCGTCAGATCCGGCAACACCTGCCCGGCTGTCATATCCTGCTGGGGGTGTCCAATATTTCCTTTGGCCTCAGTCCGGCGGCTCGGATTGTGCTCAACTCCATGTTCCTGCACGAAGCCATCCAGGCTGGTATGGATGGGGCGATCGTCAGTGCGGCTAAGATCCTGCCCCTGTCCAAGATCGAACCGGAACATCAGGACCTCTGTCGCGATCTGATCTACGATCGCCGCCGCTTTGAGGGCGATATCTGTGTCTACGATCCGCTGGCCGAGCTGACTCGCCGGTTTGAAGGGGTATCCGCCAAAGCCGCCCGCTCCAACGAGTCCCTGGCCGATTTAGCGATCGAAGAACGGCTGAAACGCCACATCATTGATGGCGAACGGATTGGCCTGGAGGAAGCCCTGACCCTGGCCCTGGAAACCTACAAACCCCTGGATATCGTCAACACGTTCCTGCTGGACGGCATGAAAGTCGTCGGGGAACTGTTCGGCTCCGGCCAGATGCAACTGCCCTTTGTGCTCCAGTCCGCCGAAACCATGAAAGCGGCGGTGGCTTATCTGGAGCCGTTCATGGAAAAGACCGAAGCCGGCAACAACGCCAAAGGCACCTTTATCATTGCCACGGTCAAGGGCGACGTACATGACATTGGCAAAAACCTGGTGGACATCATCCTCTCCAACAACGGCTACAAGGTGATTAACCTGGGCATCAAGCAGCCGGTGGAAAACATCATTGAGGCCTATCGTCAACACCATGCGGACTGTATTGCCATGAGCGGTCTGCTGGTGAAATCGACCGCTTTCATGAAGGAAAACCTGGAAGTGTTCAACCAGCAGGGCATTACCGTGCCGGTGATTCTGGGGGGAGCGGCGCTGACGCCCAAATTTGTCTACGAAGATTGCCAGAACACCTACAAAGGTCGGGTGATTTACGGCAAAGATGCCTTTTCCGACCTGCACTTCATGGACAAACTGATGCCAGCCAAGATGGCCCATCAGTGGGATGACCGGCAGGGCTTCCTGGGCGACTTTGCCGAAGAAAATGGCCATCGCAAGGCGCGAGACGGGGCAGACGACCGGGCAACCGAAGCCGATTCGGCGGCAACAAGGTCCCTTCTGCCGGAGGTAGAGGATACCAACCGTTCCGACGCCGTGGCCGTGGATATTCCCCGGCCCACGCCGCCCTTCTGGGGCAGCCAACTGCTCAATCCGGCTGATATTCCCTGGGAAGAACTGTTCTGGTATCTCGACTTGCAGGCTCTGATCGCTGGTCAGTGGCAGTTCCGCAAACCCAAGGAGCAGTCGCGGGAGGAGTATGACGCCTTCCTGCAAGCAAAGGTCTATCCCCTGCTGGAGGACTGGAAACAGCGCATCGTTAACGAAAATCTGCTGCAGCCCCAGGCTATTTACGGCTACTTCCCCTGTGTGGCGGACGGCAATTCCCTGCACCTGTTTGACCCCAGTGTGGCAACGCAGGACATCGCTTCCCTCCCCGATCCAGTCACAACCTTTCACTTCCCGCGACAAAAGTCCCTGCGACGGCTGTGCATTGCTGATTTCTTTGCGCCTAAAGACCTGGGGCGGTTAGATGTGTTCCCTATGCAGGCAGTGACCATGGGGGAGGTCGCCACTGAGTATGCCCGCAAACTATTTGAGGCCAATCAGTACACTGATTACCTGTACTTCCACGGCATGGCAGTGCAACTGGCAGAAGCCCTGGCCGAGTGGGTGCACGCCCGCATCCGGCGGGAATTGGGCTTTGGCGATCGCGACCCGGACAATATTCGGGATGTGCTGGCCCAACGCTATCAGGGCTCCCGTTACAGCTTCGGCTATCCCGCCTGTCCCAATATTCAGGACCAGTACAAACAACTGGAGCTATTGGGAACGGAGCGCATCGGTATGTTCATGGACGAGAGTGAACAACTCTATCCGGAGCAGTCTACGACCGCGATCGTGGCCTACCATCCCGTCGCTAAGTACTTCACCGCATAGTCAAGCCATCGTCAATTCAAACACCCAGCGAAGCCAGGAACTGTTACACTTCCTGGCGCCAGTACGAGGTCCTCGACGAACTGCGCCCGGATACGGTCATGCCCTACATGGTAGGAACCACCGAGGAGGTGGAGAAGGGATGGTATTTACGCCGTTACGGAGTCCCGTATGAGGGTATGCGATCGCTGATTCGGGTCGAATCGGCCAAAAAGCCGGAATCAGGGAGGTTGAGCGCATAGAGGCTTCCCCAATGGTGCGATCGCCTTTTCCTGGCTCCCTTCCAGGGAATTCTGGATGTCTTCCTGCTGCGATCAAAGTCACTCTGAACGCGACTGGCATGATGGTTGTCGGTTGGCTGTGGTTGCGGGCGATCGCGGTCAATGCCGCTTGCAGTTGGCTGACCAGAGAAGCCGTCAGACTCTGGAAAGTCAGTGTTCCGTCAGGCGGCGTTGTCTGCCCCGCAGATAGGGCAATGCTCCTTGCGGCTGGGCCATCCCTTGGTTACCCGGCCTGGTTGGGTTACCCGGCCTGGTTGGTCGAACTCCCCAGATATCTCACCAGACCCAGAAACAGACCGATGCCGACGGCATATTTGACCGGATCGGCGATCGCGGGATTGGGGGAAAAGAAGCCTTCAATGATGCCAGCAATGACCAGCAGGGGCACAATCCCAAACACCAGATGGGCCGCTTGCAGGCCATAGCGTTTGAGGGCATCGACCCGGCGATAGGGGCCAGGAAACAGAATCGACCGGGCCAGCAACAGACCGGCTGCACCGGCTAAACAGATGGCGGGCAACTCCAGGGAGCCATGGGGAAAGACAAAGGCCCAGAAGGGAAAAGCCAGATTGTTTTGCCCGACCAGCGTGCCGATCGCCCCCAATAGCAAGCCGTTCAGCAGCAGGATATAGATCGTCACCAATCCAGCCGGAATGCCACCGGCGATCGCGGCAAAGGCAACCCGGATGTTGTTGATCATGATGTTGCTGGAGGCAAACGGCTCAATGCCGACAATGGACCCCATCCACAGTTCACCACGATCGCGGACCCGGTGGATCAATTCCTGCGGCACCACCAGGGAAAGAAAGGAGGGATCGGTCCAGGACAGCCACCAGGACACCAGACCGGCTCCCAGCAAGAGGGCAGTAGCCAGGGCGATCGCTCCTTTGGCCTGCTGCACCGCCGCCGGAAAGCCCCAGCGATAAAAGTTCAGCATCGCCTGCCATTCTTGCCGTCGAGAGCCCTGATAGATTTGGGTGTAGCTGCGGCTGGTGAGGGACTGCAACTCCCGAATCGTGATCTGGCTGAGGGCATGGGTGCGGGCTCGGGCTAGATCGGCGGACACAGAACGATACAGACTGGAGAGTTGGCGAATTTCGGCTGAATTTAGCGATCGCAACCCCCGTTTTTCCGCCCGGTTCAACAGCGTGTCCAGTTGCTTCCAGAAGGGTTGTCGCCGAGCAATCCAGCGCTGCAGGTTCATAAACTGTGATATTTGGCAGGAATTCAGCAGGGCTGGTTTAGAATCGCGTCAATTAGTCCGTCGATTTCCCTACTTAATTCCATCCAGTTTAGCCTATGGCTCGCGGCCCCAACGATTCTGCTCCAGTTCAGCCCCTCAGTGTAGGGAATGTGGTGAGTGCTGCCTTCCAGCTCTATCAGGAACACGCCAAAGAGTATCTGCAAATTGCCCTGTATGCCACGTTATGGGTTTTGCTACCCTTCCTGGTGGCGATCGCGGGGGTTGCCGTGTTTCTGGGCATCCAGAACTATGCTCTATTGGGTTTACTGATTCCGGCCCTGTTTGTCCTGTTTTTTTATTGTCTGACCAAATATCTGGCCAATTCAGCCCTGATTGTGCGTCTGGCCTTTCGGGAACTGACCAATCAACCGGAAAGCCTGGCCGACGCCCGCCGGTTTATTTCCCCTCGTCAGTGGCAATTTTTGGTAATTGCGCTGCTGCTGTTCCTGCTCTTTACCGGCATCATGCTGGCGGTGTATCTGGGTGCCTTTATCCTAGTCATGCTGATCCTGGGGGCGTTGGGTGGCTTGCAACTGTTTCTGGACTTCAGTCCGGAGAGGTTGGTGGCCAATCCAGGGCTATTGGTAATCGGCATTTTGGCGATTTTACTCACCTTTGTGCTGGTGCTGGGTCTGCTTTACTGGCTGATGGTTCGGTTCACGATTTCAGAAGTACCGCTGGCGGTTGAGCCAGGGCTGACGGCTCGCAAGAGTATCCGTCGCAGTTGGGACTTGACCAAGGGCAGTGTGGGCCGGATTTTTTTGATTCTGTTTGTCACTTTTTGCGTCACGATTCCGCTGCAGATCCTGGTGCAAATCCTGTCCAGTGTGGTGGAAGGTGGCATTGGGGCTGTGGTTCCGCCGGAGTCTGCGGCCTATGCTGGATTGGTGTTTCTGGTCAGCTATGCCCTCAGTTTGGCGCTCAGTGTGGTGGTTTTGCCGCTCTGGCAAATTATTAAAGCCCTGATCTATTTTGACCTGCAAACCCGTCGGGAAGGACTGGGCCTGGAACTGCGCGATCGCGGCCCGGCCCAACCGTGACGCAAAAACCATAACCCGCCGCCCCCTCTGGTCCAAGCTGCTGTTGCTGCTGTGCTATGCGTTTTTTCAACCGTGTGTCTCTGTCTACTCCGGAGAGTGTGGAACTGGAGTTTTTGCTGGCTGGCATTGGCAGCAGAACCCTGGCGCTGGTGATTGACTACCATGTGCTGATTGTGATCCTGCTCTTGTTCTGGGGGTTGGGCAGTTGGGCCACCTTAGGGCTATTTGCCTATTTGGAGGATGCAGGGATTGATTACAGCGGTTTACCAACCTGGTTGCTGGCGATCGCCATTCTGATTACCTTTGTCATCTTTGCTGGCTACTTCGTCATCTTCGAAGCCCTGTGGCAAGGGCAGACACCCGGCAAGCGGTGGGCCAGAATTCGAGTGATCCGGGACGATGGGCGGCCGGTTGGACTGGCCCAGGCGGCTTTGCGCGCCCTCCTGCGGCCGATTGATGATTTTCTCTTTATTGGTGTGTTTCTGATCTTGCTCGGTTCCAAGGAAAAACGGATTGGCGATTGGGTGGCGGGAACCCTGGTGGTGCAGGAAGAACGGGGCGATCGCCGTCGCCAGTTGCTCCTGTCTGAACCGGCCCAGCGGTTGGCCACTCGCCTGGCCCAACAGCCAGAGTTGGACCAGTTGTTGCCGGATGATCTGGCCATCATTCGGGAGTATTTACTGCGACGCAATGCCATGGCTGCCAATGCCCGCAGCCAGCGAAGCACCAGGTTGGCGGATCAGGTGCGGGCCATCCTGAACCTCAAGGCGATTCCGGCTAGCACCAATCCGGAGCAATTTCTGGAAGCTGTCTATCTGGCCTATCAACAGCGATACGGCGAGGATAGATAAGACTTTGCTGAAACCGAATGGCTACACACACAGGCGAATGTCCTGAGTGAGCCGCAAGACCAGCCTACCTGCCTTACTGCCACAGCGGACATCCACCGTCCCTGCCAGTCGGAAGCCTCTTACGTTGACACAGGCGGCAACCCCTGTCTGGATGCGCTAGTGTAGGGATCGAACATGTAGGTTGGATGAAATCGTGTTGCCTTGTTGTCGTTTTCCAGTCTCGCTGGTGCTGCTGGCCTGCTGCCTCACGCCGCTGACGGCTTGTTCCAACAGTTCTCTGGGGGAACAATTGCAACAATCTCTGGCTGCCGATCCCCAACTACGGGCCAGTCAGTCTCCCATCTCAACGCCTACTCCAACGGTGACAGCCAGCCCACCGGCAACTGGGGTGGATCTGCCGGCTGATTTCCCTAGTGAGATTCCTCGTTATCCCAACAGCCAGTTGCAGCAGGTGGTCCCATCAGGCACCGCCAGTCCCAACGCCAACGGTCAACCGACAGTGACGCGCTGGACCAGCCCGGATAGTAGCGATCGCATCCTGGGTTTTTACCGTCAGGCTTTACAGACGGGCAACTGGCAAGTGATGGAGCAACCGGCGACCAGTCAACAAGGAACCTTGGTGGCCCAACGGCAGGGACTAACCTTAACCCTTACGGTGCAGCCAATTGTGTCCTTGTCTCCCGGCAATGCGGCCAAAACAGAATTTACCCTGCAATATGGTCCGGCCGGACCCACTGTGGGTCAGGGCAGCCCTGTACCGACTGCAACAGGTTCACCGGCTGCAACAGGGAACAGTGGCAGCCTGACCAGTTTGCCGCCCTTTCAAACCACTACCACCGTGGGAATTTCAGGCACTTCTACTGGCAGCGCTCCAGTGACCAGCGGCCTGACGGCTTTGAGCTTCACCGATTTGGATAAGTTGCCACCGGATCTGCGATCGCAGATTGAAGACTTGGCCCGCCTGGGCGTCCTCTCTGCCAGTGGTACCAAGGGGGTGGGAAAAACCAATGAATTTGCCCCCAGCCAACCCCTGACCCGACGGGAATATGCCCGCTGGTTGGTAACGGCCAACAATCTTCTGTTTGCCAGCCGCCCCGCCCAGCAGATTCGCCTGGGCCAGGACACAAGCCAACCAGCGTTTCGGGATGTGCCCCCCAGTGACCCAGATTTTGCAGCGATTCAGGGGCTGGCCGAGGCTGGTATTCTTCCCAGTGCCCTGTCCGGTGACAGCACCACGGTCTTGTTTAATCCCGACAAACCGCTGACCCGGGAAACCATGGTGCAATGGAAAGTCCCCCTGGATACTCGACAGGCCCTACCTAAGGCTACGGTGGATGCGGTGCAACAGACCTGGGGCTTCCGGGATGCAGCCCGGATTGATCCCAAAGCCCTGCAGGCAGTCCTGGCCGATCATCAAAATGGGGACCAGGCCAATATCCGGCGCGCCTTTGGCTATACAGCACTATTTCAACCTAAGAAACCGGTCAGCCGGGCCGAAGCCGCCGCCAGCCTGTGGTATTTCGGCTTCCAGGGAGACGGCCAGTCTGCCCAGGATGCCCTTAAAAGCCAATAAATTCGGGTTATTGATGAGTTCGAGCTGAGGAGGATGGGCAAGACGGTAGGGTGCCAGGTCTTAGATGCTAGTGCAGCGTCAACTCTAGAAATTAGGGTTTGTAGTCAGCGCTTCAGCGCTAAAGCGCCGACTACGAGCCAATGGGTTCACCTTAAAATTAGGGTTTGACAGAGCACTAGATGGCAGTTGCCAGATTTCAGGTGCGCGGTGGCAGCAACCGAAAACCCAATACCCGACACCCAACACTCCTGCACTAACGTAACTTGGCTGGACGGGAAGGGGGAGACTGAATCGAGACAGATGGGGGAGGACCACTAGAAGACCCATCGCGCTTGTCGCTGAGCAACTCACGGATGCGTCGGGACATCAAGCGGATGATATTGACAGCAATGCCAGGTGTTTCGTCGATCGCTTCGTACAGTTGTTGCTGCGTCAGAATCAGGCAACTGCAAGCTTCCACTGTGCTTACAGACGCCGATCGCGGTTCTGAGTCAAATAAGGACATTTCCCCGAAAAAGGACCCCGGTCCCAGGCGGGTAATTTCCTTGGTTTCGATATGTACCCGCACAGAACCAGACACAACGATAAATAGCGATCGCCCCTCCTGACCCTTGGTGAAAATGGGTGTGTTTGCCGGAAACGACACCTCATCCATCACAGATGCCAACCGCACCAGAAAATCATCCCGCAACTCCTTAAAGATAGGAACGCCACGTACAAATATCAATCGATCAACA
>Ga0272446_1006414_pt1 | contig 12268 bp, 8 predicted proteins | sample YNPCB0061_FD_194587 | JGI IMG/M metagenome (GOLD analysis project Ga0272446, IMG submission 194587) | Hot spring microbial mat communities from Yellowstone National Park, WY, United States - YNP-CB-006-1 | ecosystem: Environmental > Aquatic > Thermal springs > Hot (42-90C) > Sediment | place... | reverse complement strand
TGGAAAGTTAATATAAAAAAACGTTAAAAAGAGAGTTTTATTTTTAGAACTATTCATTTAGGTAAAGAATAAGACTACCATCTGGGGTGCTTTCACAAGCAGGGATGCTTGGGATACTTTTTTGAGCGTGAGGGATGCGGAGGGAGCCTTTTAAAATTCACCGGAAAACCATTAAGAAGTTAAGGGCATTAAGAGGGGTCACAAGCAAGGATGCTTGGGATACTTTCACAAGCAGGGATGCCTGAGTTGCTTTCACAAGCAGGGATGCCTGGGGTGCTTTCACAAGCAAGGATGCCTGAGTTGCTTTCACAAGCAGGGATGCCTGAGTTGCTTTCACAAGCAGGGATGCTTGGGATACTTTCACAAGCAGGGTGATACAGCTCGAGGTTCAACTTTTACTAAATTAATGTTTACATTGCCCAATTATTTCATGGAAAGTATCATGTGCGGTATTTAATGCTTTCATGATTTCGCTATCTTTCGATTTAGATTTGACAAGTTTATGGACTTTATCGCAGTCTTTGATGAGTTTATCAATGGTTTCCATATTGACTTTGGGTTTTAATTCGTTTGGAATATTGGAGGTTTTTAATAGCTTTGCTTTGTCTAAAAGTTCTTGGCTACGTGTTTTGATGGGTTCTAAATTTCCTTCTTCTGCCGGGTGAAACGTTGAAGACATGACTTTATGAAAATCTTTAATTGCAGTCCAATCATCAAAAATACTTTTGGGTACTATTTTTTCATACTTTTGGCTAACTGCTTCCCAATGAATCACATTCCATATATTTGCCAAGTAATCATTTCTTTTATTTTGGTACTTAAGGTAATAAGCATGTTCCCAAACATCAATCCCTAAAATAGGAATACCTTTTTCTTTTACTACGTCCATTAAAGGATTATCTTGATTAGGAGTTGAGGTAACTTCTAATTTTTTTTCTGCATTCACAATTAACCAAACCCATCCCGAACCAAACTGTGAAAGTCCTTTTTGAGTCATAAGAACCTTTAAACTATCCAATGAACCAAATTGTTTTTCTATTGCACTCTTGAAATAGTTAGTAGGTTTAGAACCATTGGGGGTTAATATTTCCCAAAAAAGGGTATGGTTAAAATGCCCTCCTCCATTGTTTCTGACAGCTTCTGAGTATTTGGATACATTTTTTAATATTTCTTCTAATGACAAATTGGCATTTTCGTGATTTTGTAATGCTTTGTTTAAGTTGTTGATGTAACCTTGATGATGTTTTTCGTAATGAATTTTCATTGTGGCTTCATCTATGTAAGGTTCCAAAGCATTAAAACTATATGCCAATTTGGGTAATTGATGATTTTGTGCAAAAAGATTTGAAAAAAATATTATCAAAATAATGAAAATGGATTTCATACGCATTTTTTTTGCAAACTTACATAAAATTTTTTGATTATACAAAATCAATAGTTCTTAAATTTTAAAATGTCTTCATGGTTGATTTTTAAAAAACCATTAAGAAGTTAAGAGGCATTAAGCGGGTTCGTAATTACCTCTATTATGATTGGTTTAAGTGAAGAAAAAAGATACCTACTTGAATTAAAGTTCTATGTTATAGAATATCACGGTTTTGATTATGTAATATAGTATTCTTTCCTATGGTGTATGCTAAAACCGATGCTGGAACGTAAATTAATTTTAAATTATCTATTTCTTGCGTTCCTTCTTTGTCAAGAGTGGTAATTAGTGCAGTATTCAAGTTGTTTTCTTTTAAAAATTGCAATAGGGATTTTAATTCACCAGGTTTTTTGTAATGTAGATTACTCCACTTGATTTCTACAGCCCATAGAGGTTGGAAGTTTTGTTCATCTAATTTCACCAAATCTACCTCCCCTTTTTGCCATCTTGCATAATAAGGAGTAAACCAATCTCTGTGAAGCCATTGAGCATAAATTGCCGTTTCAACCATATTGCCCATAAAAGGGTCTGTTGGTTGTATTGGCGAGAACAAAGCACTTCTTAATGAAGGATTCGTAAGATAAATCTTAAATTGAGTAGCTCTTTGAAATTGTTTGGGTTTATTAGATATTTTATGAACAACTTTAATTAAAAATGCTGCTTCTAAATATTCTATGTACCGCTTAATAGTATTTTTTTGAACACCTGAGTTTTTGCTTAATTCTTCAAGACTTACTTCTCTTGCACTATTGTAAGCAATGGCAGTAAATAAAGAGTTAAGCTCTTGTACGTCTCTTATTCCGTAAAGGCTTGGCAAATCTCTTAATAACACTTTGTCAATAATATCGCTTCTGATATAACGGCCGGGATTGCTTTGGATTTTGTCTGAAAAAATTACTTCCGGGTAACCACCATAATTGATATAGTCCAAAAAATGTTTGTTAAGTTCTTGGATATTATTGGTACTGTAAAATTTTATCAAATTTCCTTGCCAGTCCAAATTTGTTTCTGTTATGATTCTATTTAGTTGTTTCAGATGAATAAACTCATTAAAGGTTAAAGGGGGAAGCATAAAATCTGTAAATCTTCCTGCTCCGCTTTCATTGCTTTTAAGTTTTAAGGCTGCAGCAGCTGAACCAGAAACCACGAAACGAGTATAAGGATAGCTATCTACCAATGATTTTAGGTGTACTTCCCAATCTTTTAAGTATTGTATTTCATCAAAAAAAATATACCAACCTTTGAGACTTTCTTGTTTAGTTGCTTTGCGACACAAACTAAATAATTTTTCTAAACCGATATTATTATAAATGGGTGTTTCAATGGAAATGTAAGCAATTTTTAGTGGGTCTATTGAGTTTTCAAGTAGATATTGAACAGCGTGCTGCATCATCACGGTTTTCCCAACTCTTCTAGGTCCCATTAAAACAACAGCCCTTCTTACACTTGTCTCTGTGACTAAATGTATAAACAAATCAAAATACGATCTTCTTTGCATGGAAGTGTAAAAATCCTCTACTTTTCCATTCACCCACCATGGGTTTTCAAATCTTAGGCGTTCAAGAATTTGTTCTTCGGAATATGGTAATAATGCCACTTTTATGATTTTAAAGTTTCAAAAATATGACCAATAAGATTATTATGAAAATCTTATTTTTTACTTTTTTGGTTACATTGGCAAAAAAGCATCAAAAATGAACCTTATTTATCAGGATATTTTCAAAAAACCATTAAGAAGTTAAGAGGCATTAAGAATACTTAAACATCATTTTGCTTCTTTGATGATATTTTCGACTACTGCAGGGTCCAGTAAAGTTGAGGTATCGCCTAAATTGGTAGTATCGCCTTCAGCGATTTTTCTCAAAATTCTACGCATAATTTTTCCGGAGCGTGTTTTAGGTAATCCAGTAACAATTTGTAATTTATCTAACTTAGAAAATGCTCCAATTTTTTCAGTAATAAGCGTTTGTAATTCTTTCAATAAAGCAGATTCATCTACTGGACCGACGCAAACCACAAAAGCATAAATGCCCTGTCCTTTTATATCATGAGGAAATCCTACAACAGCAGATTCCACAACAGCAGAGTGCATGTTTATTACATCTTCTAATTCACCGGTACCAATTCTGTGTCCTGAGACATTGATTACGTCATCTACTCTACCGATGATTCGGTAATAACCCTCATGGTCACGTTTGGCGCCGTCTCCGGTAAAATAATAACCTTTGTAAGTAGAAAAATAGGTTTGTTTAAAACGGTCATGGTTTCTAAAGACTGTTCTTGCCATAGAAGGCCAAGGAAATTTTATACATAAGTTTCCTTCCACTTCATTTCCCTGTAAAATATTACCTTTATCATCTAATAAAACGGGTTGAATACCTGGTAAAGGTAGAGTAGCATAAGCCGGTTTCAAAGGAGTTACAAAAGGAATAGGAGCAATTAAAATCCCGCCGGTTTCTGTTTGCCACCAAGTATCCGTTATAGGGCAACGTTTTTTTCCAACATTTTCATAAAACCACTCCCAAGCATCTTCATTGATGGGCTCACCTACGGTCCCCAATATTTTTAAACTGGATAAATCTTTGGTTTTAAAAATTTCATTTCCAAATTGTTCTAATGCACGAATGGCAGTTGGTGCGGTATATAAAATATTGACCTTGTGTTTATCAACAACGTCCCAGAACCTTCCGTGGTCAGGATAGGTAGGAACTCCTTCAAACAAAATTGTTGTACCTCCATTTAATAAAGGTCCATAAACCAAATAACTATGCCCTGTTATCCAACCTACATCAGCGGTACACCAAAAAATATCCTTTTCTTGATAACGAAATACATTTTTGAAAGTATAACCAACATAAACCATATAACCACCGGTGGTATGCAAAACTCCTTTGGGTTTGCCCGTTGAACCAGAAGTGTATAAAATAAATAACGGGTCTTCGGAATCCATCGGCTCCGGTACATATTCCTCTGAAACTCCTTCCATTAATTCATGCCACCATAAATCCATCGAATCATTCCAAGCTATTGCTGTATTTGAATGTTTTAAAACAATGACTTTTTTTATACTCGGTGATGTTTTGATTGCCTCATCTGCAATCGATTTTAATGCTATATATTTTTCTGCACGATAAAATCCGTCTGCAGTAACCAAAAGTTTACATTCAGAGTCATTGATTCTGTCGGACAAAGAATTAGAAGAAAAACCTGCAAAAACTACGGAATGAATGGCTCCTATTCTTGTACAGGCTAACATCGCTACCACCACTTCAATAGACATCGGCATATAAATGCAAACTCTATCTCCCTTCTGTATACCTAAATTTTTTAAAACATTTGAAAATTTACCTACCTCTTTATGCAATTCTAAATACGTAATAGATTTATGAGGAGTTTGGGGGTCGTTCGGCTCCCAAATCAATGCAATTTTATTCCCATTTTTTGTTAAATGTCTATCTAAACAATTTTGTGATAAATTACATACTCCACCTAAAAACCATTGTACTTTTGGAGTTTCAAACTCCCATTCTAAAACTTTGTTCCATTTTTTTATCCATAAAAATTCATTGGCAATTTTTTCCCAAAAAGTTTCAGGATTTTCTACACTGTTTTGATATTCTTTGAAATATTCCTTAAAATTTTGAATAATATACTGCATAAAATTGAATTGATGGCAAATTTAAAAAAATTTTTAGTTCATGTTACTTGCATCCATTTATTGGATGTAATGAATTTAAGTAGTTTTCTATTTTAAACTTATTTACTTTTACCCTTTATCACTACAAATTCTCTTTTGTAATCATTTCTTACACTCATTAAACTTAATTGTTTAACTTTGTGCTTTTGAAAAGTCATATTATGAATTTAAAGTTTCGTAACAAATACTTAGGTTTTCTATTGATTTTAGCATTGGTTTTTACGAATTGCAATCCGAGTAAAACTGCAAAATCTAAAAATGAAAAATTAGAGGGCAAAGTATCCGAAAAAAAAGACACAGTTTATGTAGAAAAATTGGTTGAAAAACCAGAAAAAAAAGAGTTTGTTCCTATTTGGGCTCCCAAAAAATACCAATTTAACCCTTCTTATACCAAATATCAAGATTTGATTCATACCAAATTACAAGTAAGTTTTGATTGGGAAAAACAATGGCTTTATGGTAAAGCCAATTTAATTTTAAAACCTTATTTTTATCCTACGGATTCTTTAACATTAGATGCCAAAGGTTTTCAAATCAATAAAGTAGCAATGGTAAATAAAGGTCAATTAAAAGACCTAAAATATTCCTATGACCGCGAAAAAATTCGTATTCAGTTAGATAGGACCTATAAAAGGGAGGAGACCTATGAAATTTTTATTGATTATATTGCTAAACCGGAGGAACTAAGTGTAGAAGGTTCAGAGGCAATTACCGATGCAAAAGGTCTTTATTTTATTAATCCATTAGGAAAAGACCCCAATAAACCCAAACAAATATGGACGCAAGGCGAGACGGAGTCTTCCTCCTGTTGGTTCCCTACTATTGATAGCCCCAATGAACGTTGCACCCAAGAAATTTTTATTACAGTAGATAAAAAATATACAACTTTATCCAATGGTATTTTAGTTAATTCCAAAGATAATGGAAATGGAACTCGAACTGACCATTGGAAAATGTCGTTACCGCATGCGCCTTATTTATTTATGATGGCAATAGGAGAGTTTTCAGTTGTCAAAGATAAATGGAGAAACATTGAAGTCAATTATTATGTAGAGCCTGAGTTTGCAAAATATGCCAAATTAATTTTCGGAAATACTCCCGAAATGTTAGAATTTTTTTCAAAAAAACTGGGAGTTGATTATCCATGGGAAAAATATTCCCAAGTAGTGGTTAGAGATTTTGTTTCTGGTGCAATGGAAAACACTACTGCAACTATTCATTACGGTGCTTTACAACATGATGACAGAGCTCATTTAGACAATACTCACGAAGACATTATTGCCCATGAATTGTTTCATCATTGGTTTGGTGATTTAGTGACCTGCGAATCATGGGCAAATTTACCTTTAAATGAAAGTTTTGCTACTTACGGTGAATATTTATGGAATGAATACAAATACGGAAAATGGGCTGCTGATGAAGGTTTAGAAAATGATTTATCTACTTATTTGGCAGAGGCAAGTCAAAAAAGAGAACCTCTGATTCGTTATTACTACAAATCTCGTGAAGATATGTTTGACGGGCATTCTTACCAAAAGGGCGGTAGAGTTCTACATCTATTAAGAAATACCATCGGTGATGATGCTTTTTTTGAAGGTCTTAAACAATATCTTAAAAAAAATGCTTACACTGATGTAGAAATTGCTGAATTAAGAATGGCTTTTGAAGATATTACGGGGCATGATTTGATGTGGTTTTTTAATCAATATTTTATGGAAGCTGGGCATGCTGAACTTACTATCAATTATGATTTTAATCCTAACAATAAAAAATTAAAAGTTCAAATTCAACAAAAACAAAACCCAAAATATACCCCTATCTATCGAATTCCTACAAAAATTCAAGTATCCTATCCCGACCAAAAACTAAATTTTCCCATAGAAATTACTACTGCTGATACAACTTTTGAATGGACATTAACTCAAAATCCTTTGAATGTAGATTTTGACCCTGATAAAGTGTTAATTGCTAAACCAAAAATTCAAAAAGATAAATCTTTTTGGGTTTACCAAATTGCCCATGCGGATAATTACAAGCAAGTGGTGGAAGCAGATAGTTATCTTAAACTTAACATGGATGATGATGACGTAGTTCAAGCTTACTTAAAATTATTAGACCATCCTTTTGATGGTGTTAGATTGATAGCTGTTGAAGGATTAGGTTCTTCCAATAAAAGCAATCAACAGAATATTATCGAAAAATTAATGTTCCTAGCTCAGAAAGACCCAAAAGCAAGAGTAAGAAGCGCTTCTATTGAGCTCTTAGGAACGATTGCTACCATGCAAATTCCAAGTGAAACCAAAGAAAAATGCAAAAATTTATTTGTTTCAGCTTTGAATGATAGTAGTTATGCAGTGATTGCCTCAGCTTTGGGCTCCTTATATGCTATTGACCCCCAACTTACTTCTCAGCAAATTGATAAACTCAAAAATATTCGTTCTTTAAAAATTCAAACTTCTGTTGCTGAAATTCTAATGGACGAAAATAAAAAAGAAGCCTTAGATTTTGTGATGGATAATTTTTATAAAATGGAAGATGGCTTTGAAAAATTTGGACTGCTTCAAAAATTTGCAGGTTACTTAACTGAACAAAACGATGATGCTCGAAATAAAGGTATCAACTTCTTAAAAAATATAGCGGAGAATCATGGTACATGGTGGTTAAGATTAGCAGCTATAAGAAGTTTAGGAATCTTTAAAGAAAAAGATGATGTCAAAAACTTCATCAAATCTATCAAGGATAAAGAAAAAAATAGTCAAGTAAAAAAAATGTTAGAGAATTTTTAGTTATTAGTGAGGGCGTGCCCCTTCCCTTCTTTTAGGAGGGATACAGGGAGGTTGCTCGGCACTGCCTTTGCCCCTCCTAACATAGGAGGGGTGTCCGAAGGACGGGGTGGTTTCGCCGCCCTCCGAAACCCTCACGCAAACCTGCTAATTCGTACCAAATTTAATTCTTATTTTTGAACTTAATTATATTTGAATTTGTTCAATGGCTAGTTATAAAAAACTCATGATTATAAAATTAGTTTCCTTAGTTTTCTTTTGGCTAATTTCTTCTTATCTGTCCGCACAAGAAAAATTAGTTCTTAGCGGTTACGTAAAAGACTCAAAATCAGGGGAAAAACTTATCGGTGTATCAGTATATAAATCCAATTCCAATATTGGCGTAAATACCAATGAATATGGTTTTTATTCTTTGTCTTTACCCAAAGGAACCCATACTATCATTTTTTCTTATATTGGTTACAAAAAAGTCGAAAAAGAAATCAGTTTAGAAAAAAACACAAAATTAGACATTGAACTTTCAGAGGAAGTTATCGAAGGAGAAGAGGTAGTTATTACCGATAAAAGAGAAGATGAAAACATCAAGTCCATAGAAATGTCTGTAAATAAATTGGATATTAAGTTTATACAAAAGATGCCTGCACTTTTGGGGGAAGTAGACATCATTAGAAGTATTCAATTATTGCCGGGTGTAAGTACTGTTGGAGAAGGTGCTTCGGGTTTCAACGTAAGAGGTGGAAACATAGACCAAAATTTGATTTTGTTAGATGAAGCTCCCGTATTCAACTCTTCTCATTTGTTTGGTTTTTTTTCGGTTTTTAATCCTGATGCAGTGAAAGATGTAAAATTAGTAAAAGGAGGCATTCCTTCAAACTACGGTGGGAGGTTATCTTCTTTGTTAGACATCAGAATGAAAGAAGGAAACAATAAAAAATTTGAATACAAAGGTGGAATTGGTACCATCTTTAGCCGCTTATCCGTAGAAGGTCCTATAATAAAAGATAAAGCCTCCTTTATTGTAGCTGCTCGTCGTTCTTATATAGATGTACTGGCTAAACCATTTTTAAACAAAGACTTAAGACAAGCCCAATTTTATTTTTATGATTTGACCGCTAAATTCAATTATATTATCGATGAAAAAAATACTGTTTTTGTTAGTGGTTATTTCGGTAGAGATGTTTTTGGTGCAGGATTTAAGTTTAATTGGGGCAATGCCACTACAACGGTTCGATGGAACCGAGTCATAAATCCGAAATTATTCTTAAATCTTACCGCTTTTTACAGTAATTATGATTACAAACTAAAATTTACGGATGAGAAAGGACAAGGCTTTGACTGGAAAGCCAAAATTATTAATTACAGTGTAAAACCTGATTTTACCTGGTTTATTAATGAAAAACACAAAATAAAATTTGGTTATCAATCTATTTTGTTTCACATGCAACCCGGTAATGCAAAAGTTACTTCAGAAGACCTGAATTTTAATTTAAGTTTAAAACATCGTTACGGCATCGAATCAGGTCTTTATATAAATCATGAATGGAAAATCAATGATAGATTGGCAACTGAATATGGTTTGAGATTTTCAGGATTTCACTTTATAGGAAAGGGTGATGCTTTTACTTTTGCGGATACTAACCTAGCGGTTTCTCGAAGATTGATTGAAAAAAAATCTTATAATTCCTTAGAACTAATCCAGGCTTATTACTATCCCGAACCGAGAATTTCCTTAAAATATGATGTAGATGAAAATTCCTCTATCAAAACTAGCTACAATCGTATGGTTCAATATTTACATTTGGTTTCTAATACCGCTGCCCCTACACCTATTGATATATGGACAATTTCGACGAATAACATCCGTCCTCAAATTGCAGACCAAGTAGCTTTGGGTTATTTCAGAAATTTTGCTCAAAATATGTTTGAGACCTCTATTGAGGTTTATTACAAAACTCTTCAAAATATTTTGGATTTTGTTCCTAATTCCAATTTGTTACTCAATGAACAAATAGAAGGAGATTTATTACAAGGTATTGGTAGAGCCTACGGTGCTGAGTTATATGTGAAAAAAAATAAAGGGAAATTAACCGGTTGGGTGAGTTATACAATTTCACGTACAGAAAGAAAAACCGAGGGTATTAGTAAAAATGAATGGTTTCCTACTCGTTTTGATAGACCACACAACCTCAATACCGTTTTAACCTATGAACTCAACAAAAGATGGTCTTTTTCTGCTAATTTTGTATATTTAGCAGGCACACCGGCTACTTTCCCAGATTCAAGGGTTCAAATTCAAGGATATGTAATTCCTTATAATTCCACAGAAAAACGTAATAATTTTAGAGTTCCGGATTACCATCGATTAGATATTTCTGCTACTTTAAGCGGTAAACAAAAAGAAGGAAAACGCTTCCAAAGTGAATGGGTGTTCTCTGTTTACAATGTTTATAACCGTAGAAACCCATTTTCTATTTATTTTAGGTCAAATCAGAACAATAATCTTCAAACAGAAGCCGTTCGTTATTCTGTTATTGGTTCTTTTGTTCCTGCTGTTACTTACAATTTTAATTTTTAATCATTGAAACAAAGCTGTATGAAAAAAAATATCTTTTCAGTTATTATAATCAGTTTACTCTTAATGAGTTGTGAAGATGTTGTAGATATTAATTTAAAAGATGGAGAAAAATATTTGGTGATTGACGCATTTTTGAATAATCAAATAAAAACCCAAACAATCAGAATTTCGTATTCTGCTCCTTATTTTTCTAATTCTGAGACTCCATCAGAGCCTAATGCTATTGTAAAAATTATTGATTTAACTACTGGGGATACCATTACTTTTTTACATTCTGGTAATGGTATTTATGAATACATCCCTGATTCATTATACCCTTTTTTTGTTGTTTCTCATGAGTATAAATTATTAGTCTCTTTAAATGGTAATGAATACCATTCCATTAGTAAATTAAACCGAACTACGGTTATCGATTCCTTTGTATATGAAAAAAATGAAGGAAATTTTGGACCTAAGGGAAAGTATTTTGCGGGAATTATTGCGAGGGATTCATTAGGGGGGCCGGATTACTATTGGTTTAAATCCTATCATAATGGAAAATTTTTGTCTCGTCCAAGCGAAATCAATTTAGCAGTAGATGGTGCCACCGGCGAAGGTGCAGACGGCTTTTATTTTGCACCCAATATAGCTTTGGCTATTAACCCAAGAGACGGTCTTTCCGTAGGGGATAGCTTATGCGTAGAAATTTACTCGCTTAACAAAGATACATGGATATTTTTAAGGCAAGCTCAAACAGAAATGACCAATGGTGGTCTCTTCGCTATTACGCCTGAAAATATTATTACGAATATTCGTTCTACCAACAATCAAAAAGTACTTGGCTTTTTTAACGTAGGTGCTTCTCACATTCGTGGCGTAACTATAAAAGAATAATCTTTTTAAAAGCAAGTATTTTTACATATTTTTAAAATTTTTTTTGAATTTTCATTTTTTCGATTTAAAATTGTTGAAAAATTCTAACATGAGAGTTTTATTTTTTCTGACCATTGTGCTTTTTGTTCATCGATATTATGTTGTTGCACAAAACCATGATATAGATGACCAAGTTATTTTGGTGCAATTAGAATTGAATGAAAAACTTTTAGTTTCTTCTAATTGGAATAACTATGAAATTGAAAATAAAAGAATTATGCTTCATTTAACGGATGACGATCCTTTGATGGATATTGAATCATTAGATGATGAAAATGAACCCTCTGAGCCGGCTAATTGTTTTATTCCCAGTTTAAAACTGATTTACAAAGATTATACTTACTTAATTTCTACTTTGTGCAATCGAGTTAAAAAATTTGAAAACATTAAACCCTTTGTATCCAGTGATAAAGAATTACCAACTTCTGCTACTTTTTCTTCTGAACTTTCAAGAGCTCTTGAAAAGTACCAAGCTATATTTTTTGGTCCTACCTATAAAAATGAATATATCTCTTTTGCTCAAAAAAATACACCAAGAATCGCTCCTACTGATATCAATTCCAATGTTCAAAATGCTAACAGCGGCAGTACCACTACTCAAAATTTACCCGAAGATGATGATGCTTCAGAAGATAATGAAATAGAACCACAAGATGATGAAGAGGATAAAGAAGAGGTTTCATCTGGCATAGATATAGAAACTGATTCCATTGATGAAGAAGAGGAAGAGAATATTGATGAGGAGGAGGAAGATATTGAAGAGGACGAGGAAGAAGAGGATATGCCTAAAAAGAAAAGGAAATAATCTGTAATGAAGGATTTTATTTACGGCATTCATTCCGTCAAGGAAGCTATTTTATCTGGTAAAACGATTG
>Ga0272446_1006412_pt1 | contig 12273 bp, 7 predicted proteins | sample YNPCB0061_FD_194587 | JGI IMG/M metagenome (GOLD analysis project Ga0272446, IMG submission 194587) | Hot spring microbial mat communities from Yellowstone National Park, WY, United States - YNP-CB-006-1 | ecosystem: Environmental > Aquatic > Thermal springs > Hot (42-90C) > Sediment | place... | reverse complement strand
GGTTGACATGGACGAGTCGTCTTTGACCACACGCCCGTGCCGGTCACCCGCATCGCTTCGCTCCAGCGCGCGCCATCGCGCGAGACGCGCAGCATGACGCCAGCCCCAAGCTCATAGGCCATCCACCATTCGCCCTGATTCTGATACACGCGCGGATACTGCTGTTGAAAGACATGGTCGCGTTCCGGCTTGCACGGGCACGTCCGGCAGACGAACTGGCACAATGGCTGATCGAGACTGAAGCGGCGGCCGTTGTCGCGGCTGCGATAGATCACGACACAGCCGGGGAACTCGACCGGCTGGCCGCACGAGTCGCGCACGCCAGCGGAGCGATCGCTGGCGTGAACATAGGACCACCATTCGCCGTTCGGCGCAATCACAGTGTCCGATTCACCCATCGGCAGTCCGGTGTAAGGCTCATCAACAACGAAATGAGCGGCGCTCTCCCAGAAGTCGGCCAGGGTGGGCGGATGAGATTGCATGCGAGCGGCTGGGAATGACCGGGCAGCTTGAGCCATTGGCGGCAAAGAGGCCGGGCTGGCGCTCACTCCAATGTTGACTGCGATGCCAACCAACACAAGGATCACCATCCGGCCGGGCAGCTTGCAAGGCGCTCTCGTCATACCCGTGCCTCATCCAAAAAGCGTGTTGCCGGCGTCTGCGTGGACAGTGCGCATAACTTCGATTATCGTTGATACATGTCACCAGCCGTAGAACCAGCCTGTTGAACTGTCATGCGGTCATTAACTTGACGAAACCGGCCAACGACATATAATCGCGCCCTGTATATGCAGCCGGTTGCCTGGCCGGCTGGCGCGCAGGGTTGCGCGAATCGATGAGTCACCCAGAGGTGATGGCTTCGCAGAAACGCAAAAGCCATCACCTCTTCGTTTTTCGATCTGCGGCAGTTGGCGCCGGGCTTATGGGCGCCGTCGCGCCGAATCATGCGGATGCGCCGCGACGCGCGTCGGGTGTGAGTGCACGTCTGCTAAATCTTTTCACGGTGGTGACACACAAGGAGACACTACACATGAGCGAAAAATTGTCCGTACCAACTGAATCCCTGCCGGGCGGCGGATATGCGCCGGCGGCGCCGCTGAAGACCGCAGCGGATGTCCTGGAGTTTGCGCGGTCGAAGAAGGTCGCGCAGGTCGATGTCAAGTTTGTGGACCTGCCGGGCCAGTGGCAGCACTTCACCGTGCCGATCAACCAGCTCGACGAAGACGCTTTTGCTGAAGGCCTGGGCTTCGACGGCTCGTCGATCCGCGGCTTCCAGGCAATTCAGGAGAGCGACATGCTGCTCATCCCGGATCCGGGCACCGCAGTCATCGACCCGTTCTCGACCGGCGTCCCAACCTTGTCGCTGATCTGCAACGTCAAAGACCCGGTTTCAGGCCAGATGTACACGCGCGACCCGCGCTACGTGGCGCAGAAGGCCGAGGCGTACCTGAAGAGCACCGGCATCGCCGACACCATCTTCTTCGGGCCGGAGGCGGAGTTCTTCGTGTTCGACTCAGTGCGCTTCGACCAGAACCAGCACAGCGGCTACTATTTTGTGGACAGCGACGAAGGCGTGTGGAACAGCGGCCGGCAGAACGACAGCAAACCAAACCTGGGCCACCGCCCGCGCTACAAGGAAGGCTATTTCCCGGTGTCGCCGCTGGACTCGCTGCAGGAAATCCGCACGCAGATGACCATGACGCTGATCTCAATGGGCATCGAGGTGGAGACGCATCACCACGAAGTGGCCACTGCCGGCCAGTGCGAAATCGACATGCGCTTCTCGCCGCTCACGCGCATGGCCGACAATCTGTTAACGTACAAATACGTGGTGCACAACGTGGCCGAGCGCAACGGCAAGACGGCGACCTTCATGCCGAAGCCGCTGTTTGCCGACAACGGCTCTGGCATGCACTGCCACCAGAGTCTGTGGAACGGCGGCCAGCCCTTGTTTGCCGACCCGAAGGGCTACGCCGGCCTGTCGCAGATCGCGCTGTGGTACATCGGCGGCCTGTTGAAGCATGCGCCGGCGCTGCTGGCGTTGACCTCGCCCACCACCAACTCTTATCGCCGGCTGGTGCCGGGCTACGAAGCGCCGGTGAACCTGGTGTACTCGCAGCGCAACCGATCGGCGGCCTGTCGCATCCCGATGTACAGCCAAAGCCCGAAGGCCAAGCGCGTGGAGTTCCGCTGCCCGGACCCGCTGTGCAACCCCTACCTGGCGTTCAGCGCCATGCTGATGGCCGGCCTGGACGGCATCCAGAACAAGATCGACCCCGGCGCGCCAATGGACAAGGATATCTTCGAACTGCCGGAAGAGGAAAAGGCCAACATCAGGACGGTGCCCGGCTCGCTGCAAGAGGCGCTGGCCGCGCTCGAAGCCGATCACGACTTCCTGCTCAAGGGCGGCGTGTTCACCACCGACCTGCTCGAGACCTACATCAGCTATAAGCGCAGCCGCGAGGTTGACCCGGTCCGCCTGCGCCCGCACCCCTATGAGTTCTATCTGTACTATGAGTTGTGAGTGCTGAGTGCTGAGTGCTGAGTGCTGAGTGCTGAGTGACGAGTGACAAGAGCAGAAGCTCGAACTCAGCACTCAGAAAGCGCAACACGCAATACGCACCACGCAGCACCCTCGAGCGCGCCCGACACGTCACCCGTGCCGGGCGCGGCTGCTTTTACAGCTTTGCGAACCGATACTTCAGGAGTGCGCGGACAGCCGGCCAGCCGTCCAGCGGCGACAGCTTCTTATGCTCGTGCCGCGCGGTGTAGCGCACCGGCACCTCCACAATCTTGTACCCGCGCCGGGCGATCTTGGCGGTGATCTCAGCTTCCACGTCGAAGCGCCGGCATTCCAGCTTCAACCCCTGCGCCACCTCGCGGGCCATCGCCTTATAGCAGGTCTCCATGTCCTGGATGCGCAGGCCGTAAAGCAGATTGGTGAGCCAGGTCAGGAACTTGTTGCCGGCGGCCATGTACCACTTCTGGGAATGCAGTTGCCGCGCGCCATAGACCACTTTGGCCTGACCGCTGACGATTGGCTGCACCAGGGCATGATAATCGTTCGGATCGTACTCCAGATCGGCGTCCTGGATGACAACAATGTCGCCGGTCACGTGCTCCAGCGCCGTCTGAATCGCTGCGCCCTTGCCGCCGTTCACGGCATGGGTGAGGATGCGCAGATTGGGGATGTGCGTCTGTAATTTGAGAATGTTGGGCGTCTCGTCGCGCGAACAATCATCGACCAGGATGATCTCTTTATCGAGCGACACTTCATGGACGCGGCGCAAAATTTCGGCGATGGTGCCGGCCTCGTTGAACACCGGCATGACAACAGACAACTTCATCGAAATCAGTATCCTCGTGAAAAGTCAACGCGATTCAGCAACGGCTCGCCGGCGACATAGCGGCGCAGATTCTCCGCGAACAGCGCCCCCGCCCGCTCGTCGTATTTGGGCGTGATGCCGGCAATGTGCGGCGTCAGGATCACATTGTCCAGTCGCCACAACGGGCTGTCAGCCGGCAGCGGCTCCTGATGAAAGACATCCAGGGCCGCGCCGCCAATGCGCTTCTCGCTCAGAGCCTCAATGAGCGCGACTTCATCCACAACGTCGCCCCGGCTGATGTTCACCAGCACGGCGTCCGCTTTCATGCGAGCGATGGCGTCGCGATCGATCAGGTGATAGGTCTGAGGCGACAGTGGCACGGCCAGAACCACATAGTCTGACGCAGACAACAGGCCGCCCAAATCCTGGCGCGCCACAAATTCGACGCCGGATTGCAGCGGCGAATTCTCACGCGCCGGCGCAGGACGCTCCGAATGCCGCATGGCCAGCACGCGCATCCCAAAAGCCCGGCACCGGCGCGCCACCTCTCGGCCAATCCCGCCATAGCCGATGATGCCGACGGTCGCGCCGAGCAGTTCGCTCGGCAGAAAGGCCAGGCGGTCGTTGCTCCACGCCCGGCGCTGCTTCATCTCAAAGGCGCGATGCAGCCGATGCGCAAAGGCCAGCATCATCAGCAGCGCATACTCGCTGATATTCGGCCCATGCACGCCGGCTGCCGTCGTCAATGCGATGGGCCGGCCGGCCTGTTCCGCGCGCAGAAACAGCGGATGGCGAATCAGGCTGTCCACGCCGGCTGAATGCGCTTGCACCCATTGCAGGGCCGGCGCCGCTTCGGGCGCGGGCAGATCGCCGGCCGAGTACAACACGTCCGCTTCAGCCAGAACTTCGGGCGGAATCCTGGAGAGATCATGGGTGTCGTAGACGCGCAGCCAGGCGTTCGGCGCCGCCGAACGAATGTGAGCCGTCACCTCATCAGGAAACCCGTGCGCCACCACAACGTTAATCATTTTCATCGACTCGCCTGCCGATCACACCTGTTTGCGCCGCAGCAGCGCCAGCAGGCCCAGCGCAATAACCATTGCCTGCGCCATCGCCACCGCCGGCAACACCCAATCTGGCAAGATAGCATCTGGCCGTGGCGCAGGGCCGGCGCGCGACGGGCCTGACTCGGCAGTTTGGGACACGTCGGCGATCACCGGCGATGGCTCAGCTTGCTGCGGCAGAGGGGTCAGGGGCAGAACGACCACGGATTGGCCGGCGGCCACAGCACCTTGCGCCGGCTCAGACGCCGGCTCAGGCACAGGGGTTGGGGCCGGCTGCGCAGCGGGTTGTTCATCAGCCGGAGCGCCCTGATTGACTTGCGGGCCAGCAATCTGTGGCGGGGCGCTGTCGGGGCCGGCTTGCGCGCCGGGGCCGATCGCCACCACCACTGGCGTGCTGTTCGGGTCATACTGGATGCTGGCGGTGGACACCGTCATGCGATCACTGGTGTCGCGATATTGCACATAGACCGTCTTCAAGCCGGGCGCATTGTCGAATGTGAAAGGCAAGAGCGCCTCCCACTGTTGCCAGACAGCGCCGGAGAAACTCGGGTCTGCGCTGATGCGAACCTCAATCGCCCTGCCAATCACATTGCCCTCCCCTTGTGGCGCGACATCCTCCTGCGTCAGGCGCACCGCCACCTGGGGCATGTTGGTCACAGCCGCGCCGTCATTGATGAACACAGGCAGCGCGTTGGGTTGCGCGCCCAGCACCAGCGTCCAGTAGGCAGTGGTCACGCCGGCCGGGCTGGTATTGAGCGCGACACCAATGCCGATCTCGCGGAAGCGCGGGTCGAACAGAATCCGCCTTTCCGCGTCGTCCGACACCCAAAACTCGAGCGCCTCGGCGAAACCGGCGTTGCCGGCGTAAACCAGCTCGGCCCACACACGCTGACCAATCCAGGACGAGTAGCCGGCCGCCAACACCCGGTCGTCGAGCTTCGAGCCATCGGAGCCGATGTGGTCCAAAAATCCCTTGTCAGCCATATCCTGGCTGTGTCGTTGGGCGGCTTTTTCCAGGACCACGTTCAAGGCGAGCGGCGACAGGCCATTCAGAATCCTGGTTCGATTGACCTGCGACAGGGCGTCTGCCTTATCCAGGGTCTGCGCGCCGGCGCCGGCCAGTTCCAAGGCCAACGCCGCGCCGCAACACAAGATCGCCGCCATCATTCGCGACCAGCAAGGCACACAGCGCATAGCCTCAATCCCCTTCATGGCGGACGACCGGCAGATAGAGCGTGTTGAGCGGCGGAAGATTGAAACTGCCCAGATACACCAGGTCGTCTCGCGCCGGCGCGCCGTCTTGAGACGCCGGCCAGCGCACGATATCGCTGCGATTATAGACGCCGGCATACAACCTGTACTCGCCTCCTGGCGCAATAAACGGCAGAACGAAACGATGAAGCTGCTCGATGCCATCGCCCGGCCGATAGGTGAGGGTGGAGCGTTTGCCATATTCCGGTGGATTGTCATCCTGCGCCACCAGCCGGCCATCCGGCCCGATCACATGCAAAAAGAGCACGCCATCGCGCGTGACATCCGATTCGACCTGCCAGTATGTGTACAGATCAAGCGGTGTCGATCGGATGAATGGCTGGCTCAGCCCATAGCCCAGCAGCTTCAATTCGCCCACCTGCGCATTCACACGAGACGGAATCTCGGTTGCCACAGGCGTGCGCGGATAGTCCCTGACCTCGACCATGCCGAGGTGCGCGCGGCCAATGACGCGATCATCATGAGCGCGCATTTCCAGGGACAGAAGGTAGAAGCCGGCGCGCATGGCGAAAGGCAGAGCCAGCGATTGCATGTCGCGCACAGGTTCGCCGGCGGGCCATGCGCCGATCGGCGTTAGCCCATCGCCGGTGACGCCTGTGGCAGTCACCACACTGCCGCCCAGCAGTCCGCTGAACGATAGAACCGTGCGCCAGGGCCGGTTGGTTGGCTTGTCGAGCCGCCAGGTCAATACCACAGGCAGAATCTCGCCGGCATAAACAGCCGGCTTGTGCTCCACCTTGAGCAACGTGACGCCGTCGCCGCCCCACACTGGAGGACTGGCGGAGGCAGCCGGCCAGCGCAACACACGCACACAACACCGCACCTCGTCTGGCGTCAGGTCAACCTCGACCGCTTGAACGACCTCAGACTTGACGCCGACATGCGTGGCCAACTGCAAGCGGTAAGCCTGGAAAGGCAGCCCCAGCGGCGTTGGGATCAGGTAATCGACGCGCAGGATCGTGTCGGGGCCCAATGCCTGTGGCGCGGCTTGCAAGCCGGCAGGCACAAACCAGTCGTGCCACACCTGCCCGTTTGTGTCGCTGAACCGCAACGACACCGAATAATCGCCCGGATCGGAGCGGCTGAAATGCTTCCAATAGAGCGACAGCCACAGATTGGGTTGTGGATTGCGTGGGTTGCCTGGTTTGATCTCGTAGCCGACCAGAGCCGGAGCACCAGGAGAGGTCGCCTCGGACAGAGGGCGCGCCGAAGCAGGAAGCTGGCTGTATAGCGGAGACTGAAGCTCGAACAACTGCAACTCGATGAAGCGCGTGCGGGCCGGGAAATACACACGGCCGCGGTGAAATCCGTGTTCGGAAAGCCATTCATAGGACACATGATCTTCACCCAGCCGGGAGATGGTTGGATTGGTCAGCCAGACGCGGCGAAAGCGCTGCACCCTGTCAGGCGTGGGCGGCGCGGCCTGTTGCAGATCGGGCGCGTACAGCGAAATCACTGCCGCCTCCAACGGCGAGCCATAGACAAGAACATCGCCTTCCTGCCAGTGGTCTCGCACATAGTGAGCCAGACCGCGCCAATCATCATGCCAGTCGGGTGTGCGCTCGAACTGGCGCAGATTGCCATAGCCCTGGGCCGTTAACAGGGCGGCAATACCCACAATGCCGCCGGCTGTCCATGCCCATCCCCGCGCGTGAAGGCCGGCCAGGAGATGCCGGCGGCCCGCATCCAGCGCAAACGTCATGGCCCGGCTGAGCAGGATGGCAATCAAGGGCAGCGCGAGGATGAGATGACGCACGCCCTGGAAATTCGGCTTGATGAACGACAAGGCGAACCAGACCAGCACCGGCCCCACCGCAGACAATCCCAGCAGCAAGCGGTCGAGCGGCCATGAGCGCCCCACCCTGACGCTGCTCCAGGGCGCCAGCGCACCAGCAACGCACAAGGCAATGAATCCCCAGGTCGCCAGGCCGCCTGTGGGGTCGGTGGTATTCATGCCAAACGTGTGGCCGGCGACAATGCTGGAAAAGATCACATCCAGGGGCACAAAATGGTAATCCGCTTCCTGGCCGGTGAGCAGGCGCGTCAGAGGCGCCTGAACGAACGGGAAGATCGCCGCGCAGAGCGCCGCAACCACAGCGCCAGCGACTGCCAGCCGGCGAATCAAGCGCCGACGAGCGGCTTCGTTTTCCAGCGACATGCGGCGCAGGAGCATGATTCCGATGAATAGCAGATGGGCAAGCGCCAGGCCGGCGAATGAGTAATGCGCGCTGATCGACAAAAACATCAGAACGCCCCACGCAATCCAGGCGTGCAGACGGCGGCGCATCCAGCGATCGGTGGGCCTGGGTTTGATCAACCGGCTCAGGGCATAGGTTGTCGATGTAGACAACACCACGACCAGGGTGTACATGCGAATATCGTGGCTGTACCACTGAATGGCCGGCGACAGCAACACGGTGACAGCGGTCAGGAGGGCCGCCGGCGCGGTGAACAGGCGCCGGGCCAGCGCGTAGGACAACGGCACGACCAGCACCCCGGCCAGCACCGACACCCATTTCAGCGCGAATTCGCTCTGGCCGGCAAAGATCACCCACGCTTTGAGAATAAGAAAGTACAGCGGCGGATGCGTGTCGATCGTCGGCAGGTCGTACAGGTAGACGATATTGCGCAAATTGTCCAGCCAGGACGAGTTCAGGCGCAGCAGCGTCACACCATCATCCAGCCACAGGCTTCGCCCCATCATGTCGGCGGCGCGCAACACCAGCGCCAGGCAGGTCAGGACTGCCATCCATGCCAGTTCGCGTCGGTTGACAACCGGGCGCGCCTCGGCGCGCGCCATCCAGCGAACGACCGCGTTCATTCTGGCAGAGATTAGCGTTGCCGCCATCATCGCTGCGCCACCCGCAGCGCGCCCAGCGACACAGCGTCGCCGGCCTCCGTCGCCCGGCTCGAACGAACCGGCAGTCGAGCGCCGCTGGCATCGTAGACGCCCATCACGATCTGGTAATCGCCGACGGGCAAATCCGGGGGCGCGACCGTGGCATAGGCGTCGCGCATCGTTTGACCCGCCATCCAGCGCGAGGTGGGCAATAGCTCATTGAGCGGCTGCTTGTCCTTCTGAAATCGCAACTGACCGTCAGCATCCAGAACATGCACAAACACGCGGTAGTCGGTCGCAGGCATCCGCAAGATATGCCACCTGAGAACGACATAGAACCAGTCGCCGGCGAAAGCCTGCGCTGACGCCCAGAAGCCCGTCAACGCCAACTGATCTCCAAAGACCGCGCTCACAGACTGCCACGGAATGCTTTTGACGGGCAGATGGGTCAGACGATACAGTGGCAGGCGAATGGAGGCAAAGTTGTACTCGCCGACCTGATAGCCATGCGGCCACAGGGTCGATTCGACAATCGATTGCGGATCGACCACATGATCCTGCCAGAGCAGCAAGCGCACGCGATCCGGCTGGAATTCGTTGATGGCATCGATGAGTTGGGCGTCATCGGTCAGCACGCCATGCAAGCCGGCCGGCATGGCGAGCCACTGCGTGCGCGACACAGGATGCTGCTGCGTGAACATCGGATAGTAGTATCGCACTGCGAAGTTGTCCCGCGACATGACGACTACATCACCCGGCGCCAACGCTTCTACAACGTGCCGGGTCGCCGCGCGGACATCATCGCGGGCGACGGCGGGATCGAAATAGTTGGCGGCCAGCGCCGGCGCCCACAACACGCCGGTTAGCGCAACCGACACCCACCCCAGGGCCAGCGCAACCCTGCGCGCGCGCGGCATCGCGCTGGCAGCGCCGCCGGCCATTGCCGCCAGCAACACGCATAACGGCGGCACGACGTAGATGAGATAGCGCGGATGAAAGACCGAACGGTAGGGATAAAAGAGGCGCACTGCAATAGCTGCTGAAAGAACCGGCAACACCACAAGCGCCAACAGCGCCAGCAGTTCGCGCCAGCGGCCAGACGCGACAAAGGCAAGCGCCGCCGCAAGGACAGCGCCGGCCCCCACAAGCGGCCAGTGCTCCGGCAGCGGGAGCTTTACTCCGCCGCTGGCCAACGCGGTGGCCCACTCTGCCAGTCGCGCGTCAATCGTGTTCAACGGAAAAGCAAATCCATCGTCATAGGCAAAGCCGGGTGATGCGGCCAGCAACCACGGCACAAGCGCCAGCACTGCCAGCGTCGCCACCAACAGCCAGCCGAACGCAGCGCGTCTGGCCCACGCCTGTGTGGTCGCGCCTCTCGGCAGTCCAATCGCAAGCAACACGACAACCGCCTGCGCCGGCAGCAGAAAGACAGCGTAGTAGTGAGAATAGACAGCCGCCAGCCAGGCAAGCGCCGAAGCGGCCAGAGCCGGCCAGCGACGCACACGCAGCCATCTCAACAGCCAGTAGCTCGACAGCGCGCAGAGCGCCGACACCGGCGCATACATGCGCACTTCCTGGGCATACCACACCGCAAACGGGCAGGCGGCATACAGCAGGCCGGCCGCCAGCGCCGGCCGCCACGTCCCGGCCGCGACGCCTCGCCACAGTCGAAACAGAGCGCGCGTCAATGCCCCCACCAGCGCAATCGCCGTGACATCGGCTATGAGAGACAGATAGCGCATGGCGAACTCGCTCTCGCCCGCCAGTTTCAACCAGACATGCAACGCGGCGTAATACAGCGGCGGGCTGCGATCGGCGGCAGTCGCCGAAGCCATTTCTGCCAGCGGCAGGCCGGCCAGATGCCACGACCAGCCTTCATCGAACCAGAGGCTTTGCGTCTGAAGATGAAAAGTGCGCAGGACGAAGCCAAGCAGGACTGCGCCGGCCAGCAGCGCCGCTGGCGCGACAGATCGCCTCCCGGCTGCCCGGCCCCGAATCGTCAGCATGGGCAGCCTCATCCGAATCCAAGCCCGCGCTCCTTCAGGCTGACATAGCTGTTCTGGGCGATCACCAGATGATCGAGCACCTCGATGTCGAGCAGCTTGCCGGCTTCGACCATCGATCGCGTCGCGCGCACATCTTCGGCGGAAGGCGTTGGGTCGCCCGAAGGATGATTGTGGGCCACGATGATCGAAGCGCAGTTATTGCGAATGGCTTCCTTGAACAGTTCGCCGATGCGCATGCTCGCCGCGTTCAAACTGCCGCGGTACACCATCGACATCGACACAACCCGATTGCGCGTATCGAGATGAAGCGTGCGCACCTCTTCCTGCTCCAGAAGTCCCATCTCCAACATCAACAACTGCGCGGCGTCGGCCGGCGTCTTGATCTGCGGGCGCTGATCGGGCGTGCTGTAGATCATGCGCTTGCCCAGCTCAAGCGCCGCCTTAATTTCAATCGCCTTGACCTGCCCCATGCCGCGCACACGCTGAAGCTCCTGCAGGCTGGCCCGCGCCAGGCCGGCCAGTCCGCCAAATTCACGCAACAGGCGGTCGGCCAGCACCATGACGCCGTCTCCGGGCGGGCCATGCCGCAACAAGATCGCCAGCAACTCGCGTTGCGACATGCCAGAGGCGCCCACCTGCAAGAAGCGCTCGCGCGGGCGCTCACCTTCTGCAATGTCACAAATCAGGAGCCGGTAGCCCGGATTCTCTTCACGATTCGTCGCGCTGCGTCGGGCAGAATGTGCGGACGCGGTCTCCAGAGCGCCGCCGGCGCCGTCATTGTGATTGCTGCGGATGGTGTGAGCGTCGTCGGCAGTGTCAAGCGCGTTCATATAGAGCATCCCAGTATAATCGCGTCGGAGCAACGGAATGATCGAAAACATCAGCAATCTGATCGTCGCAGCCGCCGCTGTCATCGGCGCTATTTCTGCCGCGCTTTTGGCTGGACTGGCCATCTGGACGTTCCGCGACATTCGCTCGCGGTCGCGCGATATTCTGGTTCAGGTTCTGGCGACAGTCATGGTTGCTGTAGTGCCGATCGCCGGCATCCTGGTCTACTTCATGCTGCGACCGCGCGAGACGCTGGCCGAGGCATACGTGCGCGCCCTGGAAGAGGAATCGCTGCTGGCCAGCATCGAGCGCCAGGAGTTTTGCCCGTCCTGCGGCCGGCGTGTGGACAGCGACATGCAGTTCTGCCCGTCGTGCCACGCCAAATTGCGCAACGCATGTCATTCCTGCGGCCGCGCTGTTCATCTGAGCTGGGACCTGTGTCCGTACTGCGGCGCCACCCTCGTTCCTGAGATGCCCATCGTGAAGAAGCCGGCCACCCTGCGCATTCGACAGCCTCAGACTGCTGAGCGCGCCGGCGCTATCGGTGACAACGGCGCCGGCCAGCCCAGGTCCATCGCCCGGCCCGGCGCGGCGCGCCAGTTGCAGCCGCCAGTTGAGACCCTGCCGACGGATACTGCTCCCGTCAGAGAACGCCTGTCCCCCGGCGCCGCTGTCTCCGGCCTGCTGGACAAGGTGGGAGGCGCGATCGAGCGCATCGTAGATCGCATCAGCGCGGGCAAGTCGCAAGAGATAGACACCCAGCCGCAAGACGACCACTTGCCGGAGCCGCCTCCGGCGCGCAAAGCCGCCGAACGACTGGCCGGCGAATTGCACGCCACGCAGCCCGGATCACGCGCGCCGCAGAGAGCCGCACCGCAGCCCCGAAAGCCGGCCGACCCTGCCCCTAACGGTCAGACGGGGATCACCGGCAGCACAAA
>Ga0272446_1006411_pt1 | contig 12274 bp, 7 predicted proteins | sample YNPCB0061_FD_194587 | JGI IMG/M metagenome (GOLD analysis project Ga0272446, IMG submission 194587) | Hot spring microbial mat communities from Yellowstone National Park, WY, United States - YNP-CB-006-1 | ecosystem: Environmental > Aquatic > Thermal springs > Hot (42-90C) > Sediment | place... | reverse complement strand
CGGCAGATGCGCCTTGTCAATCCCCACGCCGTCATCCTGCACGCAGATGCGCGTCTGACTGTCGTCGGATGCAACGCTCACCGAGATGCGACCGCCGGCCAGGGTGTACTTGACCGCATTGTCCAGCAGGATGAGCAACACCTGGCGCAGGGCCTCGGCGTCGCCCATTGCTGTGGCGTCTGGAGCGTAGACAGCCACAATCCGGTCAAGAGCCAGCGCGCGAATCTTGCGGCAGACGTCCTCCACAACCGCCTTCACGCGCACCGGCTCGCGGCGGAATTCGCGCCCGGCGCCGATGCTCGACAGCATGAGCAACTCGTCCAGCAGGTGCGTCATGCGCTCGCTTTCCTCCAAAGCGTCGCGCAAGATGGCCTCCTGCTCATCCGGGCTGAGCGCAGCAGAGCGGCGCAGCAAGCCCAGATTGCCGCGAATCGTTGTCAAGGGCGCGCGCAACTCATGAGAGGCGTCGGCCACAAACTGCTGCTGCGCCGCCAGCCGGCGTTCGAGTTCGCTGAGAGAAGACTCCAAAGCGTTGAGCATCTGGTTGAGTGAGGCGCCCAGCGTGACGACCTCGCCCGGCGCGCGGGCGGGCAGGTCAACGCGCCGGCCGGTGTTGCGCCGCCATTGAATTGAGCGGACAGCGTGGGCCATCTGCGCGAGCGGCCGCAGGGCCGCGCCAGAAACCTGCCATGCCGCAGTCAGAACAAACAACACCAGCAGGCCGGCGCCGGCGGCCAGGCTGTGGCTGAGCGCGTGCAGCGCGCGCCTGATCCCCGATGTCCTGAGCAACCTGGGCCACGCCTACCACGCGCGCATTGACCGGCACCGGCAGGTTATAGACCACAACCGGCTCGCCTTGCACGACAACGATCTCCGACCAGGGCTGTCCATCCCTGAGCGCGCGCAGCCCTTCTTCACTCAGCGGGAATGACCGGTTTGTTTCGCCTGTCTCTGGATCGGCGAAGCCGCGCGCCACGCTGACAATGCGGAAACACGTCTGAGCAAAGCGATCGACGCTCGCGAGCTTGCCCGAAGATCGGCGCGATCCTGGGGCGAGAAAATCGGTGGAGGCAGCCAGTTCGCGGGCATCATCGGCAACCCATTCCTGCGCCATCTGATAGAAGGCTTGCGTAGCAAGGGCATAGGCGCCTGCAGCCGCCAGCGCCAGGGTGGCAGCCACAACCAGCGATACAGCCAACGTCAGTCGCAGTTGCAGAGACACAAAGCGCCTCCATACCTCTATTCTCGCAAGATGTAACCGACACCGCGCACGGTGTGAATCAGGCGCGGCTCGCCGGCGGCCTCCATCTTGGCGCGCAGATACCCCACATACACTTCGATCACCGTGTCATCCACATCCAGATTGTCGCCCCATACCTGTTCCAGAATTCGCTCGCGAGCAAGCGCCTGGCGCGGGAACATCAACAGGAACCGCAGCAGATCGAATTCACGCGGCGTTAGTGAGAAGCGTCGGCTGCCCCGGCTGGCCTCGCGCGTGACCGGATCCAGCAGGAGATCGGAGAATGTCAGGGGGCGATCTGACCGGCCCGGCGCTGCCCGGCGCAGCAGCGCGCGCACCCGCGCCGCAAGCTCTTCGGGGGCAAAAGGTTTGACCAGATAATCATCGGCCCCTGCGCGCAGCGCCTCGACCCTATCCTGGACCGCATGGCGCCCAGTCAACATCAGCACCGGCGTCTCATCAGATCGCCGCAACCGCTCGACCAGCCGCACGCCATTCAGGCCGGGCAGCAACCAGTCCAACACAATCACGTCTGGCGTATGGTCTCGAATCACGTCGAGGGCCTGGACGCCGTGCGATGCCGTGACAACACGAAAGCCCTCCAGCGCCAGTGTGCGGCGGATCATTTCCAGCAGTTTGGGGTCGTCATCCACCGCAAGAATGGTTGCGGATTCCATCCGCCTCGTCTCCAGATAACGGCAACGCTGGAAGCCGTGACAAGCCTCCAGCGTCTGAAGTCATCACGCCTGGCGAATTCGTCGTCTCAAGTGTGACTGATCTTGTTGATCGCGGGACAGTAACAGGCTGACCTAAAATCCGAATGAGCACAACCTGAGAGCGACCTGTGACACGCATTTCTAGCAGTGTCACGCCAGCACGAGAATGCTCGCCCAGGGAGTTGCCCATGAACCAGTGGTTCACCTCAGCTGCGCGGTTCCAACCCATCCAGCGCGTCGCAAGGTTTCGGGCGCAGCAATGACCATCCTGTGTGGTATGCAAACCTGCGGGAGGATCAGTCTCTCTGCCACAGTTAATCCATCACAGCCGCCACTGCGGGATCTTGCCTGAATACAGATTCAAATGCAAAATATCTACTACATTATCACAGTTGCCTTAATGACATATTGAGACATCCTCGTGGCAAACAAAAACAAAACACACATCATCGAACCAGCAGTGTGCATCCTTCTCGCCATTGCGCAAATTGCCATTACTTCATCGGCCGGCGCCTCACAAGCGCCCCCGGCCATCAATCCCGGCAGCTGGCACACCTATACCGATCCACTGTACGCCTACACGTTGCCTGTGCCCAGCGACTGGCACATCGCCGCCACGCCGGCCGATGTAGCGATCGGAGTCGCTGTGTTTACAGACTACGATCCGGAGCTGGCCCAGCAAACAGGCGTCTTCCCCGACAATGCGCTGCGCGTGCAGATCGGCATCGCGCCAATCGCGCCAGACGAGGCTGCTGACACGTGGCTCGCGCGATGGCAGGCCAGCCAGGCGGCAGACGACTGGCCGGCGCAACGCCGCATGGGGCAACCCGAGCGAATGCAGATAGCCGGCTTCGAAGCATTCAGCTACACGGTGAGTGCCGCATCGGCACAGCGGGGCATCGAACTGGGAATCCGGTTGGCGCAAGATCAGATGGCCGTGATCGGCATCATCGCATCAGGCAGTGCAAAAGTCGACCGGGCGCTGGAAATAGTGCAGGGGTTGCAGCCCAACCCGCGCCTGATATTTCATCCGACGGCGCTCCACACTGCCGAAACGTGGCGAAGACAGGTTGTTGCGCCATCAGACACCGCCAGCCCTGATTACGCCGGCGCCCCGCTGCAAAGCACATGCCCATTCGGCACATTTCCGGGCCACGAAGCCCCCGACTCGCCCATTCTGTTGCGCCTGCCCTTCCAAAGCGGCCAGCGCTGGATGGTCGGCAACTGGGGGTCTTTCTACGGCAACAACTACCACTGCAACGCCAACAACGACTACTACGCCACCGACTGGAACCGCCTCGATGGCCCGGATCAGGGCGCGCTGCTGCTGCCGGTCGCCAACGGCATCGTCGATGGCGCGAGTGGGCCAACTTGCCCGACCACCGGCTACGGCTGCTATGTGCGCGTCACGCACGCCGAGGGCGTCCAGACGCTGTACGCCCATCTGAGCGGCATCAGCGTCACAACCGGCGCTATCGTCACGGCCTCTGTGAGCGCGATTGGCCGGGTCGGCAACACCGGCAACTCCACCGGCGCGCACCTGCACCTCAGCTTCCGGCAACTGGCAAGCGGCAGCTACCGTTCTCGCTGCTACAACAACGGCAAGACCTGCCCCAACGGCGAGGCAGCCTTGTCACCCCAGTCAGCCAAACCCAGTCCGATGTTCACTGCGGCTGGTCTGGTGGAACTGGTTGACGGCGGCGTTTACACCGGCACCGATCAACCTGCTCCGCACACGGTACACACCGCATTTCTGCCCATCGCACAGGCAACGCCGCCAATCGCCCCGCCTATCTACCATGACGCATTCAAGGTGAACCCGCGCCCATTGCATCACCTTGTCACCCGGCCGGCACATGCACATCAGTCAGACTGGCAACCCTACAATCAGCATCAGGAGAAATGGAACCATGCCTTCGCACTTCACGCTTCGCATGCAATTCGGCCCGCGCCAGGACCCCGACATCGTCACAGAGCAATTGCGCCAGCTCATCCGCGACGCGCCGGTGGACGAGATCATATTCTTCTTCTACGCCGAAGAGCTGAACGATGGCCACGACACACTGGAGCGCATCGACGAGTGGATCGAACGCTCGCGCCCCTACCGCAAAGCCATGGCCGAGGCTGGCATCGCTGTCAGCCTCAACCCCTGGCACACGGTGCTGCACTGCGATCGGGGGCGCGCGCTCAAGGCCGGCCAGGACTGGCAGCGCATGGTCGATCCGAATGGCCGCGAGGCCACAGCGGTGGTGTGCCCGCTCGATCCGGGCTGGCGACGCTACTACGCCGAGGCTCTGGCGCGCTACGCGCGAGAAGACTTCCGCGTGATCTGGATCGATGATGACATCCGTTTTCACAATCATGCGCCGCTGGACTGGGGCGGATGCTTTTGCCCGCTGCACGTGGCTGAGTTCAACCGGCGCACCGGCGCGCAAGCCACGCGCGAGCAGATCGTGGCAGCCTGCGTCGCGCCAGGCCAACCCCACCCCTGGCGCAGCGCGTGGATGGACATGTGGGAAGACACGCATCTGCGCATGATTGCCGAATGGCGCGAGATCGTCGAAGCGCGCGGCGCGCGCCTCGGGCTGATGTCGAGCGCGCCGGAATCACACGCGGCAGAGGGCCGGCGCTGGGACAACTGGTGGCGCGCATTCAGCGGCGATCAGGCGCCCATCCACCGGCCTCACTACTGGGCCTATGGCGACACGCTGGGCAGCGCCCTGCCCAACTTCATCGCCATGCTCGACCAGAATCGCGCCGCGCAGCCAGCCAGTGTCAGCAGCGGGCCGGAGATCGAGTGCTTCACCTACGGGCGATGGAACAAGTCGTTCCGGCAAATCGGGGCGCAGATGGCGCTCGCGCACGTGCTCGGCTCCAACGAGCTGAACATCAGCCTGTACGACTTCATGGGCAACGATCCCGACGACGAGCCGGAGCGCGCGCAATTCCTCAAGGCGTGGCGGCCGGTGTGCGACTGGCTGGCCGACACGTTTCCGATGACCTTGCGCTCGACAGGAGTAGGCATTCCCTGGTCGCAGGACATGGGCAGGGCCATACATACCGACGGCAGCGGCGCATGGCAATCGCTCACCTGCCCGTCGCGCGGATGGGCGCGCTGGCTGGGCGCCGCCGGGCACGCCTTCGCCATGCGCCCGGGCGACACGGTCAATGCGCTGGCCGGGCCGGTGGTGTGGAGCTTCAGCGACGCGCAGATCCGGCAGTGGTTGTCGCACGGCGCGCTGCTCGACGGCGTCGCCGCGCACATCCTGATCGAGCGCGGACTGGGCGAATGGATTGGGATGCGCCGGGGCCGCCTCATCACGCAACAGGACGCGCTGTACTCGGTCGAGCAGGTTCTCGACGCAGCGTTTGGCCTGCGCGCCGGCGCGCAGATCTCGGCGAACCATGAGACGCTGGCAGCTTGCATCTTTCAGGGCGAACCCGTCGCCGGCGTTCGCATCGTCAGTGACCTGCGCAGCCCAACCCAACAGATCGTGGGACATGGCCTGACACTGTTCGAAAATGCGCTGGGCGGGCGCGTCGCCATCGCGCCGTGGTCGGCGGACACGCCGGTCATCATGAACGGACTGCGCGCCGCGCAACTGGCCGGCGCGCTGCAACATCTCGACCCGGCCAACAGCGCCGGCTATGTCACAGGCGGCGCTTGGCTCATTCCGCAATTCCTGACCGATGGCGCGCGCTGGCGCGGTGTGGTATGGAACGCCAGCCCAGACGCGGCGCAGACTGTGTCGGTGTATCCGCCGGCCGGGATGCCACCGATCACATCGGCGATTCATGTCGATGCAGCCGGGCGGCGGCGCACGGCGCAGATTTCCGAAAATCGTGTTTACTTCGACTCCAGCGCCCCACTCCATCAATGGGAGTTTGTGGTGTTGGAGGTCAGTGCTGAGGGTTGAGGGTTGAGTGCTGAGTGCCAGGAGCCGAACTCTGACTACTGATTACTGACGACTGACTACTGACGACTGACGACTTATCCAACAGGAGCATTCAAATCATGACGAAAATCACTTTCATCGGCGCGGGGAGCCTCGGCTTTACCCGCGGTCTTGTGCGCGACATGCTGACCTTCCCTCTGCTCAGGGATGCCACGTTGTGTCTGATGGACATCGACCCGGAGCGGCTCGACTTCGCGCAACGGGCGGTGCAGAAGATCGTGGATATGGGGGGCTATCCGGCAAAAGTCGAAGCCACGATGGACCGCGCTGAGGCGCTGAAGGGCGCCGATGTTGTGCTGGTGACCATCCTGGCCGGCGGCGTGGACGTGTGGCGCCACGATATCGAAATCCCCAAGAAATATGGCGTGGACACCAATATCGGCGACACGCGCGGGCCGAGCGGCATCTTCCGCGCGTTGCGCACCATCCCGGTGATGCTCGGCATTGCCAGAGACATGGAGCGCTATTGCCCCGGCGCGACCATGCTCAATTACACCAACCCGATGGCCATGCTGTGCCGGGCCATGCTGCGCGAGACAAGCGTCCAGCTGACCGGCCTGTGCCACAGCGTGCAGGGCACTGCCGAAATGCTGGCCCGCTGGATCGGCGCGCCGATGAGCGAGATCACCTACACCTGCGCCGGCATCAACCACACGTCGTGGTACATCAAGTACGAATGGAACGGCAAGGACGCCTACCCCCTCATCCACAAAGCCATCACCGAGCGGCCGGAAATCTACAACGAGGAACAGGTGCGCAATGAGATGTATCTGGCGCTCGGCTACTATGTCACCGAGTCAAGCGGTCACAACTCCGAATACAACTGGTGGTTCCGGAAGCGCCCCGACCTGATCGAGAAGTATTGCACGCACGGCACCGGCTGGAACCCCGGCGAGTACGCCTACATCGTCAAGCATTACGAGCAGCGCGCGGACACGTGGAAAGAGGAAGCGAAGCAGTGGTTCGCCAAAGACACGCCCATCTCGCTGGAGCGCGGGCACGAGTACGCCGCTTATATCATCAACGCGCTGAAGGGCGGCGAGCCGTTCTCGTTCAACGGCAACGTGGCGAACACCGGCCTGGTGACCAACCTGCCGCCGAATGCGTGCGTGGAAGTGCCGGTATGGGCAAGCAGGAAAGGCTTCGAGCCGGTGCATGTCGGCGCCCTGCCGCCGCAATGCGCCGCGCTCACCGGCATCAATGCGCAAATCGAGGAGATGGCCGTGGAAGCCTGTTTGACCGGCGACCCGACGCTGGTCTACCGCGCCATCTGCTTCGACCCGCTGACGGCCTCGGTGCTGTCGCTGGCCGAGATCAAGACCATGGTCAACGAGATGCTGGCCTTCAATCAACCTTACCTGCCAACGTTCAAGCGATTCGAGGCGTGAGCGCCAGCAAAACATCCCCGGAATCTTGAAGATTCCGGGGATGTTTTGATGTTTTGTCTAGAACACCCGTGCTATGATGGCGTGGTGAGAACCAATGTGAATCCTGCGCTGCGCCGGCCCAGCCGGCCATTCGGCGCTCCAACCCTATTGGCGCTGATAGTCGCGCTGGCGCTGCTATCGGCTTGCGACGATGCCGGGGCGCGCGACCCAACCCCCATCGCCACGGCGCGCGCAACCGTGCAGATGCCGTTCACCATCCACCCCACGACAACCCCGCGCCCAGTTCCATCCCCCGCATCGACTTCCACACAGACGCCTGAGCCGGCCACACTCCTCCCACCCACCCCCACGCCGATCCCCACCCGAGTTCCACGCAAACCGAACTGGGGCATCAACGTGGCTGACTGGAGCAACACCCGTCTGTTGTATGAGCTGGGCTTCGAGTGGATTCAGACTTTCCTGCCGCCCGACTATCCCGTTCCGCCGTTCAAGATTCTGTATCGGGTCAGCCTGGGCAAAGCCGTGACCGGCGACCCGGCCGAGATCGAGCAGTTCGCGCGCGTCGTCGAAGGCGCAGCGCACAAGCACCGGGGCGTCATCCAGGCGTATTCGATTGGCAACGAAGTCAACCTGTCGCGCGAATGGGCCGGCGGCCAACCAGACCCCGCGCTGTACGCCCGGCTGCTCAGGATTGCCTACGAGAAGATCAAAGCAGTTGACCCCGGCGCGATCGTGGTATCGGCAGGGCTGGCCCCCACCGGCGGCGACGGGCCGGGCTATATGGACGACTTGAGTTACGCCCGGCAGATGCTGGAGGCCGGCGCAGGGCAGCATCTCGACGCTTACGGTTTCCACCCCTATGGCTTTGCCTATCCCCCCGAGCAGGATCCGAACGCGCCTGGCGTGAACGGACTCGCATTTCGCCGGGCCGAAGCACATCGCGCGCTGATGGAACAATATGGTTTGAGCAACAAGCCCATGTGGGCCACAGAGTTTGGCTGGCTGCTCGACCCGCGCTATGAAGGCGGCAACTGCGCGTGGCCCAGCCTCGACTGGCAGAAGGTCGCGCCAGAGCAACAGGCCCGCTATGCCCGCAGTGCGTTTGAGTACGCCAGAACCAACTGGCCATGGATGGGCGTCATGTTCCTGTGGAATTACGACTTCAGCGTTTCGCCGCTTTACCCCGACGGCTGCGAGCAGATGAAATGGTTCTCTATCATCGATCTGTTCGGCAACCCCCGGCCGATTGTCGAGGTTCTGCGGCCCTAAAGGAGGCTGGCTGGCATGTGCGGACGATATACCCTGACCGTGGACGAAGCAGTTGTGCTCGAGCGATTCGATCTTCAATCCTCGCTGGCCGGGCACCAGCCACGTTTCAACATCGCCCCGACCCAGATGGCGCCGGTGGTGTTGAATGAAACGCCGCGCCAGTTGTCCGTGGCGCGCTGGGGTCTGATCCCCGGCTGGGCAAAGGACCCATCCATCGGCGCCCGGCTGATCAACGCGCGCGCCGAGACGCTGCCCGAAAAGCCGGCCTTTCGCGCCGCGTTCAAGCGTCGGCGCTGCCTGGTGGCGGCCGATGGCTTCTACGAGTGGCGCAAAGATGGCGCAACCAAGACGCCCATGTTCATCCACCTGAAATCGGGCGAACCGTTCGCGCTGGCCGGCCTGTGGGAAGTGTGGAAGACACCTGAGGGCGAGCCGCTGCGCACTTTCACCATCATCACCACCGAGCCGAACGAACTGATGGCAACGATTCACAACCGCATGCCGGCCATCCTGACACGCGAGGCCGAGCGCGCCTGGCTGGATGACAGCGCGGGGCCGGTGGAGCTGATGGCGATGTTGCAGCCATTCGACCCGCAGCAGATGGAAACCTACACGGTCTCACGGCGCGTCAACGCGCCGGCCAACGACGATGCCGCATTGATCGCGCCGGCCACGCCATAGCCGGCCACCATCGCGGGCCGGTTGCGCGCTTGCGCTGCCACGCTATAACATCCTCAATCTTTCGCGCGCCAGTGGCGCGCGCCCCCTGTCGGAAGGTGAATCACATGAGCAACGCGTTACGGGCCGTGGTCGCCGGCTGCGGCGGCATGAGCAACGCCTGGCTGAAGGCGGCAACCCAGATTGCTGATCTGGAGATCGTTGGGCTGATCGACATCCGCGAAGAGGCCGCCCTCAAGAGAAAGGAGGAGTACGGCTTGAGCCGGGCTGTCACCGGGACCGACCTGGACGCGGTGCTGGCGCAGACACAGCCCGACATGGTATTCGACGTGACCGTGCCGGAAGCGCACGTAGATGTGACTTTGACCGCTCTCAAACGCGGGTGTCACGTGCTGGGCGAAAAGCCCATGGCCGATTCGATGGACAACGCGCGGCGCATGGTGGCGGCGGCGCAACAGGCCGGCAAGCTATACGCAGTCATCCAGAACCGGCGCTACACGCCATACATCCGGCGCGTGCGGGAGTTTCTGCGCGCCGGCGAGATCGGCAGGCTGACCACCGTGAACTGCGACTTCTACATCGGCGCGCACTTCGGCGGATTCCGCGACCACATGGAGCACGTGCTGCTGCTCGACATGGCGATTCACACCTTCGACCAGGCGCGATTCCTCACCGGCGCCGACCCCGAAGCCGTGTACTGCCATGAGTGGAATCCGGCCGGCTCATGGTATGACCATGACGCTTCGGCCGTCGCCATTTTCGAGATGCGCACACGCAACGGCGATGCGATTGTGTGCACCTATCGGGGCAGTTGGTGCGCCGAGGGACTCAACACCTCGTGGGAGGGCGACTGGCGCTTCATCGGCGACAAGGGGAGCGCGCGCTGGGACGGCGGCGCCGGCTTCCAGGCGCAAGTCGTGTCGGAGACGGGCGGCTTCTTCTCCAAACACCGCGACGCAACTTTGCCCGATCTGGACACCGCCGGCAAAGACAACGGACACGCCAGCCTGATCAATGAGTTCGTGCAATGCGTGCGCGATGGGAGCATTCCAGACACAATCTGCACCGACAACATCAAGAGTCTGGCCATGGTGTTCGGCGCCATCGAGAGCGCCACAGCCGGCCGGCGCGTGACCATCTCCCCATAGCCTGCTCTGTGTGCCCGATCGGTTCGCGCCAATATCCACGCTCCGGCCGCGAGGACGCGACTGGAGAGTGGATATTGATGGGGAACAGCCTAGAGCGCCTGGCGCTTGAGCCGCAGGCTGTTGCTCACCACAAACAACGAGCTGAACGCCATCGCCCCGGCGGCCAGTATCGGGCCATATTGCGCGAACAGGCCGAGCGCAGCGACCGGGATCAGCAAGGTGTTGTAGAAAAACGCCCAGAACAAATTCTGGCGAATGCCGCGCACGATTCGCCGCGACAACACAATCGCCTTTGGCAATTGGCGGAGGTCGCCGCTGATGAGGGTGACATCGGCGGCTTCGATAGCCACATCCGTGCCGGCGCCGACCGCAATGCCCACATCGGCCTGCGCCAGCGCCGGCGCATCGTTGACGCCATCGCCCACCATGGCCACTACGCGGCCCTGTTGTTGCAGTTCGGCCACCCTGGCCGCTTTGTCGCCGGGCAGCACTTCCGCCACCACATCGCCGCAGACACCGTCCGATATGCCGGCCTGTGACGCGATGGCCTGCGCCGATCGCGCATTGTCGCCTGTCAGCATCACGACCCGCACGCCCAGATTTTTCAGCGCAGCCACCGCCTCGGCCGAGCCTTCCTTCAAGGTGTCGGCAAGGCCAAGCGCGCCGGCCGGCTGCCCATCCACGCTGACGATCATGGTTGTCTTGCCCTGGGCCTGCAACGCTTCCACATGCGCCAACAAACCATTCAAAGAGACGCCCTGCAACTGCATCAACTTGTCGTTGCCGATCGACACCTGGTGATTGTCCACGTAAGCCGTGATGCCCTTGCCTGGCACAGCCATGAATTGTTGCACTGGAGAGAGCGACAGCCGCTGTGCTTCGGCAGCCTGCACGATGGCTTTGCCCAGCGGATGCTCGCTGCCCTGCTCGGCGCTGGCAGCCAGTTGCAGAATTCGCGCTTTGCGATTTTCTGTTTCGGATGGCGGAGGCAGCGCGCTCGACGGCAATCCAAAATCCACAATCCCAAACCGCGCATCGAGCGCGGGCTTGCCCTGGGTGAGGGTGCCGGTCTTGTCCAAGACGACCAGATCGATTTTGGCGGCGCGCTCGAGCGCGGCGCTGTTCTTGAACAGAATGCCGGTCTCGGCGCCTCTGCCCATGCCCACCATGATCGCGGTGGGCGTGGCAAGGCCCAGCGCGCAAGGGCACGCGATCACCAGCACGGCGACGGCATTAACCATCGCGCGCTCGAAGGCGGCTTCGGGCGACGCCGACAGCCCACCCGCAAGCATCCAGCCGGCAAAGGTGAGCAGCGCAACGCCGAGCACCGCCGGCACAAACACCGCCGAGACACGATCGGCCAGCGCCTGAATGGGCGCTTTGCTGCCCTGCGCCTGCTCCACCAGCCGGATGATCTGCGCCAGAGCCGTGTCGCGGCCCACACGCGACGCCTCGTAGCGCAACAAGCCCTGTGTGTTCACCGTGCCGCCGATGACAGCATCGCCAGGACGCTTGTCGCGCGGGACGCTCTCGCCGGTGATCATGCTCTCGTCAACGGCTGAATAGCCTTCGATCACCACACCGTCCACCGCGATGCGCTCGCCGGGCCGGGCGATCAGCACATCGCCCACGGCAATCTGCTCGACTGCGATATCCTGTTCCCGGCCTTCATGCACGACGCGAGCAGTCCTGGGCCGCAGGCGAAGGAGACTCTTGATCGCGTCACTGGCGCGGCCTTTGGCTCTGGCTTCCAGATATTTGCCGACGCTGATGAGCGCCAGAATCACCGCTGCGGTCTCGAAGTACACATGACCATGCGTCAAACCGACCGTCACTGCCACCGAGTAAACGAAGGCCACGCTCGAACCAAGCGCGACGA
>Ga0272446_1006410_pt1 | contig 12275 bp, 13 predicted proteins | sample YNPCB0061_FD_194587 | JGI IMG/M metagenome (GOLD analysis project Ga0272446, IMG submission 194587) | Hot spring microbial mat communities from Yellowstone National Park, WY, United States - YNP-CB-006-1 | ecosystem: Environmental > Aquatic > Thermal springs > Hot (42-90C) > Sediment | place... | reverse complement strand
CCACGAAGGCGGAAGCGAAGCGCACGGAGCGCGCGTGTAGCACGAGGACGTCCCCGGCCGCTGGGACGCGGCCGTGGCCGCACCTGCGCCGAGATGAAGCCGGGCGTGCCAGCGCTCGGTGCGCTCTCCACGCGCGGACCCCTCACCACGCCACGTCGAGCTCCAGCCGCACGCCGTCGAATGACGCCACCTTCACCCGCGGCGTCTCCCCGGTGGCGATGAGCACCTGCTCGAGGCACCCGGCGAGGAAGTCCGGCGGCTCGGCCTCGGAGAAGAGCGCGTCCTTCGCGATGAACTGGAAACGGCGCGCGTCGACGGCGTGGAGCTCCACCGCGAGGTTCTTCCGCACCACGTGCAGGTACTTGGGCACCGCCATCAACGCGCGCTCGGGGCCCAGCAGCGGCGCCACCGCGGTGAAGACCCAGCCCACCGGTGTCTCCCCGAAGCCGCGGGCGAAGCGGCGGCCCAGGTCGCGAAAGCCTTCGGATTGGGACAGCTTCGGGCAGCTGCGCTGGCGGACCAGCTCGAGCACCCGGCGCCAGGTCTGCACCGGCCAGCCGTCGCGTGACTCGGCCGCGTCGTAGCCCGAAGACACGAGCTCCCCGCGCAGCTCGTCGCGCAGGGACTTCGCGTCTCCGTGGAAGAGGCCTTCGAAGGCCCGGCGCGCGACGTCGTGGTCTCGAGTCACGCGCGAGGTGCTTTAAGCCTGCGGACGCTGCTGCTTGCCGAGGTCGTTCACGAACTGCTGCGCGAGCTGCTGGTGCTTCGCGTCGTCGAGGCGCTCACCCAGCAGCTTCTCGGCCACCTGGATGGAGATCTTCACCGCCTCGCCCTTGATCTCGTTGAGCGCCTTGATGCGCTCTTCTTCAATCATCTTGCGCGCGTCGGCCTTGAGCTCCTCGGCCTCCTTGCGCGCCTTGCCCATGATGTCCTCGCGGAACTTCTCCATCTCGGACTGGGTCTTGCGCACCGCCTCGGCCGCCTCCTGGCGCGCCTGCGCGATGGCCATCTTCTGCTCGCCGAGCAGCTTCTCGGCCTCGGCCCGCTCGCGCTTCGCCGACTCGATGGCGTTGGCGATATTCCTGTCGCGGTTCTCCACCGCCTTGTACAGCTCCTGCCACACGAACTTCCGCAGGATGAACGCCACCACCGCGAAGGTGATCCACGTCCAGATGATGAGGCCCGGCTTCACGTCGGTGAAGCTGGAGGCGAATACGAGCGCGTTCATGGCGGTCCCTCTACAGCGGTTTCTTCAAGACAGGTACTGCGAGTTGAAGCGGGCGCTTCCGGTTCCCCGTCCCTCCCCGTCGCCGGGGAGGGAGCAGGGCCTCCACGCCATTACTTGAGCGCGAGGAGGATGCAGATGACGAGGGCGAAGAACGTCGCGCCTTCGATCAGACCGGCGGCGACGATCATCGAGCCGCGGATGTCACCACCCGCGGAAGGCTGGCGGGCGATGCCCTCCATGGCCGAGGCGGCGAGGCGGCCGATGCCCATGCCCGCGCCGATGATGGAAAGGCCTGCGCCGAGACCGGCACCCAGGTACGCCAACATTGCAGACGTCATTGTGGTTCTTCCTTCTTTCGTTTGACCCGCTTCACGGGGGGGTCGGTCTCAACTGCGCCCGATGGGGACTACCTCCAGCACGGCCACCGCTTCAGCCGTTTGGGTTCCGTGGAAAGTCAGTGGTGCGCCTCGCCGTGCGCGTCGTCGTGCCCGTGGTGGCCCATCGCCACGCCCTGGCCGATGAACAGCGTCGAGAGCAGGACGAACAGGTACGCCTGCAGGATGCCGACGAAGATCTCCAGGCAGTAGATGGCGATGGTCAGCGGCACCGACACCGCCGCGGCCCCCACCGTCCACACGAAGATCAGCGACAACAGGAAGAAGACGACCAGGTGGCCGCCCAGCATGTTCGCGAACAGACGAACCAGCAGCGCGAAGGGCTTGGTGAACAGGCCGATGAACTCGACCGGAATCATGATGGGCCAGAGGAAGGCCGGCACGCCGCCGGTGAGGTGCGCCAGGTAGCCGCCCAGGCCCGCGCTTCGAATGCCGGCGACCTGCGTGAGCGCGAAGGTGACCAGCGCCAGCGCCGCGGTGACGGTGATGACGCCGGTGCCGGTGAAGAACCCGGGGATGAGGCCCAGCCAGTTCACCGACAGCACGAAGAAGAACAGCGACGTGAAGTAGATGGTGTAGCGGGGCGCCTCTTCCTTGCCGATGTTCGGCACGACGATCTCATCGCGCACGAAGAGCGCCAGCGCCTCGACGATGTGCGCCAGCATGCCCCTGGGCACGCCGTTCTGGTCGCGCTTGCGGCTGCCGATGGCGAGGAGGATGAGCAGGCCCGAGGCGATCCACATCATCAGGATGGCCTTGGTCGGCCGCAGGTCGTAGCAGCCGTTCAAGAACTTCCCGAGCGACGGGAAGTCTTTCAAGCCACCCGCCACCGGCTTCGCGCACGCACCCGCCTCGCCCTCGAAGAGCAGGAACTGGAACGCCTCGGAGATGTGCATCGCCGGCAGGTGGTACGGCGGGAACGGGATCTCCATCTCGAAGACCTCGTCGTCCGCGACGTGGTGGAGGATGAACTCGCTCGTCTCGGCGGTCTTGTTCCCGGCATGGCTGCCGTGCGCGCCGTGGCCCTCGCCTTCGCTCGACGCGAACGCCACGCCCGCCGCCACCAACCCCGACAGCACGATGATGCCCAGCCACCGCTTCATGGAGTCACCTCGGACTTCGCCGTGCTCTGCCGCACGGCCAACAGGCTCCGCACCTCGACGACCTGCTGGCCGAGGTACGCGATGAAGAACGTCACGACGAACGCGAGCGGCGCCGACGGGCCCGCGTCGTTCAGGTGCAGCGCGGCCGCGCCCAGCGCCACCGCGCCCAACCGCAGGAACAGCGAGAGGACCTGCCGCGACAGCAGCGCCTGCACGCCCTTCGTGCCGCCGGCGATGGGCGCCGCGGTCTTGATGACGACGGCCAGCGCGCCGATGACGGTGGCGACCAGGGCGCCGACCAGCGCGCCCAGCCGGGTGGACGCCTCGAGGCCCAGCACGAGCACGCCGCCCGCCACGGCCAGGCCGAGCGCGACGGTGAGCAGCAAGCTGGTTCCCAGGGTCTTCACGGCTTCGGCTCGTTCCCGTTCGACTGCGACTTCGACTTCCTCGACTGCTCGTCCAGCAACCGCGTGACGCTGCGGATGAAGGCGTAGAACCCGACTGCGCTGCCCACCAACCCGCCGATCAACAGGGCAAACGGCTTCGTGCCCAGCCACCGGTCCAACCCGTACCCGACCATCACCCCGAAGAGCGCCGACCCGGTGAATTGCCACACCGCGCTCAGCCACGGTTCCGCCGCGCGGTACGTCCGCGCCAGCGGCGACAACCCATCGTCCGGCCCACTCAAGGCGCGCGCCGCGTACCAGAGGGGCATGGGGGCAGCAACGAGAAAACGGGGCGCGCAAGCGTGCGTATCAGCACGGCTTCTCGGCGTTGAGGGCTCCGTCGGCGCCGGCGGGATTCGCGCCGTGGTAGACAGGCAGACATAACTGCCGCCACGCGCAAGTTGCTCTCGGCCGCGCTCAAGTTGTCCGCGCCAGAGCGGCAGGAGCTCCTCGGCGCGCCTCCCGGAGACGGCCTCGCAGGACGAGGTCGACGCGACGTGGGCGCTGGAGCTGGAACGCCGACTCAAGGCGATCAGGGCCGGGGCTTCGCAAGGTCACGACTGGGCCGTCGTGGAGAAGCGGCTTCGCCGTCGGCTGAAGCGCTGATGCCACGGGTTCGGTTTGCGCCGCTGGCCGAGGAAGAAGCGGCCGATGCGGCTGAGTGGTACGAGGCCCGTCGCTCCGGCTCGGGGAGGAGTTCCTCTCGTCAGTCCGCAAGGCCGTCGACCCGCTGCGTGCGTTTTCCCTCTCGGGGCCCCCGCTGAGGGACGTCACGCACGCCGCGCCCATCCGTCGACTTCGTGTGGCCGGCTTTCCCAGCGCGCTCTGCTACGTCGTCTTCGCCTCGCACATGCAAGTCCTGGCAGTCGCCCACACTCGGCGGCTACCGGGCTACTGGATCGCACGCGCTCCGCGCGCGAGCCGGCGGCGCTAAGTGAGCTACTTCGCAGGCGGCGGGCCGACCTTCAGCGCGCCCTTCTCCACCACCACCTGGCCGTCGACCGTCACGGTGGCGTCGCCCTGGAACAGCGCCGCGCCGAAGGCGATGGTGTTGCTGCCGCCGGCCCACTCGTCACCGCCGAGCAACAGCGACACCGCGCCCGCCGGCACGTAGCTGCGCAGCGTCTTTCCCCTGGCGGCCTTCACGTCTTCGTTGAGGCCGATGTCGATGATGGACAGCACGTCCTTCCCGGCCGGCGCCGCGTCGTACAGCTCCTTGAAGCGGTCCCACGCCTTCGACGGCTTCGCGGTGAGGCTGGTCACCTTGCCGGCCTTCACCGTCACCACGAGGTCGGTCAGCACCTGGCCCTGCACGACGTGGCGCGGCACGACGATCTTGCCTTCGGCGCTGCCGGGCGAGATGAGCGCGTACGCCTCGCCCGCGGGCAGCCACGTCATCAGCGCGGGGCCGCCGGCCTTCTGCTCTTCTTCCGAGATGACGCCGTCGGAGACGGTCATCGACTTCGGCACCAGCGCGAACACCAGGTCGGTGCCGCCGGGCGTCGTCACCTTCACCGTCTTGCCGCCGGGCATCGCCGCCCGCACCGCCTCGCCCAGCGCCTTGAGCCGCGCGTAGTCGGTGCCCACGCCCGCCCAGAAGATGGACGCCAGCTCCGGCTCGGACAGCTCGAACACCTTGGCCAGCCCCTTGGTGGGGAACAGCCCGTTGCCCAGGCTGATGATGCGCTGCTTGCGCTTGATGCGCTTCTCGTCGAGGCCGTCGAAGTGCCGGTTCCACGCCGCCATGCGCGCTGCGGGAATGTCCTTGAAGAAGCCCGGGTCCTCGGTGCGGTCGATCTGCACCACCACGTCGGCGAAGGGGATCAGCTTGTCCTCGATGGTGCCCCACGCGGCGTCGTTCGCCTCGGGCACCGACTGCAGCCAGCGCCGCTGCAGGTTGGGCCACTTGAGCCGAACGAAGGGGCTCGCGCCCTTCTTGCCCGCGGCGATGAACAGCTCCTCCACCATCTGCTGGTCGATGGGGTCGGCCTCGATGAGGACGATCTCCTTCGGCTTCACCAGGGCCACGTCGTTGATGATCCGCTCGGCGATGGCCGACGGGTCGACCTTCTTCGGCGGGCCGGCGAAGGCGACGGCGGGCAGCAGGGCGATGAGGCAGAGCGAGCGGGCGACGCAGCGGCGCATGGAGACCCCCGTTTCGTGAGGACGCGGGCGATGGTTCTCCCCGGTCGCGCGAGGGTCAAGCAGGAACGTGCCGGGCCTCGCAGCGCAGTCCGCGGCTGATGCGTTCTGCCGTCACGCGGCGCGGCGACGGCGCGGCACGGCCCCGTCCGACACCGGCAGGCTGCCCACCTCGGGCACCTGCGGCCAGTCGGGCAGCTCGCCCTTCCCCATGCGCTCGGCGATGAAGTGCGCGGCGATGTTGGCGCTCTCCATGATGGTGAGGAGCCCGGAGCCCGGGTGCGTGCCGCCGCCCACCCAGAACAGCCCGTCGACGTGCGGCGACTTCACCTTCGGGCGCAGCGGGCCCAGCTGCAGCCACGTGTGCGAGAGGTTGAACACCGCGCCGCGGTGCACATTGAACTCGTCGCGCCACGTCTCGGCGGTGAAGGCCACCTGCGCCTTGATGTGCTTCGCCACGTCCTTCAGGCCCACCTTCGCGAGCCAGCCGGGCACCTTCGCGGTCAGCTCGGCCTCGATGCGCTTCCAGTCGTGCTCGCCGGCGGTGTTCGGCGTCGGCACCAGCACGTACAGCGCCGAATGCCCGGCCGGCGCACCCACCGTGTCCGTCACGTTCGGGTTCACCACGTAGAACGGCGGGTCCTCCAGGTCCGCGTGCCTGTCCTCCAACGCGTCCCGGTCCGTCCGCCGCGCGGCGTTCGACAGGTAGATGAGGTGGTGCGGCAGCTCGCGGTACACCGTGTCCAGGCCCAGGTAGAGCATGAAGGTGCTGCAGCTGTACTTCGCGCGCTTCAAGGCCTCGTTGGACAGCCGCGTGCCGCGCCGCCACGACTCCTCGATGAGCGTCGTCGCCGCGTACGGCAGGTCTGCGTTCACCACCACCACGTCGGCGAACAGCTTCTCGCCCGACTCGAGCTCCACGCCCTGCGCCTTGCCGTCCTTCACCAGCACGCGCGCCACCGGCGACGACATGCGGAACGTCGCGCCGAGGTCCTCCGCGGCCCGCTTCATGCCCTGCGCCAGCGCGCGGAAGCCGCCCATCACGTGCCAGACGCCGAACTCCAGCTCGAGGTACGGGATGACGGAGAACACCGACGAGCACGTCGTCGGGTGCAGCCCGAGGTACTTCGACGGGTAGCTGAAGGCGTAGCTGAGGCGGTCGTCGTGGAACGTCTCGTCGAGGTGGCCGTACAGCGTCTGCCACGGCTTGTACTTCACCGCGGGGAGCAGCCGGAGCGGGTTGTAGTAGCCCAGCGAGTCCGCCGGGTGCGCCATGAAGGTGCCGTACGCCACGCGGTACTTCCCGCGCGTGTCCTCGAACCACCGGCGGTACGTCGGCCCCTTTCCCGGCGACAGGCGCTCCACCTCGGCCTCCATGCGCCGCCGGTCCCACGTCGTGTCGAGGTGCGTGCCGTCCCAGAAGTGCACGCGGGTGTTGGTGTCGAGGCGCTTGAGGGTGACGTAGTCCTCGATGGCCAGCCCGCTGCGCCGGAAGATGCGCTCGAGCACCTGCGGCAGCTGCATGATGGAGGGCCCGGTGTCCACCTGGTACTCGCCCTGCGCGCCGAAGGTGAGGCCGCGCATGCGCCCGCCGGGAATGGCCTCCTTCTCCACGACGGTGACGTGCGCGCCGAGGCCCGCGAGGTTGATGGCGGCCGACAGCCCGCCCGGTCCCGCGCCGACGATGAGTGCCTTCATGCTCGAGCTCCTCGTGCTGCTTCGGAATTTGCCCGCGGGCCACCCGGGGCGCTATGGCAGCCCACTCTACGGCCGACCCCGAAAGGATGTTTCCGTGACGTTCCGACGCCTCGCCTTCGTCTCGTGCGCCGTCCTGGCCCTCGCGCTGTCCGCCTGCGGCGGCCCTTCCCCCAGCACGTGCGGCCCCGACACCTGCGCCAGCGGCTGCTGCAACGCCGACGGCCAGTGCGTGGCGGGCACCGCCGACTCCGCGTGCGGCACGGGGGGCGCCACCTGCAACACCTGCAGCGGCGGGCAGCAGTGCAGCAGCGCGCAGGTCTGCGCCGTGCCGCCTCCGGCCGACGCGGGCAGCGACGCCGGCACGACGATGGACGCGGGCCTGCCGCTCGACGCGGGCACGCCCATCACCGCGCCGATGGAGAGCTGGACGTGGGTGCCCTTCCCCGACTCCGCGTGCGGCAACGGCGCGCCCACCGGCATCGGCATCAACCCCAGCAACCGCAGCAAGGACGTCCTCATCTACCTGGAGGGCGGCGGCGCCTGCTGGGAAGGCATCTCCTGCTTCGTGCTCAGGAGCGCCGTGCGCATCGAGACCGGCTACACCTCGACGGACTTCGCGAGCGACCCCGTCATCCGCGCGCCCTTCTTCAACCGCGCGAACATGACCAACCCGGTGAAGGACATGTCGTACGTCTACGTGCCGTACTGCACCGGCGACGTGCACGCGGGCGACTCGGTGAAGGCCTACGACGCGCAGAACCCAAACCGCCTCGTGTACCACAAGGGCGGGAAGAACATGGACGCGTTCCTCTACCGCCTGCGCGCCACCTTCCCCGACGCCGAGCGCATCTTCCTCTCGGGCTCGTCGGCCGGCGCCTTCGGGGCGCAGCTGAACTTCCCTCGCGTGCGCGAGGGCTGGCCCAACGCCGAGGTGCATGTGCTGGCCGACTGCGGGCAGATGATCAACCCCATCGCCGGGCGGCTCACCGACTGGCTGGCGGCGTGGAACGTCGCCGTGCCCCCGGACTGCACCGACTGCACCACCGACTTCCCGAAGTACCCCGACTACCTGGCGACGAAGTACCCGAGCAGCCGCTTCGGCCTGCTGGCGTACGAGGAAGACGGCGTGCTGCGCCAGTTCTTCGGCTACGACGCGCCCACCTTCAAGACGAACACCCTGGGCCTGTTGAGCACGCACTACGACGGGAAGGCGAACGCGAAGTACTTCCTCGTGCCGGGCGGCGACCACGTGATGCTCGACGACGTCTTCACCCTCATCGGGCCGGGCAGCTACCCGCTCACCACCTTCGTCACCCTGTTCATCCAGGGCGACCCGGGGTGGACCAACGTGAAGCAGTAGCCCCGCTGGGCTACACTGTTGGGCATGTCCGGCTACCGAGAGGACCGCCGCATCGACGCCATCCGCCCCCTGGCGCGGGTGACGAAAAACGAGGCCAGCAGCCTCACCGACATCGAGCGCGAGCGGCAGTACGAGACCCTGCGGGAGGACATCGCCGACGACCTCCGCAAGGCCGCCGGCGGGGGCCCGAAGCGCAACTTCGCGGACCTCCTGAAGAAGAAGCCCTGATCCACCGGGCGGGGCGGCCACCTCCCTTGACGCTGAATCCAGAATGACTAGGTGAGGCTCGGAGTCCCCGCGCATGGCCATTTACGAATACGACTGTCCGAAGTGCGGCACCTTCGAGGTGACGCAGAAGATGTCCGAGCCCGCCCTCACCACGCACGATGTGTGCGGGCAGCCCGTCGAGCGACGCATCTCCCTCACGTCCTTCAGCCTGAAGGGCGGCGGGTGGTACTCCGACGGCTACGCGTCGTCGAAGAAAGCCGAGGCGTCCAGCTCCAGCGCCCCCAGCTGCGGCTCCGGCGCGTGCGGCACGGGCGGCTGCGGCGCGGCGTCGGCCTGACGTTTCAGGGGCGTTCGACGTCTCGGCCCCGCCAATACCGCCACAGCCAGATGGTGACGGCGACGGGTACGCCCGTCAGCACGCCGTACAACGGCTGAAGCACGGCCGGGTAAACGAGGCCCAGCGTGGCGCTCGCCAACAGCAGCGCCGCCCCCACCGCGAAGCTCCAGTGGAGCGCGGACGCGCCCGAGCCGGCGATGACCGCCATCATCACCAGCTCCAGCGCCAGCGTCTGCTGGTGCGGCAGCCCCAGCATCGCGGCGACGGAGCGAAAGGCCACTTGCCCCAGCACCAGCACGGCGAAGAAGCCGGCCAGCGTCCGGTTGAGGCGGGTGGTGAGCAGCATCTGCCGGCCGAGCGCCAGCGTGGCGAAGTACACGGCGTTGAAGGCCACGCTCCCCAGCACCAGCGACCAGGGGCCTGCCCAGACGTGCGGCATCAGCAGGCGCGACGCGGTGAAGATGGAGAGCGCGGTGAAGATGCCGGCCACCACGGCGTTGCGCTGCCGCCGGCCCACCGCGGGGTCGAGGTCCCTCGCGAGGTCCCGCAGCTGCGCGGCGTCGGCCTGCTGCGCCGCGTCCTTCGCCTCCAGCGCCGCCACCTCGAGGGACAGCGTCGGCGGCACCGGGTCGAGCTCGTGCAGCAGCGCCCGCGCCGCGGCGGCGTGGCCCTGCGCCAGCTCGAAGCGCACGCCCAGCTCGAGCGCCCGCGCCCGGCCCGCCTTCGCCTCGGCGTTGCCGCTCCACTCGCGCAGCGCCTGGGTGAAGCCGAAGCGGCACTCGGAGAGCAGCGGGTACACGGCGGCCGCGCCGGCGCCCGTCGCCACCGCGTCGGCCAGCGCGGCGAGGCGCTCCTGCGTCGCGCGGGTGATGGCGCCCGACGCCCGGTGCCGCTGCGCCAGCGCCAGCGCGTCGCGCAGCTCCAGCGCCGTGGCGTAGCGCTCCGCCGGGTGCGGGGCGAGGGCGCGGTAGGCGACGGCGGCCAGCTCCGCGGGCACGGAGGCGGGCAGCGCGGCGAGCTCGCCCGTCGCCGCCCGGTCGATGGCCTCGGCCAGGGTGCGGCCGTGCCACGGCGGCCGGCCCGACAGCACCTCGTACAGGCACGCGCCGAGGAGGAAGACGTCGGTGCGCTCCGAGAGGAGGTGGACGTCGCCGTGCACCATCTCGGGCGCCATGTAGGCCGGCGTGCCGACGAGGCACTGCGTGGTGGCCGCGTCCTTCTGCACGGCCACGCCCCAGTCCGCGACGTACACCTCGCCGAACTCGCCGACGAGGACGTTGGACGGCTTCAAGTCGCGGTGCAGCACGCCGCGCCGGTGCGCGAAGGCCACCGCGTTGCACACCTGCTGCAGGACGCCGAGGTGCACGTCGAGGCGCTCCGCGGCCGCGGCGGTGAGGCGCTCCCACGCGGGGTGCGCCGCGTCGTCGAGGAGCTGCCGCCAGGTGACGCCTTCGACGCGCTTCATCACCAGCACCGGCTGGCCGCGCCCGTCGCTGCCCAGCGCGTACACCGGCACCACGCCGGGGTGCTCGACGGCGCCCGCCAGCCGCGCCTCCTCCACCAGCCGGCGCGCCGCCGCCGCCGAGCCCTCCCGCCGCAGCACCTTCACCGCCACGTCGCGCGCCAGGGACTGCTGCCGCGCCAGCAACACGCGGCCCATGCCGCCCGCGCCCAACACGCCCTTCACCTCGAGCTCCTCGGTGCCCTCCACCAGGGGCACCGGCGGGGCGAACGACAAGCGCACCGACTCGTCGCGCGGCGTCACCTCGCCCGGGACGACGGTCTCGGCGAAGCCGCTCTCGGTCAGCGTGGCGCGCAGGTGCGTGTCATCGACGGGCGCGTCGAGGGCGACGCCGGGCGCGACAGGCGGACGAACGGGCACCGGCGCATTGTGCGGAAGGGAACCGGGGCGCGCCAGCGTCGTGACGTCAGGGGCACGGCTGGCCGAGGCGCGAGAGGGAGTCGAGCATGGCCGCCTCGTCCTGCCCGTGGCGCCAGTAGAAGAAGGCGGTGCCCTGCGCGCGCGCGGCGCAGAAGCGCTGAGAGAACTGGGCCGGCGTGAGCGGCGGGTCGGGGTTGTACTCGTTGGCGAAGCAGGGCTTGCCGAAGCACTGCGCCGCGGCCAGCGGCTGGTTCTGGTGGAACTCGAGGTAGTCGACGACGGGCAACTGCATCGCCGTCGCGTCGCCGGAGTTGGTGCCGAAGGGGTGCGCGCCGTAGCCGCGGCGCGCTTCTTCGTCGCGGATGAGCGCGGCCATCGTGTCCGTCCACGCCGCGTCGTAGCCCTGCACCAGGCCGACTTCGTTGCCGTCTTCGAATAGGATGTTGTCGAAGCCGCCCGTCTCGGCGACGACCTTGCGAATCCACGCCTCGTGCGCGCCGCCGCGCACCACGGGCCCGCTGGCGGCCGACGCGCAGAGGTCGACGCCCTGGGCGTTCGACGCCGCTTCCCACGCGCTGTACCCCGGGCTGTCGCCCCACCGACAGTGCTTCACCGCCCAGCCGTCGATGACGTCGACCTCGACGTAGACGCCCCGGTCCCGCGCCAGTTGCAGGAGCGCGCGCACCCGCGCCCAGAAGGCCTCGTTGAAGCGCGTGAGGTCGGCCTTCCCGTTCGCCTCCACGTAGCCGCCGCCAGTGGTGGACCAGTCCGTCTCGCCGTTGCCCGAGGTGAGGAAGGGGCCGAGCCGCATGTGCAGGAAGGTCGCCCCGCGCGTGGCCGCGAGGTCGAGCCACGCCTCGTCGAAGAGCGGCCAGCCGTAGCCCCCGCCGCAGCAGCTGATGGCGCCGCGCACGTCCACGGGCCGACCGTCGAGGTGCTGCAGCTGACCGGCGCGCACGACGAGCGCCATGGAAGGGCCTGCGTCCGCCGCGGAGCCCGCGTCGTCGGGGGTGCCGGAATCGGTGAGCCCCGCGTCAGGCGAGGTCGACGTGCACGCGCGCACGTCGAAGTCGCGGCAGCTCGTGGCGCAGGCCAACACGCCTCCGGTGAAGCCACGCGAGAGGCACGACTCTCCTCGGAGGAGCTCGCCGTCGCAGACCTCTCCGTCGTCGAGGCGCCCATCGCCGCACCGGGACCGCACAGAGGCTGCGTCACACGCCGCCACCAGCAACGACGCCAACCCGCAGGACACGACGACGAAGCGCATGGGCCGCGCCCGTTCACGCCGCGTGCCGCACGGCAGCGGCCGTGATTTCGAGGCGCTCGCGCGGGGCGGAGGGCGCCGGTGTTGCGCGCGGGGAAACACCTGGTGTGCCGCAGCGCCGCTTGTGCAGCGGCCTGCGGCGCCCTCCTGTTCGTCACTTCGCCACCACCGCCGCCCTGCGCCGGGTGGTGC
>Ga0272446_1006409_pt1 | contig 12278 bp, 7 predicted proteins | sample YNPCB0061_FD_194587 | JGI IMG/M metagenome (GOLD analysis project Ga0272446, IMG submission 194587) | Hot spring microbial mat communities from Yellowstone National Park, WY, United States - YNP-CB-006-1 | ecosystem: Environmental > Aquatic > Thermal springs > Hot (42-90C) > Sediment | place... | reverse complement strand
TTGCAGGGCTTGGCGTAACTCCGGGGTTGTGAACGGTGAAGCCAGCAGCATGCCCCGCGCGAGCAACTCCAGGTCGGGCACAGGGCAACGCACCAATCGCAGCAAATAACTCTCACGATAACGCGGGGCCCGCGTGCGATCCAGTGGCCGATCCTTCTTCACATACTGAGCATAACGATACTCTGGTAGATTGAGGTAGGCCGTCGGCCGGGGCGTTGGGTAACCTTCGACGTTCTGGAAGATAGGCCCTTTGAGGGCCGTCTCACCGATGAGGCGCACCGGCAAGCGATTTTTGTCGGTACTCAGGGGCAGCGGATCCAGCAGGAAAAGCCCATGGGTCCGACGCGGCACCAGGAACCGGATCTCAATGGCCTCGGAGCCCAGGTCCCAAAACTCAGGCTTGGAATCCCCCGCGAAGATCCCCGTCATGGTCGCTTCCACTCGCCACGTGCTGTTTTCGTAACGATCCAGCACCAAACCGCGAAACAAGGCGTCGGCCGGCAGTAAATCTCGGCGAATGCCTTGGGCATCGCGTGTCTGCACCGTGAAGGCGATGGTTTCATCGGGGACCAGTCGGCCCGTACGACGCAGGTCCAGTTCGTCGCTGAAGCCGGTGCGGGTTTCTTTGCGTTGAGCGCGCACACCAAAGCGAGCCAGCGGATCCCAGTCGGGCTGGTCGCTGCGGGGCGAAAGCAGGAACAGCGGAATCGCCAGCAACGCCACCCCCACTACCCAACGCAGCCCCAGCGGCAACCAGGCAGTCGGCAAGACTGGCGGTCCACTTACCCAGGCCGAGCGTTTGCCCCGGCGATAACGTTCTCCAGCAGCCAACGCCGCACCAGCTACCACCAGATACAGCAGCAACGCCAGGGCAAAAAGGGTGCCGCTGGCCAAGATGCACCCCAATCCCACTTGCAACAACGCTAGCCCTTGCAGTAGCCAGAAATCGTCCGAGGAACGCGGCCGAAACAACCGCACGCATAGCAGTGCCATCAGCACCGGCCCTAAATACGGCACCAGGGCCGCTGGCAGCGGCACATCATCGGCCCAGAGGTCGGCACCGGAGCGGAGGAAAATATAAATCCCTGCCGTCGTCGCAATCAGAACGGCCAGCAGGTTGGCCCCCCACTCCGGCAACAAGAAACGGCCACGCAACGAATGGGCCACCAGAATCAGCACGAGATAAACAATCAGCCCAAAGGGTAGCCAGGGGATAAAGGGCAGTTCGGCCAAGGTGAGGGTGACGCCCGCCAAAGCCAAGGTGAGATGGTGCAACGCGCGAGCCGTGCGATCCAGGTTCATCGAGGCATCTCCGGCGGTCGGTAAAAAGGGAGTTGGTCCGGGTAGCGAGCATCTAGCAGGGTCACGGTGCGTCCCAAGGCAACCTCTAACGGCTCAACCAAACCGCTAGGGCCGCTGCTAACCACCACAGCCGAGGCCGAACGAGGCACCAGGGAACGCAACCCGTCCGCTAGGGGAACAACCGGTTTGCTGGAGCGTTGTACCACGGCCAAGGCTTTCAGGGCGCGGCGGGCCAACTCCGGACCGGTTAGCCCTTCCACCACCTCCGGGTTGGGACCGGCCAAGGCCACAATCAAGCGGTTGCCCCGACGTTGACACCATTCATCGACGATGGTAGCGGCCAGCGAGACGGCCTGTTCCCAAGCGAGTTCCAGAGTCTGTTCGGCAAGCGGTTCTCCAGTGGCAGTCACGGGCAGGACATAAGGATCGAGGGCCATCAATAGATCTTCGCCCGGCACATCCTCAAATTCTTTGACTATGAGTTGGCCACGACGGGCTGATGTCCGCCAATGCACCCACCGTAGGCTGTCGCCCAGGCGATACGGCCGCAAGCCGTGGAAATCGGCCCGGGCCAATTCGTGGGGTGAACCGGATTGCCTGGAGCGTTCGCCGCGTGGATCGTTGCCACGCAGATGGCGACGAAACTGCTCGCGGGACAGTTTCCCCGGTCGGGGCAAGACCAACACTTCCATTGTCGGACACATCTCCACCCGTTTGCGCACCAAACCAAACGGGTAGCCGCTGTCGGCCAACAACACGCCGAAGGTAAACCAGCCACGGCGTTGGGGCACCACTTCGCCGCGACAGGTGTAACGGCCCTGCCCCTCGACGCGGTCGATGTACCAACCCAGAGGTTGTCGGGTGTCCTCGATCCAGACGCCCGGAGCGGGTCGGCTGCTGTCGTTGATCAGGCGAATTTCCACTCGGCAGGGCAACCCTTGACGCAACACCTCATCACACCAGCGTTGCACCTGGAGCCGTCGTAACCCTCGTCCTGCTGCCAAGGCTTGCAGGGCAAAGACCGCCAGCAACACCGAGCCGAGCAAGGCCAGCAAATTGATGTTGCGGACGATGCCAACTAATAGCATCACGCCCGTAATCAATAACCAAAAGCGACCGGCCGGGGGCACATACCATCCGGGCCGAGCGTGCGTGGGCATAAGCTGCAAACCCTAACGCCGAGCATGCCTAACCGTCTTTATCATTGTAGGAGACTGCCGCTCTTCTAGGAGCCGGCCGCGGTCTGCCGAGAAACTGCCGCCTCGGCTGCGTTCAATTTTCTGCGGCAGCAGCCTCCTCGACCCCGACGCCAACCTCGCCGACACGCGGCAAGAGCGAACGCCGACACTCGGAACAGGGGATAGCCCCCCAGGCACGCCAGCGTTTTTCTTGGCCGGGCGACTTCCAGTGGCGAGTTTCGTCCACCCGGGGCAAAAATTCCTGAAAGACAAAGCGAAACCAACGCTCTAAGCGTCGCACGAGCGGCTCCAGATCGACCGGGGAGCGAAACCGCAGCCGGTTCACGTTCATTTCGTACATCATGCCCACTTGACGTAGTTCGATCTCACGCGGGGGCGTGGCAATCAATTCTTCGTTGATCCACACCCCCGCCAAGGTGAACTGAATAACGGCGGGCCGTTGCATTTCCTCCGCACTGCTCAGCGGCGTAGCATCCTCGCACCACAGCAACACATCCGCATGTCGCTCGAAGATCGCGATGCGGGACGGGACGGCTGCTAACTCAAAGGCCGTGCGTACCGGACCCAGACGATCCCAGGGCCGGCTGGCCCGCATCGACCACAACAGCCGCAACGCAGCTAGCCGACGCGGTGCTTCGCTACCGATCACCACCCCCAGAGCCGCAGCGCTCTGGGCCGCCTTGAGCAATTCCTCGACCTCAAAGCCCGCTTCAAAGGCCCGATCGACCAGACGCAACCGTAGCCGCGCCAACTGGCCTTGGCTCCAGAAGTCCGCCTGCCAGTCCACTAGCAACGCTTGAACAAAACTCAAAGCAATCCGCCCTTCAAAAGCCAGCGAGGCCCACTTTTCCACCAGGCTAACCGGATCGTTGCCGTTTCGGGCAGCAATCTCGACGAACAAACGGGCCACCACGGCGACATGCTCGGGAGCGGCCTTGCGTTCCTCCAGAGCCTGAAGGAACAGCCCCAACACCTGAGCCAAGGGGGTCTCGGGCAGGTCATCCCGCTGCTGGTCACGGCTGAGCTGGGCCAATCCTGCCACAAAGCGGGCATCCTGAGCCTCGTAGCCCTGAGCAAACAGACGCGGCACGAGTTTTCCCCAGGCATAATCGAGCAACCGAGCCGACAACGGTCGCGCCGGCGTCACGAGCAACCAGGCGAATAGCCCCGCAACCCCCGCCACCCCTAGCAGCCCCAGTACCAGCCCCAGCGGTCCCCAAGGCCAGAGCAGCGCCACCACCAGGGCCAATAGTACAAACGGACCACTGGATACAAAAATCGCTCCCGTCGGCGTCCACTCGGGCAGTGCTTCCCAGCGGGGCGTTTCGCCGGGATGCGTTAGTCGCAGCCAGGCCTGCAGACTTCGCTCACTCAAGCGTACCTCGTAGTGGTGGGCCCACAAAGAATACCCCTGCACCTGGACCGCAAACGGTTCGAGGTGATACGGCAGAGAAACCAAGGCATAGCACCACGGACAGACCGTGGCATTCTCTTGGGCCGCCCGCTGCAGATAGGCCGTACGCCGCTCTGGCTCGGCGGTCTGATGCAACAGCAACAACCGCTCGGCGCGTTGGGCACCGGCCAGTGGATCGAGGCGCAGGGCTGCCTGACGGCAACGATCGCGCCAAATGGGTTGATCCTTGGCGCGGCTGGCCCACTGCTCGACAATTTCCCACGGCTCGCGCACTTGGACTCCATCGAGCAACAAGCCATGCTCGCGCCACAGATGCACCTCCATCTCGGGGCGTTCCCCTTGCCAGTTACACCGCGGACAGGACAGCTTGGCTCGCGGTTGTCGCTGTTGCAGAGCGGCCAACACGATGGGATGGTTCCCGACACGCCGCAGCAGTTGGCGTAGCAGCTTCAGTGCCTGCCGAGTGTCCCGCTGAGCTAAAAACCATCGCAACGCTCGGGCAGCCAACGCAGTCACGCTGGCATTCGTCGGTGCGTTTTCAGGGGGGCTTTCGTCCGGAGTCAGAAGCCGAACCATCACCCGCAGTTGCACGGCATCGGGCAAGGTGCGGTCTTTGAGCAAACGTCGCAGCAACGCCACGGGGGCCGCCTGAGGCGCGTGACTTTCCAGCACAGCCAGCAGGCATAGTTGTCGAGCCACTTGCTCAGGCCGGCGGGCCAATTCCTGCCACAATCTCCAAGGTTCGGCCCTGAGCAGAACTGCCAAGGCGGCGACGATCAACTCCCGGCGGGTCTCCGGCACGGCGGCCAAGCCTGCCGCTAGGATTTCTGCCAGATGGGTTTCGGCTTCCGCAGGTAAAACCTGCTCACGCATCCGTTGCGAAAGCGTCTGCCAAGCCAACTCGGAGGGCGACTCCGCAAAAAGGTCTGCGCGTATCGCTTCCAGTGTGTCCGTCCAAGTCCGCCGTACCCCGCGATAGGTGAACAAGCCGTGTTGTCGTTGCAGGTGCCGCTCATAGTCGCTCGGGCCAATCCCTTGCGAACACAGCGGGCACAGCACTAGCGCCTCGGGAACTGGCGACCTTTCGCTCATGATGATGGTGGTGGCAGGACCAACACGGGGCTATGCTTTAGCTTAGCAATTACGGGCTAGATTGGCTGATGCAAACCCTTTTCACGTGTGCTGCTGACTTTGGGCGAACAGTCCGATCGATCCAGCCGTACCCCCTCACCCTCATCCTTTCTCCCCAGGGGGGAGAGGGGCTTGGTCGTTGATTGGGACACCCTTACCGTTGCACCCGAGCCGAGGCTCCCTGGGCGACGGCTTCCACTTCGTCTAGCCGGGCCATGGTGGTGTCGCCGTGATAGGTGGTCAACAAGGCACCGTGCGCCCAGCCTAAACGCAGCGCTTCTTCTGGGCTTCGCCCTTGCAAGAAGCCGTATATCAACCCCGAGGCGAAGCCGTCTCCGCCCCCGATCCGATCCAACACCTCCAGTTGGCAGGTGGGACTGACGAAACGTTGGCCATCTAGCCACAGCACGGCGGCCCAGTCATGGCGATTGGTGGAATGCACCTCGCGCAAGGTAGTGCCGACTAGCTTGATATGCGGATACTTCTCGACCACCCGCTCGATCATACCAAAAAATGTCTCAGGATCGAGCTTATGCTTGGACGTATTCACATCAGGACCTGGAATGCCTAAGCCTTTCTGCAAGTCTTCCTCATTGCCAATTAAGCAATCAACGTGTTCGACAATGCGTGACAGAATGGCCTGGGCGCGGTTCAACCCACCGGCGGCGGTCCACAACTTGGCCCGGTAGTTCAGGTCGAACGAGGTGATCGCGCCGGCGGCCTTGGCGGCTTGCATCGCTTCGAGGATGAGTTCGCTGGTGGTTTGCGACAGAGAGGCAAAGATGCCCCCTGAATGGAACCACCGCACCCCCTGGGCAAAGAGAGCCGGCCAATCGAAATCACCCGGTTTGAGCAGGGCAGCGGCTTCGTTGGCTCGGTTGTAAAAGACCACCGGCCCACGGATGCCTAGCCCCCGGTCGCTGTAGACGGTGGCTATGTTGGGTCCCCGCACGCCATCATGGTCAAACCACTTATAGAACGGCGTCACGCCCATCTCGCGGACACAGCGTTGCACCAACTCACCAATCCCGTAGCGCACCATCGCAGTGGCGATGCCCGTCTTGAGGCCAAAGCAATCGGCAAGGTTGGCAGCGACGTTGTATTCCCCGCCGGAGACGTGGACCTCGAAAGAGCGGGCCTTGCGAAAGGGGACGATCCCCGGATCGAGGCGATGAACTAACGCCCCTAGGGCGAGAAAATCCAGCCCCGTGCCAGCCTCACGAATCGCCAAACCGCTCATGAACCGCTCTCTTTCTTGCCTGACTGTAGCGCTACACTCGACCGTTGGATCGGTTTCATCCTATCGGCTCGGGGACGAAGGGCGAGACTTAGCTGCCCAAGGCTTGGCGCAGGGTGGCCAACTCCGCCCGCAAGGCACTGACCTCGTCGCGCAACTGGGCCAAGGCGTTCTCCAAAGCGACGACGCGTTCTTCGGTAATGCTGGAGGTGGCACCACTGGCAACGGCAGCAGCCGCGCTGCTCGCTACCGAGGCGGGGCCGCTTGCATAGTGGGCCTTGAGCCGGGCCAGTTCGTCGGCCGCATGGAAGCCGTGCGTCAGCACCGCGCCGCGGCGATCCTCGGGCGTGAGATATTGCACCAAATGGCGTTCGAGCAAGGGCCGCAGATAGCTTTTGAGGGAGTCCAGGTCGGGAATCTCAACCATGCGAGAGGCCCGCGAGCGTAGCTCTCCTTCGGTCTGTGGACCACGCAGCAGCAATTCCGCGAGAATAGCCGTGTCACGCGAATCAAGGTGCCATTGCTCATAAAGCAGGTGCCGCCATTTTTCGGTGCGTCCAGAGAAGACCTTGGTGACCAAAGCTTTGGAGCGCAGCGAGCTAAGAGCATCGTTGACGGCATCTTCGTCGAGTTCCAGCACCGGATCGCGATTGGACTTCTGATTGCACCCGGCGATCAGCGAGTTGAGCGACATCGGATAGCCGTCGCTGGAGGTTTTACTTTTCTCCATGAGGGTACCCAGGACGCGGCGTTCGTCGCGGCTGAAAACGGGCCAGGGACCATTGGGGGCGTAGGAGATACTAACGTCGGACATCGTCCTCTCCGGGGCGAACAACGGGTTCCATGATCCAGGCATGGTACCACGTCAGCCGCGTGCCGAAAAGTTGCTCTCAGCGATCGGGATTCGAGCCGGGCCGCTGGGCGCTGGGTTCGCTCGTTGCCGTGGTGGTTTTCAGTGCCTCCAACACGCTGCGGCGGGTCAGTTCCAGGCCCGGTCGGCTGTAGGGGTTCAGCCCCATCAGACGCGCCTCGACGACCGTAGCCAACATGAGCATTTGCAGCAATTGCCCCATGGTATGTTCGCTCAGGGCCGGTACGCGGATGGTGGCCGAGGGCCGAGCCACCGCGTAAGCGTTGGCACAGGTGGCCTCGTAGCTGGCACGCATCACGTCAGGCACGGCCTTGCGGGCGTATTGGTTGAGGTCGTCCTCGTTTTGGTCGGCCATCGCGATCGGGATGGGCACTCCGGTCGGCTGGGCCACGGTGAGATGATTGACCAGGACCTCGCGATCGCCTTCTTGCAGTTGTTGGCCGCGTGTGTACAAGTCGCGGGTGTGGACCAGCGTCTGGGGAATGGGGCCGCGGCCTTGCTTGCCCAGCGTTTCGGAAACCAGATGCTCATACCACAAGCCGACGCCGGCCAACTTGCGCGACCAGACCGACAGCACCCGCACTTTTTTGCCCAGCTCCTCATACATCAGATAATTGATGCCGGCGAACTGCAGCACGGGGTTACGCTCGACGGGTTCTTCCAGGAAACGGCGGGTCATGGCGGCGGCCCCGAGCAGCAAGGCGCGTACATCCAGCCCCATCAGGGCGGCAGGCAATAGCCCCGCCGGGCTGAAGACACTGAAGCGCCCGCCGACGTTGTCCGGGATGCTCAGCAGGCTTTCCTCGGGCACGCCGAACGCCTTGTGCTGTTCGCGAAGTCGGCTCGCGGGGCTGGTGACCGCCGCAAACAGACGCGTCAGCCACGGCGAGCGCAGGCCGTAATACTCGTTGCCCTCGCGGCGGAAGACACGCAGGGCGATGCTGGGTTCCAGCGTGGTGCCGGTCTTGCTGATGGTCACGCAGCCCCAGCGTTCCTCGCGGCTGTCGGGATCGACACAGGTAATCTGTAGCAGATCGAGCAACTCTTGCAAGGAATCATTGTCGGCGGAGTAACCCTCGAAATAGATGCGGGGGATGCCGAGGCGGGTCTCGGGAGGCAGTTCGTTGTGATAAGCACTTTTCAGTGCCCCAAACAACGCCTGAGCCGCCAGGTAGGAACCGCCGGCCCCAAGGAGCACCAAGCGGTCGGCTTCGTCGCGCAGGCGTGAGGCCAGAGAGATGACCCGGCCTAAATCGCTGGCATCTCCCTTGCGACGAAAGGCATCCAACAGATCTTGTGGTAGATTGATGAAGCCCGGTTCCAGGGGCAAAGCCTCGGGAGGCGGATTCTGCTGCTCGCGTTCGGCTACCACCTGACTTCGGCACGCCATTAAGCGTTGTTGCAATTCTTTGAACCGAGCCGGCGACAGAAAATGCCGCGAACGCATCTCTGCGGCCGTATTCCACTCCTCATGGGCGGGCAAAAATAGGCCTGACGGGTGATATTGGACAGACTCGTCGGGCAGTTGCATAGGATCGGCCTCGAAAAGAACGCCGCACGCGGCAAGGGTTACTTTCCATTAATATAGCCTGAATCAGGCACAAAGGCAGGATGGAGGCGATGGTTGCGTTCTTTCTAAAACGAATTCCGGCTCGTCCCTGGATCATGGATGCTGCCACGGGCACCGCACTGCTGGCCCAGGGCTATGACCCACGCACGGTTTTACGCACCCATCCTCAAGCTGTCGCTGCTCTGCACCGCCGCCAGGTTCAGGCCGGAGCCGAAATTGTGGTCACAGCTACTTTTCAAGTCTTGCAAGAAGCCTTGTGTCATCGCGCGGTGGAACTGGCTCGTTCGGCCGAGCCTCGTGCCGTGCTTGGTTCGATCGGCCCGGTCCACCGTGTCGATCTCGCTCCGATGGTGGCCGGCTTGCAGGAATGCGACGGGCTGCTGCTGGAGACTTATTCCTCACCCGAGGCGCTACGTCTGACGCAGTACCTCTTTCATCGTCTGCTGACGGACCCCGAAAAGCCGATCCTCCTGTCGCTAGCTTACCAACGCGTCGCCGGCAAACTGGTCACCCACAGCGGTCATGAACCCGAGACGTTTGCCCGTCACGCCGAACAACACGGAGTCGCGGCTCTGGGGGTCAATTGTGGCCGCGACCTGAGCCTGGCAGATATAACGGAGATTTTGCACCGCTACCGTCAAGAGTGCGATTTGCCCCTGTTCGCGCGACCCAACGCTGGCTCCCCCGGTGGCAGGTTGCTCACCCCGGAGCAGTTCGCTCAAGCCGACTGGGCCGATGCCGTCCTGGTGGGCGGCTGCTGTGGCACGACCGCGGAGCATATCGCTGCCTTGCGAGCACGCTGGAACACCTAAGGAGAAACCATTGATGCGCTTGCTGCTGCGACTGTTGGCCGGCATCCTCGGCGGTATCGTCGTGGCGATTGGAGTGCTGGCGGGGGGCTGGTGGACGCTGCATGCGATGGAGCCGGAGAAACGCTTCGCTCTGGAGCATTCAACGGTTTATCTCGTGTTGATTCTTGGGGCCGGCTTCGGAGCGGTGACAGCGGCCTTGCTGCGACGGGAGCCTCCCTCGGGAGGCTAACCGAGCCTCGGGTGTGGGATTTTTTCATCCATTCCACACAATTGGGTTGGACGACCTCGAGCGAGTTTGCGAGAATGAGTTACAGTTTGCTTCCAAAGCCGCCCGCCTGGCTTCCTCAGTGATCGCTGATCGACTCTCTCCTGCCGGAGGCTTGTTCATGTTCCCCGCCATGTTCTCCGCTTTGCGATGCTCGTTATTGCTGCTGGCCGTTGTCGCGCTGCAAGTGCCCGTGCCCGTGTGGGGGCAGGTGCCCGCGGATCAGGCCGCCCGCCTGACGCTCGATAGCGCTCAGCGTGCCTTCAACGAGAAAAACTACCCCTTTGCCATCGCCCGCTTCCGCGAGTTTCTCGCCAAGTTCGGCGGCCATCGCGACGTTCCCCTGGCCCGCTATGGTCTGGGGCTGGCGCTACTGGAGAGCAACGAACGCGACTATGCCAAGGCGGCCGACGAGTTGGCACAAGTGGCCGGCGATCGGAATTTTGCCGAGCAGCCACGGGCGTTGTACTATCTGGGCACGGCGCGACGCGGACAGGGATTGCAAGCCCTGCAACAGGCTCAGGCCAAGCCCGCCGAGGCCAACGCCCTGCGAGATCAAGCCCGTCAGCGTTTTGAGGACGCCGCCCGCCAGTTCGCCTTGGCTGCCGAGGCCTTCTCTGAGCGGGCCAAGACTGCCAAGGACGACAAAACCCTGGCCGACTGGCAGCTGCGGTCCCGCTGCGATCAGGCCGAAATGCTGCTGCGGCTGAAGCGGCCCAAAGAAGCCCGTGCCGCCCTGGCTCTGCTCGATGGCCCGGACGGCAAAGCCTGGCTGGCCAACCCCTTCGGTCCCCAGGCGATGTACCTGGCTGGCTTCGCCGATTTCTTGCTGGGCAACGATGCAGCCGCCGGCAAACTGCTCTCGCGTGAAGTGGTTCTGAAAGACGAAATCTTCGGTACCCATGCCACCTATTTGCTGGCGCGGCTGCATCATCGCCACCCCACGAACAACGAACGCGACGACGCCCGCTTGCGCTATCAAGCGGTCTTGAGCGGCTACGAGGAAGCCAAGAAGAAAGCCAGCGAACAACTGCGTCAGCCGCAACCCCCTGAAACCAAAGAACGGCTCGAACGGCTCGTGAAGTCCCCGCCCGATCACGTCTTGCGGGCTAGCTTCTACCTCGGCTGCATGCTCTATGAGGATGGCTGCTTCCCCGAAGCACAGGAACAGTTGGCGGCCTTCGTCAAAGGCCACCCGGACAGTCCTCTTGCCGCCGAGGCCAGCTTGCGAATCGGCTTCTGCCAGGTGCAAACGGGCGCTTGGGAGGCAGCGATCAAGACGCTGCAACCGCTGGAGAAGCATCCCCTGCTGGGCGATCAGGCTACCTTCTGGATCGGCAAAGCCTTGGCCGGTAAGGTTGATCCTGCCAAAGGGGAAAAATATAATGCTGCCCTGGACGCCATCACCCGAGCCGCCGACCGGGCCGGCGACGCCAAGAAAGCCCTCCGCGGTGAAATGCTGCTGGAGAAGGCCCGGCTGCTGCAAAAGGCCAACCGCCACCGCGAAGCCGCCGATACCTACGGCTACGTCGTCAGCCAAAATTACTTGCCCGAGCGGCATGCCGAACTGATCCTGGAACGGGCCACCGCCTTGCAGTTGGCCGGCGAATGGGTGGAGTCGGACCGGCTGCTGAGCGAGTTTGCAACGCGTTTCAAGGACAGCCCGCTGCTGCCCGTCGCCTTGTTCCGCCGGGGCGAGAATAGCGTGTTTCTGGCCCAGCGCTACGCCCGCGATGCCAACCCCGCCGAACGAGCCAAAGCCAAACCGCACTATGAAGAAGCGATCAAGCGTTATACCGAGTTGGTGACCAACTATCCCGAGGCGGCGCAAGTCGGCTTGGCGCGTCAAGGCATCGGTGTCGCCTATTATCTGCTAGGCGATCTCGAAAAAGCCCAGAAAGCCTTCGAGGCCATCGCCCCCGCCGATCGCACCAACGACTTGCTCACCGTCAACTATCAACTGGCCGACATTTATTTACGACAGCTCCCCACCCAGGCTGAGGATGCCGTCGCCGCCGGCCGAATGGAAGAAAAACTCAAAAACGCCGCGGAACTGTTAGAGGCGTTTGTCACGGCTGCGCCCGAGCATCCTAGCACCCCCGATGCCTTGCTCAAGCTCGGTTACTGTCGGCAACGCCAAGCAGCGCTGTTAGCCAACCGCGACGAGCAACGCAAGCTGTACGCCGAGGCACGCACCCTCTACGAACGCATCCCTGCTAAGTATCCCAAGAGTGACGCGGTCGCCCCCGCCCTTCTCGAACGAGCCAAGGTACTCGCCGCCATGGGCGATCCCAACGGCGCCATCAACGAACTGCGCCGCTTCACCGCCGACCCCCTTAAAAACACCAGCACCGCACCGGTGGCTTTGTTAGCTATGGCGACCTTGCAGCGTGCCCAGAACAGGCCGGCCGACGCCGTCGCCACCCTGGAGGAAGCCCGCAAAGTCCACGAAGCGGGCCTAAGTGCCAACCCGGCAA
>Ga0272446_1006408_pt1 | contig 12279 bp, 16 predicted proteins | sample YNPCB0061_FD_194587 | JGI IMG/M metagenome (GOLD analysis project Ga0272446, IMG submission 194587) | Hot spring microbial mat communities from Yellowstone National Park, WY, United States - YNP-CB-006-1 | ecosystem: Environmental > Aquatic > Thermal springs > Hot (42-90C) > Sediment | place... | reverse complement strand
GTATGTTGCCCTTGACATGTTATCTCAGTTAGAGCACGACGAACAGGCATTGGCATTGGCTGTAACAAACGACGGAAAATTAGCAACAAAGCTAAAACAGATACTCGAAAAAAAGGCAAAAGAGGCAAAAAGGTCGAAAATTATAAAAAAATCACTCGAAAACTCTGCTATCGTTGTAGTTGACAATCTTTTGACGGCAGTTGAAATCGCCAACACCGTCGCTCCCGAGCATTTAGAAATTATGACTGAAAAACCGATGGAGTTATTACCCTACGTTAAAAATGCAGGAGCCCTATTTTTGGGCAGGCAGACACCTGAGGCTGTTGGTGATTATATTGCAGGTCCTAACCATATCCTTCCTACGGGAGGAACTGCACGATTTTTCTCGCCACTTGGGGTGGAGAGTTTTTTAAGAAGGATGAGTATTATTTCCTTTAGTGAAAATGGGTTAGAAGCCTTAGGTGATTATGTTGCGAAGTTTGCCGATGAAGAAGGGCTCTTTTCTCATGGTGATTCCGTTAGAGAAAGGCTTAAAAAGGGAGGGAAAATTGAGGATTAGAGAAGAAGTTTTATCGTTAAAGCCTTATTTTATCGATGAAAAACAGGTAAAATTTAAGTTGGATGCTAACGAAAGCCCCTTTGATCTTTCAGAAGAAGACAAAGCTGCGTTGTTAAATGAACTTAAAACAGTTGAAACAAATCGATACCCCGATCCATCTACCAAAAATTTAAGAATGTTATTGGCAAAAAAGGAAGGGCTCTCGAGTGGAGATATTGTTTTTGGTAACGGTTCTGATGAAATAATCTATATGCTGCTTTTGTGTTTGAACGACAGGGCAAAGGTGATGTATCCCGAACCTGGCTTTTCTATGTATGGTATTGGTGCAAAAATTTTTGGCAAACTTTTGATTCCTTACAAGCTTAACCCTCCTTACTACAATGTGGATGGAGAGGAGTTTCTAAAACAGCTAACGGAAGAAAATCCTGATCTTGTATTTGTTGCAAACCCTAACAATCCGACAGGAAACCTGTTTCCTTTTGAACTTTTGACAGAGGCGTTAAAGACATTTAAAGATACAATCTTTGTTTCTGATGAAGCCTATTTTGATTATGCAGGTCAAACGATGCTTCCAGAAGTTCGTAATCACGACAACTTACTTGTCATGAGAAGTTTTTCAAAGATTGGCTTTGCAAGTATAAGACTTGGCTATCTTGTTGGCAGAGGGTCTTTGATAGAGGCGGTTTCAAAGGTGCGACTGCCCTACAATATTAACAGTTACACTCAGAAGGTGGCAGAGTTTTTTCTAAAAAGAAATGATTTAGTAAAAAATCAAATTTCTGATATAATAAAAGAGCGTGAAAGAGTTTTTAATGTGTTAACAGGGCTAAACATCTTTACACTTCCCTCTCTGGCAAACTTTGTGACTTTCAAGATCGAGAAAAGCGGATTTTACAACTTTTTGCTTGATAATGGGGTGCTGATAAAGGAACTCTCTCACTCTTTTGGTATGAAAAATTTTTACCGAATGACGATTGGAAAAAAGGAAGAAAACGATTTTTTCTTGAAGTTGCTTAAAAACTTCATCGAAGGGGCGGCTTTATGAGTATAGAAGTTAAGCGAAAAACAAACGAAACAGACATTATTGTGAAGTTAGAGCTTAGAGGTAAGGGCAGTTCAAAGATTGAAACGGGCATTCCTTTTTTCGACCACATGCTTACTCTTTTTGCAAAACACGGCTTTTTTGACTTAAAGGTAGCTGCAAAAGGGGATATTGACATAGATTTTCATCACACGGTAGAGGATGTTGGGATTGCTTTAGGCATGGCATTTAAAAAGGCTTTGGGAGATGTAAAGGGTATCAAACGCTACGGCTTTTTTGCTGTTCCGATGGACGAAGCCCTTGCTGAAGCAGCCGTTGATATATGCGGACGTTCCAATCTTGTTTACAATGTAGAGTTAAGAAAGGGTAAGGTAGGAGAATTTGATACCGAGCTTGCGGAGGCATTTTTTAAAGGTTTTGTTGACCAGAGTTTTATCACCTTACACCTTTCATTAAGATACGGTAAAAATATGCATCACTGCCTCGAAGCAGTATTCAAAGCATTCGCAAGGGCGTTATCAATGGCAGTTGAAGAAGAAAAAAGACACGAAATTCCTTCTACCAAAGGGGTTATATGATAGCCATTGTTGATTATGGCATGGGAAATTTAGAAAGTGTAAGCAAGGCTTTAAAGCACTTGGGTTTTGATGTTGTTGTGACTTCAAACGTCGCAGATATCAAGGCAGCTGATGGGGTGGTTTTACCTGGTGTTGGTGCCTTCCCTGACTGTATGGCAAACCTTGAAAAATTGGGATTAACTAATGTTGTCAAGGATGCCGCTATAAACAAGCCCTTTTTGGGGATATGTTTGGGGCTTCAGTTGCTTTTTGAAGAGAGCGAAGAGTTTGGTAAACACAAAGGGCTCTCAGTTTTTAAAGGCAGAGTGAAGAAGTTTCAAGATAACATGGTAGTTGACGGAGAAAAGTTGAAAATACCTCACATGGGCTGGAACAGCATTAAAATTAAAAAAACGACACCTTTTCTTGATGGCATAAAGGATGACAGTTATTTTTACTTTGTTCACTCCTATTACGTAGAAACGGGAGAAGACCTTGTTGCAACAGAAACATCTTATGGCATTAACTTTGTATCTTCCGTAGCCAAAGGAAGGCTTTTCGCATGTCAGTTTCATCCCGAGAAAAGTCAACGGCTTGGATTAAAACTGCTTGAAAATTTTGGATTACTGGTGAAAGGTGATAAAAAATGGGAATAAAACGATCGATTTTTGTTCTTTTAACAGTTTTTTTGTTGTCCTCTTGTTTTTCTACAAGTTATGATTTAGACGAAAAGGTGGTATGCCCTATTTTGCCACCGATAAAGAGGGTTGCTGTTATGCCTTTTTTTGTCCCCGTTGGTGAAGAGATGGGAGTTGTCAAGGAAGGAAGGATAGACGGAATGGCTGCAGAGAAGCTGTCCACCTTTGTGGAAAACAAGATAAAAGAGTTTGCCTGTTTTGATGTCGTTTCGTGGGAAGAAGTGCTTTCCCTATACCAGATGGAAGATAAAAGCGACTTTTTTCTGATAAACAGAAAGGACATGAAAAACTTTGTTATGGAAGTTGGTAAAAAAACGAATGCAGATGCCTTGCTTGTAGGATATGTTACCAAGTATTCCGAAAGGGTTGGTGAAAAATATGGTGTTTCAAAACCAGCCTCTGTTGGTTTTGTTATGTTTCTCTTTTCTGCAAAAGACGGGTCGATTTTGTGGACAGGCTCTTACAGAGAGACACAAACCTCACTTTCAGAAAACCTTTTAAATATAAGGCTTTTTATGAAAAGGGGTATGAAGTGGCTAACGGCTGATGAACTCGCAAAATGGGGCGTCTCAGAAACCCTTAAAAACTTTCCAGGACGCGCAAAATGATAGTAATACCAGCAATTGATCTTTTAAACGGAAAATGTGTCAGATTGAAACAGGGCAGTTATGATGAGGTTACCATTTATTCAGACAATCCTGTGGAGTTTGCAAAAAAGTTTGAGGATGATGGTGCAAAACTCATTCATATCGTTGACCTAAATGGAGCCAAAGATGGTTCTCCTGTTAACTTTGATGTGATAGAAAGACTGGCAAAGGCGGTTTCTGTGCCGATAGAGATAGGTGGGGGAATAAGAGATGTCGAAACTGCGAAAAGATATGTTGATACTGGCGTAAAAAGGATTATTATCGGAACTAAAGCCTGTGAATCATCCTTCATAGCGGAGTTAAAAAAGCGTGTTGATGCGGAGGTTGTTGCTGGGATAGATGCAAAAAACGGTAGGGTGGCAGTAAAGGGTTGGATAGAGGTAACAGATCTTGACGCTAAAGAGCTTGCACAAAAGGTGGAAGAGCAAGGTGCCGCAGCGATTATTTACACGGATATCAGCAAAGACGGTATGAGAACAGGACCAAACATTGATGCGACGTTAGAGCTTTTAAAGGTAGTAAAAATACCTGTGATTGCCTCTGGCGGTGTTTCTACCGAAGAGGATATAATTAACCTTTCAAGACATCCTATCTGGGGTGTTGTTGTTGGAAGGGCTATCTATGAGGGTACTGTAAACCTTAAAAGTGTTCTCAAAAAACTTAGCGGGGTTAAAAGTGGTAACTAAGCGTATAATACCCTGTCTTGATGTTAAGGCAGGACGTGTAGTAAAGGGCGTAAATTTTGTTCAGTTGGTTGATGCAGGTGATCCAGTAGAGGCTGCCTATGCTTATGACATGGCAGGTGCAGATGAACTTGTTTTTCTGGATATAACCGCATCATACGAGAACAGAGATATCATCATAGATGTTGTAAAAAAAACCGCTGCAAAGGCTTTTATGCCGCTTACAGTTGGAGGCGGAGTTAGAACAATTGATGATGTTAGAAGGCTATTAAAGGCAGGTGCAGATAAAGTTTCTATCAATACAGCAGCGGTAAAGCAGCCTGAATTTGTTAAGGAAGCAGCAAGGATATTTGGAAGTCAGTGTATCGTTGTTGCCATAGACGCCAAAAGAAAAATAAAGGGAGATAAACTTACCTTTGAAGTTTATACACATGGAGGAAGAAACGAGACGGGCATTGATGCAGTTGAGTGGGCAAAAAAGATGGAGTCCTATGGTGCGGGGGAAATACTGTTAACAAGCATGGACAGGGATGGAACTAAGGAAGGTTACGATTTAGAGCTGACAGCCACCATATCTGAAAATGTGGGAATCCCTGTAATAGCTTCTGGTGGTGCAGGCAGCTTAGAGCACTTTTACGATGCAATCCATCTGGGAAAGGCAGATGCGGTTCTTGCCGCTTCACTTTTTCATTTTGGCATCATAACCATCGAAGAGGTAAAAAAATACTTATCAAATAAAGGTGTGAAGGTCAGATTATGATACTGAAAGAGTTAGAGAAGATTATCAAAGAACGTATTGAAAATGCTTCGCCTGAGGAGTCTTACGTTGCACAACTTCACAAAAAGGGGGTAGAAAAAATACTGAAAAAAATTTTTGAAGAAGGATTGGAGTTGGCTTTGGCAGCCAAAGAAAGGGATAAAAAGGCTGTCATATATGAGGCAAGCGACTTAATCTTTCACATTATGGTGCTGCTTGGAGAGGAACAGGTTAGTATTGAAGATATATTGGGTGAGCTTGAACGAAGATTTGGAATTTCAGGTATTGAAGAAAAAAAACAAAGAAAAAATTAAAGGAGAATGTCATGAAAGTTGGAGAAAGAACAGTTGTAACAATGGACTACGAATTAAGGTATCCCGATGGGGAACTGATTGAGTCCAGTATTGAAGCAAATCAGCCGCTAATATTTGTTTATGGAAAAGGAGAAGTGTTGCCTGCTATCGAGAAGGCTATTCTTGATAAAGAGGCTGGTGATCAGGTTAATGTGAAGTTGTCCCCCGAAGAGGCTTATGGAAAGTGGGAAGAAGAAGGTATGGCAAGTATTCCCAAAGCCCAATTTCCGCCCGACATGGATATTGAAGAAGGCATGATGTTCATGATGGAGTCTGAAAACGGCACCCCTCAGCCATTTACGATTGTTAAGTTAGAAGGTGATGATGTTGTTGTTGATTTTAACCATCCCCTTGCTGGTCAGGAACTTGTTTTTGATTTGTACATCAGAGATGTAAGAGAAGCAACCCTTGAAGACCTTGTTAAAGCAGCACCTTCTTGTGGTCCTGGTTGCGACAAAGGTTGTTGTTAATTTTGTAAAAGATGCGTAAAATACTGGTTTCAAAATACATGCTCCGTTGCATGGGCTGTATGTCCTGCATGTTTGCCTGTGCAAGAAGGGTGAGAGGCAGTGTGAATGTTCTTAAATCTGCAATCAGAGTAAGAACAAAGGGTGGTTTTTCAAGTGGAGCAATGACTTCAACGCATTGCTTAGGCTGTGATGAACCACCTTGCATCAACTCTTGCCCTAAAGGGGCATTGCAGAAACGCGAGTATGGGGGGATAAAGCTGGATAAGGCATTGTGCGATAGTTGTAAAAACTGTATTGCAGGCTGTCCAGCGGATGCGATTTTCTGGGATGATGATGCTAATCTTCCTATATTCTGTATCCATTGTGGTAACTGTGTAAAATTTTGTCCCCATAACTGTCTGTTGATTGAAGAGACGAGATGAAAGTTTTATATATTGACTTATCTAAGACAACTTCAACCATAAGGTTTAGAGAAGATTTAAAAAGCTATTTAGGTGGCACAGGGCTTGCGACAGCACTGTTTCTCGAAGAGGTGGATTTAAGCAAACCACCGCTTTCTGAAGAGCAGCCCATTGTCATAGCAAAAGGCTTTCTAACACCCTACTTTCCTGTTGCTACAAAAAGTGTTGCAATTTTTTACTCTCCCTTAACAAACAGCTTGGGAGAAAGCCATGCAGGTGGAAGGCTTGCCCTTGCAATGAGTCTTTCAGGCATCGATGCTATTGTTATCAAAGGTAAAAGTGTCAAGCCTAATTATCTCGTGATAAATGATGGCAATGTTGTTTTTAAAGATGCAACCCATCTAAAAGGCATTTATGCCACAGCTACTGCCACATATATAAGGGAAAAAGAAAAGGATGCTGGCTTAAGAAGCATTTTAAGAATAGGTCCTGCAGGAGAAAATGGTGCAGCCTTTTCAATGGTAGTTGTGGATACATATCGCCATTTTGGAAGGTTAGGCTTGGGGGCATCTTTCGGTTCAAAAAATCTTAAAGCGGTTTTGGTTTCAGGAACAGGGAAGGATTACAAGCAGTTTTCAAAAGAAAGCGGTTACAGGAACTTTTTTGAGGAACTGCACGCAAAGGCAACATCGCAACTGATGAGAAAGTATCACGAATTTGGCACTGCGGTAAACGTCCTGCCTCTTAACGAGTTAGGGGGGCTTCCAACTGAAAATCTGAAAAAAACAAGCTTTGAGTATGCTGAAAACATCTCAGGAGAGAGTTTTGCAGAAAATGTTTTAACAAGAAAGTTTGCCTGTGCGGGTTGTCCTGTTGGCTGTATCCATATTGCTACTATTAGACGTAAGTTTGCAGCAGAAGAAGAGTGGGAAAGAGTTGATGTTTCTTATGATTACGAGTTGATTTACTCACTTGGTTCTCTTTTAGGCATAAAGGATTGCAATGGCGTTTTGTCTTTGATAGAAAAGGTAGAAGAGCTTGGCATTGATGCCATATACGCTGGTGTCATGCTTGCGTGGTTGACAGAGGCATACGAAAAAAGCATCATCGGTGAGGAGGAGCTTGACGGACTAAAGCCCATATTTGGAAATGTCGAAGTTTATAAGGCATTGTTAGAGAAACTCACCTATTCAGAAAAGAGTTTCTTTCAAACTGCCCGTTTGGGACTAACCGCCTTGTGCGAAAGGTATGGTGGGCATGATTTTGCATTGCTTGTAAATAAAAATGCGATGGCAGGTTATCACACAGGTTATGCCAATCTTTTAGGTCAGCATCTGGTTGGAATAAGGAATGCCCATACCGACAATGCAGGATACTCTCTTGATCAGGAAAATAAAGAGTATTCTCCTGAAGAGCTTATAGAAAGGCTTTATGAGGAAGAGGTGTTCAGGGCTTTTTTTAACTGCACAGGACTTTGCCTTTTTGTGAGGAAGATTTATGATGTTGATACACTCCTGAAAGCCTCAAAAATGCTTGGTGTAGATATTCAAGGAGATAAAATTTTAGAAATAGGCGAAAAGATTTATTTAAAAAAGTTAATTTTTAAGATAAAATGTGGATTTAAAATAGAAGAATACGTTATACCTGAACGTTTTTTTGAAACAGCAGCAGGGAGGAAGATGATGAGTAAAGATTTTGTAAATAAAGCGAAGAACTACTTTGCAAAGAAGATAAAAGAAAAAATTGGCGAAGGTGAAATTTAGTGAGCGTTCTTGTTGTTACACCCACCTATAACGAAATTGATAACATAAAAAAACTTATTCCTGTTTTGCTCTCGCTAAGGGATGACATCTATGTTCTGGTGGTTGATGATAATTCCCCAGATGGAACAGGTGATTATGTAGAAAAACTTTCAAAAGAAGATAACAGGGTTTTTGTGTTGAAAAGACCTGGAAAGATGGGCTTAGGAAGTGCCTACATCGAGGGTTTTAAATGGGCACTAAAGCATACTATCCAGTTTGATTATATCGTTCAGATGGATGCTGATTTCAGTCATGAACCTGCAAAGATACTTGAATTTCTTGAACAACTGAAGACATACGATGTTGTTGTAGGTTCTCGCTATCTAAACGGTGTTTCGGTAGTTAACTGGCCCATCAAAAGATTGATGCTTAGCTATTTTGCAAATTGGTATGCAAGAACACTTTCTGGTATGAAGATTAGAGACTGCACAGGTGGTTTCCGTGCATACAGACGTAAAGTTTTAGAAAAATTCCCCTTTGATTATGTTACTTCTGATGGCTACGCCTTTCAGATAGAGATGAACTATTACTGTCAAAAGCTTGGCTTTAAAATGACAGAAGTTCCAATAATATTTGTTGACAGGCATGCGGGCACATCAAAGCTTTCCAGAAAAATAGTTTATGAGGCAATCTTTAAAGTTTTGTTTTTATTTTTTGACAGATGTTGTAATATAAAAAAGGTATGATAAACGAAGGCTTTGCATTTTTAACGGTGGTAAGTTTTTTAGGCTGGGTTGGCTTTACAATTCTGTTTATTTTTAAAGCCTTTGGAGCTAAGGGTGAGTTTTACCCAAAGGTTGCCATAAAGATAGCGGTTGTTATAGCCATCTTTTATGCACTATGGATAGTTGGCATGCTTAAGGCTTAAATGCTTTATATGTTAGATTTGAACATAATACTTTCGACACTAACAATCCTCTTAATCCTGTTTATTTACATCAAATATAGGAACGTAAGCTTAAAGACAATAGAAGAGCGTATTCTCTTTTTGGAGAGGGAGTTTGAAAAGTTTGACAAATTGGTTCGTGAGGAGATGCAAAAGGGTAGAGAAGAAGCCAATGTTAACGCAAGGTCTTTAAGGGAAGAAATCACCAACAACATAAAACTGATGGGAGATGCCATCGTAAAAAATATGGGGGAGCTTGCCAATCTCCAAAAATCACAATTAGGAATTTTTGCCAATCAGCTTTCCAATTTGTCCGAAGTTACTGAAAAAAGACTTGAAAAGATGCGAGATACGATAGAAAACAGATTACAGACTTTGCAGGAAGAAAACAGTAAAAAATTGGAACAGATGAGGGCAGTAGTTGATGAGAAGCTCCACGCAACACTTGAAAAGCGTTTAGGAGAATCTTTCAAAATGGTGAGCGAAAGGCTTGAGCTTGTCCACAAAGGTTTAGGTGAGATGCAGCATTTAGCCTCAAGTGTTGGAGACCTAAAGAAGGTTTTGACCAATATTAAAACAAGGGGAACGTGGGGAGAAATACAGTTAGGCAATCTTCTTGAGCAGATTTTATCTCCAGAGCAGTTTTTGAAAAACGTTGCTACAAAGAAAGGCAGTAACGATCACGTAGAGTTTGCAATAAAGCTTCCGGGAAGAACTGCCGATGAACAAGAGGTGTTATTACCTATTGATGCAAAGTTTCCTCAGGAAGACTACCAGAGGCTTTTAGATGCTTACGAACAGACAAATCAGGAAAAAGTTGATGAAATAACGAAACAGTTAGAAAGAACAATAATAAGTGAAGCAACAAAAATTAAAAATAAGTATCTTGATCCGCCCTACACAACAGACTTTGCAATCATGTTTCTACCGACAGAAGGACTTTTTGCGGAGGTTTTAAGAATTCCAGGTCTTTGCGAAAGGCTACAAGCCGAGTTCAGAGTAGTAGTTACAGGTCCAACGACTTTAGCTGCTTTACTTAACAGCCTTCAGATGGGTTTCAGGACGCTTGCCATTGAAAAACGTTCCAGTGAGGTCTGGCAGCTTTTAGGTGCTGTAAAAACGGAGTTTGGCAAGTTTGGAGAGCTTTTAGAAAAGACAAACGAGAAGTTAAAGCAGGCAAGCAAAACAATTGAGGATGCAGCTAAAAAGTCAAGGACTATTGAGAAAAAACTACAAGATGTTCAGTCTATTCCTCAGGAAACGTCGGAAAAGATATTAGAAGAGTAAAAAGGTATTCACATCTTCATTTTATTGACAAGTGTTGTGAAATTGTGATAGAAAAGCAAAAGAATTATGCAAATAATAATTAATGTCTCAGATTTTTTGTTTGCTTTGCCTGTAAAAGTAGTAGAAAAAGTGGCTGCCCCAGAGATTGTTACTACAAATACTGAAGGAACCTTTCTTGGTCAAATCAGGATAAACTTAATGACAGCAGAAGAGTTTTTTAAGATACGCATAAACAAAAACAATCCCAAAAAATCCTTGATTTTACTTACTGTAAGACAGGAACTACCTATTGCCATTCTTGCTGATAGTGTCTATGGGTTTGTAAGAGAAGGTGATTTGAACTGCTTTAACAGGGGTGAATTGCTGAAGATGTATGGTTTTGAATATGTTTCAAAAATTTGTTTATATAAAAACAGACTTTTGTTTTTTGTAAACGAATCTTCAATCGAAAAACGTGTTACGGAGCTTTTGTGGGAGTAAGCAGATATTTAAAATTGCGTATAAATTCAATCTATTACCTTTGTCCAGAGGAAAATATACAGAAGGTTGTAACCTTTAAAGAAGAAGAAATACACGATTCTCCTTATGGACCCGATTGGTTGACCCACCTTGTTGTTTACGAAAAAGAAGTTATCCCGTTGCTAACCTTAAAGGATGATAAAAAAAAATCTAACTCAAAAACTAAATTAGCTGTTATAATTAAGAAAATTTTGTTTTTTGTTGCAATTGAAGTTGATGAAGTTTTAAACTTTGTAGAAATAAAAAATGATGTAATTGATATGTCCCTTAATGTGCCAATAAAGTTTGCAAAAAGGGCTCTTGATTATAATGGCGTAGAGTGTTATGTTTTAGATATAGACGCCCTTTTTTCGGTTAAGGAGTAAAGAATGAAGAATTTACTCGTAGTTGATGATAGTTTCACAGTCAGAAAAGTTATAGAAATGTTGCTTTTACCGTTAGGGTATAAACTTACATTTGCTGAGAATGGGAAAGAGGCTCTCGATTTGGTAAAATCGAAACATTTTGAACTTGTAATCCTTGATAATGGTTTACCAGATATAAAGGGAACTTCGCTTGCCAAAGAGATAAAGAAACTAAAGCCATCTATGAAGCTGCTACTCATGAAAAATGCAAAAGAAGAGTTAGATGACGCCCTTTTGAAAGAGTGTCAGGTTGATGATGTTGTGGCAAAGCCTTTTGACTCTCAGTCGCTCACATCAAAAATTGATGCCCTCTCTTTAACAACGACAACCTTTGAACCAGAAATTATTGAGACGCCAGTTACATCGGCAGAAAAAGTTAAGCTTGAAGAAAGCTTTAATCTTGATTTAGGTGTGGGTGAAGAGTTTCTGTTTAAACCCGAACAGCAGAAACAACAAGTGTCTGAAATAAAAGAAGAAGAAGAAATCGAGGAGCTTTCTGATTTAGAGTTGATAGAAGAGGTGGTAGAGGTTCCCCAAAAAGAAGAAAAGGTGGTAGAAGAAATTTCGCTCGAAGAGTTGTTGGAAGAAGGCGAAATAAAGATAGAAGAGGAAAAACCAACGATTGAAACGAAGGTTGAAAAAGCTGCAAACGTAGAGGAAGTAGCAAACGTAAACATCGAAGAGCTGTTTTCAGACCTAAACGATATACTGGCAGAAAAGGAAGAACAGCCAAAATTGCCCGAACGAGAGCCCTTATTTCCTGCAAAAGATGTTAAACCTGTCGTAGAAGAAGTCGCTAAAGATTTAAAAGAGTTGGAAACTCTTTTGGAGGAAAAAGAGCCTGAGGCGGAGGAGCTTAAAATCGAAGAACTCGAAGAACTTGACCTTTGGGACTTTTCGCCCGAAGAGGAAAAACACGAAGAGCCCAAACCTGTCCAACCCGTTGTTCAGACGGCTGCAGAACCCTTTGAGGCTGACAGAGCTTCAATAGAGAGAATGATAAAAGAAATAACCTACGAAGTAGTAGAAAAGATTGCTTGGGAGGTTGTTCCAGAAATAGTCGATACAATTCTAAAAGATAAGTTTGGTAAGAAATAAGAAAATGGGAACAAGCTGTTGCAAAGATATAAATTCAAAAAAAGTTCTTACTCTCTCTCATAAAATTCGGTAAAATCTTATGAATAATCTGTTACTTATCTGGAGGTTAAATGGAA
>Ga0272446_1006407_pt1 | contig 12279 bp, 17 predicted proteins | sample YNPCB0061_FD_194587 | JGI IMG/M metagenome (GOLD analysis project Ga0272446, IMG submission 194587) | Hot spring microbial mat communities from Yellowstone National Park, WY, United States - YNP-CB-006-1 | ecosystem: Environmental > Aquatic > Thermal springs > Hot (42-90C) > Sediment | place... | reverse complement strand
GATCGCGGCGGGCAAGACCCTGCCGGATCTCCCCGGCGAGGGCCCGACCGTCCTCCTCGTCTCCCGCCGCGCGGCCAACGACGAGGACGACGCCCCGGAGGCGATCTTCCTGCCCGCCCAGGACGGGGCGCATGCGCGCCTCGCGCTCGGCGCCGAGGCGGAGACCCCCGAGGGGCAGGCGCGCATCGCGGCCATCGCGCGCGACCTTCTGGAACAAGACGGCCCAGGCCCCCTCCTGCTCAGCCGAGACGCCCGGGGGCCCGTCCTGTTCGGTCCCGATCCCGAGAGCGACGGCACCCGCCCGCTGGCGATCCGATCGGCCCTCAATTCCCAGGCCTGAGGAGCAGGGGGCGGACCTTGCGGTCCCGCCCTCCTCCGCCATCTTCCCTCCCAAGGACGCGGGCGCCCGATCGGCGCGCCCCCGCGTCCCATCCTCCTGGAGCCCTCCTCCGATGTCCCAGCGATTCGTCTTCTTCGACACCGAGACCTCCGGCGCGGACACGCGCCACGACCAGGTGCTCCAGTTCGCCGCCGTCGTGACGGACAAGGACTTCAACGAGATCGAGGCCGTCGACATCCGCTCCAAGCGCCTGCCCTACGTGCTGCCGCACCCGAAGGCGCTCGAGGTCACGCGCATCACGCCCCAGGATCTCGAGCGGGCGGAGATGACGGCGTTCGAGTTCGCCACCGACGTCCATCGGCGCATCTCCGCCTGGGCGCCGGCGACCTTCACCGGCCAGAACACGCTGCGCTTCGACCGCGAGATCCTGCGCACGACCTTCTGGATGAACCTGCTCGACCCCTACGTGATGGGCTCGCGCGGGTCCCGCGAGCTCGACATCCTGCCGGTGATGCGCTTCATCCACACCGCCGATCCGACCGCCTTCCAGGTGCCCACCAGCCCCGAGACCGGCCGCTTCGTCTTCAAGCTCGACCGCGTCGCCCCGCTGAACGGCTTCGACGACGGGGGCAACGCCCACGACGCGCTGGTCGACGTCCGCGCGACGGTGTTCATGGCGAAGCTCGCCCGCGAGCGCCGTCCCGACCTCTTCGACCTCGCGGTCGCCTGCGCCGAGCCCCAGCGCAACCTGCGCCTGCTCGCCGACCAGCGGATGCTCCACCACCTGACCTACTTCGGCGAGCCCAAGGTCCAGCAGATCACCAAGGTCGCCGACCATCCGCAGAACCCGAAGCAGTCGATCTGCTTCGACCTCGCCTACGACCCGGCGCCCTTCCTCGAGATGCCGGCCGAGGAGATCTCGACGCACCTGTTCGGCGCCGACACCCCGTTCCAGGTCGTCAAGGCCAACGCCCAGCCGATCCTGATGCCCGCCGACGTCGAGGCCCTGCGCCCCAGCGAGCCCATCGAGCGCGAGACGCTGGTGCGGCGCCTCGACCTGATCCAGGCCAGCCACGCCTTCCGCGAGGCCTGCGGGCGGGCGCTCGAGATCAACGCCGCGTCCTTCGAGAAGCGCTCCAACGTCGAGGAACAGCTCTACGACGGCTTCCCGCCCTTCGCCGACAAGGGGCGGATGCGGGCCTGGCACGGAGCGCGCTCGTGGCCGGAGCGCCACGAGATCGGCAAGACCTTCGAGGACCCGCGCCTGCGCCAGATCTCGACGCGCCTCGTCTATACCAACGCGCCGGGCACCCTCGCGCCTGCCTTCCGCGAGAAGGTCGAGGAGCACATCCTGCGCACCCGCCTCCTCGGGCCCGACGACGCGCCCTGGACGACGCTCTCCAAGGCCGAGGCCGGCATCGAGACCGTCGCCGACGCGTCGATGAAGGCCGCCATCGCCGCATGGCTCCAGAGCCTGCGCGCCGGCGCGGAGGCCCGCCTCAAGGAGATCGAAGCGCTCCCATCCGCCCGCACCGCCGCTCCGGCCTCTCCGGCGGCCAAGGACGAGGCCCGCTGACGGCCAGACCGGACCCCGGCAGGGCGGCCCAGCGCTCCTGCCGGGGCCCCGATCTCCAGCAGGCGGATCCCGGACCTCCAGACGAGAGAGCCCAGACGTCCTCCGACGCCGCCTTCCTCCTCTTCGTCTTCGGCGCATCCCTCCCCTGCCTGCCCGACGTCCTTCTCCTCATCCTCGCTCTGCTCGCCGCCGCCGCCATCCTCGCGGCGATCGTCCTCCTCCTGTTCGCCTCCTTCGCCGTCGGCGTCGTGGGCGACGCGCCGGGCGATGCCTGGCGCGGCCGGCGCCGCCGGATCCGCCTCAAGCGGCAGCGGACGGGCGCCCCCTCTCTCCTCTCCGATCTTGTCATCAAGATCCCGGCCGCCGTCCCAAACGCCGATTCCCTCGCCATCGACCTCGCCGAGGGCCTCCTCCAAAAGCCGGACGCCACCGCCGGCGCCCCGCCGCCGGCCACGCCTCCTCCAGCGGATCGGCGCGACAGACCTTCTCTTCGTCGCCGGTCACGACGGCGCCTGGAGACTCTCCCTCCAAGACGATCCCCAGGCGATCGCCGTCCTCCTTCCCCAGGCCGCCCGAACCCCGACGGATCGCCGTCCCCACCAGTCCGGCATGAAGGATCATGTCCCATGCTACCCTTGAGGGGATCCTGATCTCGATCCTCCTCCTTGCACTGGCGACCGCCGCGGGCCTGCAAGAGCCGATCGCGCGACGGCGGCGCGCCCAGAGCGCGCAGCGGATCCGCGAGATCCTCCAGGCGGAAGGCGTCGCCATCTCGGGGCGCGCCTTCTGGATCGACCTCCGACGTCCCGCCGTCCTCCTCCCCGAGGGCGCCCCCGGCCACCAGCGCCTCGCCGCGGAGGTTGCCGGCGGCCGCCGCGGCCCCCGGGAGCGCGCCCGATGGGGGAGGCGTGGAGATCACATCTCCTGCTTGTCCTGCCGACGCCCGACGGGACCCTCCGGATCTCCCCCGCTCCCAATTCCCCCTGACAGGCGTCGGCGCGGACGGGCAGACGCCCGACCCGTCCGCGCCCGGAGAAGACCGATGAAGCCCTACATCCACGCCCGCCTCGCGGCCCGCCGCCACGGCGGCCACTGGAAGGACACCTTCGCGGTCCATCACTTCTTCGACCAGACGAAGGGCGTGTTCGCCGACATGCGCCACCGGGCGATGCTGCACAACGACCTCGGCATCGAGATCGCGCTGCAGGTCTTCGGCCCGAGCCTCGCGCTGACCGGCGGCGGCGCGGTGCCCACGCAGCAGATCTGCCAGGAGCATCAGGTCGAGGACGTCGGCCGCACGGTGCCGCTGGCCGAATGGCTGGAGGGGGCCGAGATCCACCCGCTCCTGCAAGCGCGCCGGCGCCTGCCCGCCTACCAGCGCTTCCGCGACGACCCGCTGGCCGCCTGCGTCCAGCGCTGGGGCGGGGAGCCCGAGGCCTACGCCCCGCTCGTCGCCTGGTTCGAGCGCCCCGAGGCGCTGGCGCCGCAGAGCCCGCTGGCGCCGGCGATGCTGCTCAACGCCTTCGGGATCATGCTCGCCGAGCAGGTCTTCGGCCCCGTCATCGACGCCGGCCGCGGGCGGGCCACCTGCACCCGCGACGTCGGCGAGGCCCTGACGCTCGCCCGCTTCGGACGCATCCCCTCCCTCGAGACGGTGCTGGCAGGCCTCGATGTGCGTCCCTGGTTCCACGGCCAGCACGTGCCCCAGGATCTGGTGGACGCGGGCGAGAGGGCGGCCGCCGAAGCCCTCGACTGAGGCCGACGGTGGACGACTTCCAGCAGGGCCTGCTCCTCGGCGGGCCCGTCGGGATCCTCGTCCTGCCCGCCCTCCTCCTGACCGCATAGGCCTGGATGCAGGGCCATCTCCGACAGCGGCTCTTAGACCTGCGCCAGGCCGCCGGACGCGCGCTGCTGCGCCGCCTCGCCCCCAAGGTCGTCCCGCCGGCCGCGCCGCACCGGCCGGAACAGCGCCTCGAACCGCTCCGCGGCACGGCCATCTTCTAGACAGCCGGCACCCCCGACGACGTCCCGCCCAGCGCCCATCGGCGCCTCCCCCTCGCCCAGGCCGCGACCGAGGGCCTGCGGGGCGTTCCCGCACCCGCCTGCGTCGCCTTCCGCCTCCTGCCTGGTCCCACACTGCGCCTTAAGATCCGGCAGGAGGGGTGCCTCCACCTCGACGGACGGCGATTCCTCGCCGACCATCCCGAGTCGATTCCCCAGGAGACCGCCTCCATGGCCTTCCACTGGCTCTCCTTCCTCCTCGGGATCGGGGCGACCCTCGGCGGGATCGTCGCCGTCGTCCTCCTCGTCGACCACCTCCAGCACCAGAGGGAGCGCCGCCAAGACGCCGCCGTCGAGGCCCGGCGCGCGCTCGCCTGGGACGTCCTCAGGCGGCTCGGCGACGCCCCGCTCGCCAGCCTCGACGACGAGGAGGGCTACCTCGACCTCGCGATCGAGCCCGACGGCACGCCGCGCGACCTCACCGAGCGCGAGATCGCGGCAAGCCAGTCGCGCCATCCCCACGACCGCGCCGCCGCCTCCGCCCATCTCCGCCTCGCCTTCCACGAGGCCGCCGCCGCGGCCGTGCGCGACGCGCCCAAGCACCGGCTCAGAAGCGCCCGTCACGGCCTGCGCGACGGCCGCCTCCTCGTCTCCCTCTACCTCCCCGTCCCGCAGACGATGGAGCGCCACAGCGTCTGGATCGGGCGCCTCGACGGCACCGACGGACGCCGCGCGGTCTTCGGCGACCATCCCGACGACCGCTGAATCCCATCTTCTCTTTTGCGGAGGACGGACGCACGGCCCGCGAGCGTCCGCCCTCCCTCCCGGAGATCTCCGACCATGAAGCGTTCCTTCCTCCTCGCCGCCGCCCTTCTCGCCTCCCTCGCCGCCGCCCAGCCGGCGCGCGCGCAGAGCAGCATCTACGAGTGGAGCGCGGCCATCAACCTCGGCCTCGGGCTGCTGAACCAGATGACCGGCATCTATCGCCAGATGCAGCCGCAGGACTACGGCTACGGAAACCAGGGCTTCGGCATGGCCGGCCCGCCGGGCTGGCACCTGCGCGGCCAGCAGCCCGGCTGGGGCGCCCAGCCGGGCTGGGGCCAGATGCAGACCTGGGGCCAGCAGTGCCAGGGCCAGCTGATGCAGGACCAGATGGGCCGGCGCGCGATCGTCGACCCCTGCACCGGCCAGGTCCTGCAGTGGGTGCGCTGAGCGCGCCCGACACGGACATGCCCGAGACTGTGGCGCTCCGCCTCCTCGTGGAGGCCTCGGCGCTGCGCGACGACCAGACCCGGATCCCGCTGCGCTGGTGCCGACGCCTCCACGCGCTCGGCGTCTCGGAAGGCTTCTCCTCCGGGCTGCAGGCGACGATCCCCGACCGGCTCGATCCCGCCAGGCGGCGCGCCCTCATGGACGCGCTGCTGGCCGCGGACGCCGACACCGCCGCCACCGGCCGTGTCGGCGGCGCGCTCCTGCGCCAGGACGGGCACGCCTTCCTCCTGTCCGACCCGGACGGATCCGACCCGTCGCCCACCATCCCGGGCTATGTCCGCGCCGCCCTCGCGGCCCTCCCCGAGGAGGAGCGCACGGGCCTCTGCGATCCCCGCCTCTCCGCCCACGAGCGCCTCGCCCGCGCCGACGCCCTCCACCTCTCCTTCCTCCGCCCTGCCCCCAGCCCAGGCCCCGGACCCCAGCGGCTCCTCTATGTCCGCACGCAGGGGCACATCCTCCTCCTCGAAGACCGACCCGATTCCGCCCTCCCCCGGACGCTCGGCATCCACCGCTGAGCCCCGGGGGGCTTCTCCATTCCAAGGCCTGCGTCGCTTGCGTCGGCCTCCTCGGGACCCATCTGCTGAAACATGCTGAAACAATTCTCCGCCTTCTCCCTTGTCCTGGTCCTGGCGGCGGGCCACCCGAACACGGCGCGGGCCGACGCCGGCGATCAGGATCCTCCCCTGTCGCGCTCGCCCGTCAGCGTCTGGCTGCCCGACAGCCCCTGCGACGAGGACGACGGCATCTGCCAGGCCTTCGTCGCCGGACGCCCCTATCCGCTCCAAGGGATCCCCACCGCCATCTGGCGGGAAGCCCGCTGCCTCTCCGTCATGGCCTTCAACGAGGCCCGTGGCGAAGGGCCGCTCGGGATGAAGGCGGTCATCTGGGTGGCGCTGAACCGCTCCCAAGCCCAGGATCTGCGACCCTGTCGCATCATCGCCGCGCCTGGGCAGTTCGATCCGCGCTCGCGCCAGCATCTCCGCCAGGCCGCCCGGACGGGGGCCATGCCGCGTCCGATGCGCCTGCCCGCCCACGCCGTCGCCGACGCCGAGGCGCTCGCCTGGGCCCGCGGCCTGGCCTGGCGCATCCTGATGGGCGAGCTGACGCTCGATCCGACCTCGGGCGCCACCCACTTCCACACCCACTACGTCCAGCCCGACTGGGCGCGCCACTTCCCGCTGACGGCCCAGATCGGCACCCATCGCTTCTACCGCGCCCCCGACCCGGGTTGAGGGCTCAGACCCGCCGCGCGGCGGCGACCGCCGCGGCACTTCCGGCCTCGACCGCCACCCCCCAGGCCCGCAGCGCCGCCCCCACCAGCCCGCCATGGCGCTCGCGCGCCCCGTCGCGATGATGGACCTCCTCGGCCTGGCACTCCGCCAGCAGGGCCCGCAGGTCGGGATGGGACCGCTCCGCGTCGAGACGCTTCACCTGCGTCTGGTAGTGACGATCGACAAAGCTCTCCACCGCGTCGATCGTCGCATAGACCGCCCGCGGCCCCGCCAGCGCCGGCAGCGCGCCGACCAGGAATCCGGCCACCTTCCAGGCCGGCAGGAGGCGGAAGCGATCGGTGGCGGGCAGCATCAGCTCGAAGCGGCGCAGGTGCCTCCGCTCGGTCCCGAGGTGGCGCGCGGCGAACTCCCGGATCGCCGGATCCTTGCAGCACGCGAGGATCCCTCGGCAGATCGCCACCGCCCCCGTCTCGCCGGCGCGATCGGAGCGCAGGTCGGCCACGAGCCATTCGGGACGGGAGGAGGCGGGGGGCTGGTCCTTGATGCCCGCAAGATGGCGCGCCGGCGGGACCGCGGCCAGCCCTCCGTCCCCAGAATCTCCCCGCCCGCCGCCGACAGGAGACCTCCTGCCATGGAGATCCGCCTCCACGACAGCGCCACGCGCGCGCTTCGTCTCATCGAGCCCCTCGAGCCTGGCCACGTGCGCCTCTACGTCTGCGGCCCCACCGTCCATGACCGCGCCCACCTCGGCAACGCCCGCCCGGCCGTCGTCTTCGACGTCCTGACGAGGCCGCCCAGTCGCGCTGCGCCTTCCCCGGGCACGGCTTCGCGCGCCAGCGGATGCACAACGGCATGGTCCTCGTCGGCGGCCGGAAGATGTCTCAGTCGCTCGGCAACTTCCTCACCGTCGGCGACCTCCTCGCCCGCGGCCCCTGGGCATCCGAGGCCCTGCGTCTGCTGCTCCTGCAGACCCACCACCGCGCGGACGTCGACTTCACCGACGCCGCCCTCCTGCAGGCCAGAAGCACCCTCGACCGCCTCCAGCGCGCCCGTGCGCGCCTGGCCGGCGTCGAGCCGTCGGCAGCCGACACCCCCCACCCCGCTGAACCCGTCGCCCTCAAGGCGACGCTCGTGGACGACCTCAACACCCCCAGGCGATCGCCACGCTCCAAGCGCTCGCCGACGCGGCCATGACGGCCGCGACCGACGCCGAGCGAGGCCGCCTCGCCAGCCGCTTCGTCCGCGCCCAAGCCCTGCTCTGGATCCTCCGGACCGATCCGGAGGCCTGGGCCAAGGGAGAGGACGGGACGGACGAGGCCACGATCGCCCAGGCCATCGCCGCCCGTCAGACGGCCCGGCAGGCGTGCGACTTCGCCGAGGCGGACCGGATCCGCACTGCCCTCGCCGCGCAGGGGATCCTGCCCGAGAACGGTCCCGCCGGCACCACCTGGCGCCGGGCCTGACGGACACCCAAGATCGGGCATCCAGACACCACCCCAAGGACGGATCCGGCGGCCCCTCCCGGAGGGAGGGCCGCCCGGGCTCCTCCGAGATCCCACCCAGAGACGACCGATGAGCCAGCAGATCCTCCGCGCCCTCGACGCCGCCCTCCTCTCGCTGACCCTCGAGGAGACCTCGGCCCACGAATACCTGATCGCGCTGGCCAAGCGCCCGCGCCTGCGCGACATCGAGATCCGCGAGGACACCCTCGATGCCGACGAGCGCGGCCGCGTGATGGTCCTCGCCGAGGCCCAGGCCACCATCGACGGCGTCGCCCGCCCGGTTCCGCTCATGATCGAAGCCACCTTCGACGGCACGGACTGCGAGATCGAGGATCTCGCGGTCGACGAGGAGGAGTTCCTCCAGGACACCTGAGACCCGAGGCTCCGGGCACCTCAGCCCAAACGCCGGCACACGGATCCCCGCGTCCGTCGCCGCGCCCTCCGGGCGCGGATCCCCATCTCCTCCCCTCCCCAGGAGGCCGCCCGCCATGACCTCTTCCGCTCTCCCCATCGAGCGCCTGCCCGCCCACCAGCGCCCCGCCGCCCACCGCGCGATCCAGGCTCAGGTCCTCGATCTCCTCGTCGCGGTCATGAAAGCCGCCAACCTCGCCCAGGAGGCCTCCCTCTCGGCGCTCCAGGCCGCGCCCACGCCCGAGACCGCCGACGCGATCGACCGCCTCCTCGCCGCCCTCGAGCCCATCCCCGCCAAGGCGCGCGCGGCGCGCAACCTCTGCGACGACCGGCGCACCTCCCGAGACCGCTCCTTGGCGCGCCTCGAGGGATCCGGCGGCCGCCTGGCCCCGGATCTCCAGGATCCTGCCCGCCGCCTCGCCCGGCTCGCCGCCCACGCCGCCCGCTCGATGGAAACGGCCCCTGCGACGGCGCCGACCGACCCGTGACGGACGCCAACCTCCTCGTCCCCGTCCTCGTCCTGCCCGACGGATGGCGCGCCTGGCGCCTCGCCGGCGACGCGCTGCGTCCCGGCGCGCCGCGCGTGCGCAGCGTGATCGACGCCGCCTTCCCCCGCAGCCTCGCCGGCCAGCGCGGCGGCCTCCTCACCCGCCCCGGCGGCCTCGTCGCCGCCGGGGTCTGCTCCGTTCCCCGCGACGGACGGCGCCGCCTTCAAGGGGCTTTGCCGGAGCCCGCCCGCGACCACGGGACCCGCGCCTGGATCTGGCCCTCCTCGGCCGACACCCCTTTCGCCGAGGCCTTCGCCGACCTCCTCGACCGCGCCCGCGCGGGCCTCTGCGCCGACCAGATCCCCGCGCTCTGGAGCCACCACGCCCGCCTGGCCCACGCGGCGCGCATCGCCGACCTCCTGCCCGCCGTCGCCGACGCCGAACCCCTCTGGAACGCCCCATGACCCCCTTCCCCCTCGGCGGCGGCCTCATCCGCCCCGTCCTCGCCGGCCCCGACTGGATCGCCGGCCTGCCAGACGGCCAGGTCGGCGGGCTGCCGACACCGACCGGCTTCGCCCTCCCCCACGCCCCCCTCCTCTACCGCCCCGGCCTCCTGCTGCGCGACGGACGCGTCCTGCTGCAGTGATGGATTGTCGGCGGAGACAGCGAGAAGACCTGCGTTGGGCCGACGACCTCGGATGGCAGGTCGCCTCGATGGATCCCCTCGCCCGCGCGCGCGTCCTCCGCGGCCTCTCCCCCCGCGAGATCCCAGACACCGCCCACCTGCGCATGGCCGCCGCCGATCTCGCCCCAGCGATCGGCGACGCCCTCGCCCATACCCCTCCCTTCGAGGAGACTCCTCCATGTCCGGACACCCCGACCGCTACCTGATCCTCGACAGCGACGCCCGCCGCGTCGGCCGTGTCCGCCGCGTCGGACGGCGCTGGCACGCCTGGCGGCGCATCGGCGGCGAGCGCCAGCGCGCCCGCTTCCCCTCCCCCGGCCAGGCCGTCCGCTGGGCCGCCGAGGGCGCACGGCGGGCCGACGTCCCTCACGCGGGCCTTCCCACCACCGCCTGGATCCTTTCTCCCATCGCCTGCGCCGACGGCCTCTCCCTCCATCACGTCGTGCCGACGTCTACGCTCCAGAACGCCCACATTCTACGCCTCGGCCCCTCCTGCGACGGCAACGTCTTCCGCGGGCGCCGCGGCGGCATCGCCCTGCGGGGGCGAACCCTCGTCTTCCGCTGGCGCGACAACCCCGAGCGCCCGGACGAGGAGGACACGATCATGCCCCCCACGTTCCTCAGCCCCATCCCCGGCGACGGCGAGCTCCTCCACGGCCCCCGCCACCGCAGCGTCGCCGCCGCGGCCGCACGCGCCCTCGTCGGCCTGTCCCCCTGCCGCAACGAGTGGCCCGCCGTGCGCCACCTGCGGCTTCGCTTCGCCGGCCTCGCCCGTCCGCTTCTCGACGCCCTCGAGGCCTCTCCCCGGCCGCCCGTCCTGCGGATCCGCTCCGCCCTGCCGACCGTCTGATCCCCCCCCTCCTTCCGGATCTCTCCCAGGCCCGGACTCCACGGCGTCCTCGCCGGCCGCGACCCAGACGGCCTTTCCTACGGCAGCGTCGAGCCCGCGCCCGACCTCGCCTCCTGGACCGCCCGACGCGGCCTCTCCGCGCCCTGGCCCGCCAAGATCCCGGCCTCAGGACACGGCGACGCCCGGCGCTTCCCCACGCTCGATGCAGCCGCGGCGTGGCTCCGCGACGTGCCCGCCCCCAAGCGCCCGGCCGACGTCTTCCCCCGCGCCGAGATCCTCGACGGGGCCGCCGTCATCCTGCCCGTCGACGCCGCCGGAGACCCTCGGATCGCCCATCTTCTCCTCCATCCCTCGACGCACATCCTCCGCAGCGCCCCCCACGCCACCGCCGTCCCCCACCTCTCCCCGGAGGAGCGCCCGGGGCTCCTCCTCGACGGCACCCTCGCGCGCCATCTGGCACACGCCCCGCGGCCAGCGCCGCGCCCGGCCGCGCACGAAGATCGGCCTGCCGACGGCCGGCAGCGGCTGGCCCTGGCACGACACGATCTGGCAGGACGCCAACGAGGAGATCCGGCCGTCCGACCTCCTCGCGCGCATCGCCCTCGATCTGCCCCTCCACGGGGACGCCCCCACCGCCCACCAGCGCGCCCAGGCCGCCGAGGCGATCCGGGCGATGCTCAGCCAGATCCCCTGGCCAGAGGCCGCCCAGCACCTCCTGCCGATCGAGCCCGCCCCCACCTCCTCCTGACCGCCCGAAGACGGCAGGGGAGGCCCCAGACCCGACCCTCCCCTGCCGGAAGACACAGATGCGCATCACCATCGCCGACCTCCGCGCCCGCCTCTCCCCCGCCCGACCCGGCGACGCCCCCGTGGGCCCCGGCCTCGACGAGCGCGGCCCCTACGAGGCCGACGCCGACCGGATCCTCTTCTCCGCCCCCTTCCGTCTGCTCGCCGACAAGACCCAGGTGCATGGACCCTCGGGCAACGCGCTGACCCGCTCGCGCCTCACCCACAGCCTCGAGGTCTCGCGCGTCGCGCGCACCATCGGCAACCGCTTCGCATCCCTCCTGCCCGGCGAGGACGCGCGGCGCGAGGACGTGGGCGACGTGCTCGCAGCCACCGGCCTCCTCCACGACGTCGGCAACCCCCCCTTCGGCCACACCGGCGAGGACGTCGCCTCCGAGTTCTTCCAGGACCACCCCCTCGGCCGCCAGCTCGTCGAGGCCCTTCCCGTGCGCGCCCGCACCCAGTTCCGCGCCGTCGAGGGCAACGCCCAGACCCTGCGCATCGCCACCCGCCTCGCCGGCTGGCGCCCCGACGGCGGCCTCTGCCTGACGGCGGCCACCGTCGCCGCCTTCTGCAAATATCCCTGGACCGCCGACGCCGCGCCGTCGGGCAAGCGGAAATTCGGCGCCTACGCCGCCGACCTCCCCGCGCTGGCCTGGGCGATGGAGCAGACCCGCACCCCGCGCCGCGGCCAGGGCTTCGCCCGCCACCCGCTCGCCTACCTCTCGGAAGCCGCCGACGACATCTGCTACCACGTCGTCGACGTCGAAGACGCCGCCCAGCTCGGCGTCATCACCCTCGCGGAGGCGGAGGAGCTGCTCCTGCCGCTGGTGGCCGACCGCCAGGGCCTCGGGCAGGCCGACACAGCGCCGCGGCGCCTGGCCTTCCTGCGCTCGCGCGCCATCGCCGCCCTCATCGACGCGGTCGCCGAGATCCTGCCCGCCGAGGCCGAAGGGCTGATGGCCGGCGACGCGCCCGGCAACCTCGTCGCGCGCACGCGCTTCGGCGCCCACCTCGCCGCCATCAAGGCGTTCTCGAAGCAACACATCTACGGAAACGCCAACCGGCGCCTCCAGGACCAGGACGCGAAGGGCTACATCACCTTCCTCCTGGAGCGCACCAGCGAGGCTCTCCTT
>Ga0272446_1006406_pt1 | contig 12279 bp, 7 predicted proteins | sample YNPCB0061_FD_194587 | JGI IMG/M metagenome (GOLD analysis project Ga0272446, IMG submission 194587) | Hot spring microbial mat communities from Yellowstone National Park, WY, United States - YNP-CB-006-1 | ecosystem: Environmental > Aquatic > Thermal springs > Hot (42-90C) > Sediment | place... | reverse complement strand
CCGTTCGGAATGACAAGAGTCATCTGGTTCTGAGGCGCGCAGCGAAGCATCTCGATCGAGACCCTTCGGCCTAGTACGATTGCAGATTGCAGATTTGCGATGGTAGATTGGGTGCGGCGCAGCTGGACACGGTCGAGGTCGCGCTGATGCCCGAACAGGTCGCCTGGAACTGCACTAGATGGTCTCATAGCCGCGCAGCGCGGCGCGCAGGGCCGGCAGGCCGATCGCGAGCCCGGCCCGGTCGTCGGCATGGCGTAGATGGATGCGCGGCAGGGGCAGCTGGGGGGCGGAGCGGGAGGACCACTGGCGGACGCCCTCGAAGCGCGTGGTCACCGTCTCGATGGTGGTGGCCACCGCCTCGGCCGGGCCGACCAGGGCGATCTGCGAGTCGAAACCGGGGTGGGCCGCGAGGACCTGCGGCCCGCTTGCCGCGCGGACTACCCCGCCGAGGCGGGCCAGAAAGCCCTCGGCGGCCGGGCGGCCATGGCGCCGCACCAGCGCCGGAAAGCCCGCCAGGGTCAGACTGACCGCGGCCCAGCCGGGGCGTGCCGTGAGGGTAGGCAGCGCATCGGCGAGCGTGTGCAGGCAGGGCAGCCCGGTGACCGGGTGGCAGTGCTCGTAGCAGGGCACGTGCCGGGCGCGCTCCGCCAGCCGGTCGTGGGCGGCGGCGCCCAGGGGTAGCAGCGCGACTACCCGGTAGAGCAGCGCCTCGAAGGTGAAGGGCTTGAGGAAGTAGTCGTCCAGCGGCCCGGCCGGAGCGCGGCGCGGGTCGCTCCAGGGCTCCATGGCCGAGACGGTGAGCACCGGAATGTGGGCGGTCGCCGCATTGGCGCGGATCAGGTCGCGCAGCCGGTGGCCATCGAGGCCCGGCTTGTTCACATCGGTGATCAGCAGGTGCGGCCGGGTCTGCGCGGCGAGGGCCAGCGTCGCCGATCCATTGCCAGCCGGGGCGCCGATATACTCGAAGCCGTGGCTGGTCAGCAGCAGCGCGTAGATCTGGCGAATATCGGGGTCATCGTCGCTCACCAGCACGCGAGCCAGGGGCCGAAACGGCGCGGGCGCGGGCAGGGCCGCGTGACGCACGTTCTGGAAGAACGGGCGGCGCTGGGCCGGTCGCGCCTCGAAGCGGGTTGCGGTAGCGTAGCTCACGGCTGCATAGGAACGAGTTGGCGGAAGCGAGGCGCTGCAACAGCACCTGATCACTTAGATGAACGCCTGGCGCTCGCACAACGATACGGCTGGCGTGGCAGATAATTCCGCGTGGGCAACCTCCAGACGCATCGTGTGCCGAGGCAGAGTCCGCGCGTCCGGCGGGCACCTGGAAGGCGACGGAGTATGCTACAATGCCGCATCGCATCCTCGCACACGTCCAGGCTGGTTGGAACCGTGCCAGATGGTATGACGACGCATGGCGACCGAGACGGTCACGCTGCGGCCGGCGACGGCCGCTGACGCGGAGGCGCTCACGGAGCTGGTGGTCCAGCTCTTTCATGCCGAGGTGCCCGGCGTGCTGCGTGGCCCCCGCGCGGGCCAGCTGCGCCTGGTGCGGCACCTGGTCGAGCACGAACTCGCCACGGGCGCCCGCGGGCGCTTTCTCGCCCTGGACGAGCACGGGGTGGCGGTGGGCACGGCCAGCCTGCGCCGCTCCGGCGATACGGGCTTTGTCACGCTGCCGCCGGGGACGGTCCGGCTGGCCCTGCGCTCGCTCGGCCTGCTGAATACCCTCATCCTCGCCGGCAGCATGCTGCGCGCCTCACTGGTCGGCGAAACACCGCTGCGCCCCGGCGAGTGCTACATCTACAGCGTCGTGGTGGCCGAGGCCTACCGTGGGCGCGGGATCGGCGATGCGATCATGGCGCAGATCGAAGAAGAGGCGCGCCAATCCGGCGCACGCGTCGCCCTGCTGCGCGTCATCGCCGGCAACGAGCGCGCCCGCCGCCTCTACCTGCGGCGTGGCTACCGGGTCATCGCGCGCACGCCGCGGCTCGTCCGCTGGATCGGCATCCCCAGCGAGCTGATGCGCAAGGATCTGAGTTACAATGCAGGGCAGCGTGCGCCATAGCCCCGTCCGCGCTGACATGTCGAGGAGCGACCATGCCGAAAGATGTCATTACCCCCCGGGCAACCGACTACAACCAGTGGTATCTGGATATTGTGCGCGAGGCCGACCTGGCAGAGTCCGCCGAGGTGGTGCGCGGCTGCATCGTGGTCAAAGCCACGGGCTGGGGCATCTGGGAGATGATGCAGCGTGAGCTCGATGACCGGATCAAGGCGACCGGCCACGCCAATGTGCAGTTCCCCCTGCTCATCCCCAAGAGCTTCATTATGAAGGAAGCCGAGCACGTCGAGGGCTTCGCCCCCGAGGTGGCCGAAGTCACCCGCGCCGGCGGCGAAGAGTTGGCCGAGCCCTACGTGGTGCGCCCGACGAGCGAGACGATCATCGGCCACTTCTACAGCCGCTGGATCCGCTCCTACCGCGACCTGCCGCTGCTCTACAATCAGTGGTGTAACGTGATGCGCTGGGAGCTCCGCACCCGCCCCTTTCTGCGCACCTCCGAGTTCTGGTGGCAAGAAGGCCATACCGCCCACGCTACCGAGGCCGAGGCCGAAGCCGAAACGCTCAAAATCCTCCACGATGTCTACGCCGACTTCGCCGAGCAGGTGATGGCTGTGCCGGTCATCCGCGGGCTGAAGACCGAGAAAGAGAAGTTCCCCGGCGCGCTGCGCTCCTACTGCATCGAGGCGATGATGCAGGACGGGCGCGCGCTCCAGGCCGGCACCTCACACAATCTCGGCCAGAACTTCGCGCGGGCCTTCGATATCACCTACACCGACCAGAACAATACCGTCCAGCATTGCTGGACCACGAGCTGGGGGGTGAGCACGCGGCTGATTGGCGCGCTGATCATGACCCACTCCGACGACGAGGGCCTGGTGCTGCCGCCACGGCTCGCGCCCACCCAGGTGGTGGTCGTACCGATCTACAAGAGCCCCGAGGAGCGAGCGCAGGTGCTGGAGGCCGTCGCGCGCATCACCGGCCCCTGGCATGGCCGCTTGCGCTACCGGATCGACGACCGCGACAATCTGACGCCGGGCTTCAAGTTCAACGAGTGGGAGCTGAAGGGTGTGCCGCTCCGCGTCGAGGTAGGCCCGAAAGACGTGGAGAAGGGCAGTGTCGCCGTTGCCCGCCGCGATCTGCCTGGCCGCGCGGGCAAGCGCTTCGTGCCTCAGGCCGGGCTCAGCGAGCACCTGGTCGCCCTGCTTGACGAGATGCAGGGCGGCCTGTTCCAGCGCGCCCTGCAGTTCCGCGCGGAGCGCAGCGCGGTCGTGGGCAACTACGCCGAGTTGCAGCAGCAGGTCGAGCGGGGCTTTGCCTGGGCTTACTGGGACGGCAGCAGTGAAGACGAGCGCCACATCCAGGAGCAGACGCGCGCCACCATTCGCTGCATCCCGCTCGATCAGCCCGAGGCGCCTGGCCGCTGTGTCTACACCGGGCGCGAGACGAGGCAGCAGGTGATCTTCGCGCGGGCCTACTGATACCATTTCAGATTGCAGATTTCGGATTGCAGATTACCGCAATGGCGTTGCAATGAGCACTGGCTGGAGTGCGTATGCGGCTTGTTCAATTCCAATTGGTATGACCCCTGATGGGCATACGGACACAGCTACGGCGACTCCTCGCGCCGATCATTGGTGAGGCGGAGCCGGATCCACCACCACCGGCTCCGCCAACCTTGCCCCATGGCGCCGATCTCTTTGGCGACCTCGCCGCCCGTCTGCCGCACTTCCGCGCGACGGTGGTCTTCGACGTGGGCGCGCACGTGGGCAGTACTGCTCGCCAGTATGTGCAGGGTTTCCCCGAGGCGCTGATCTACTGCTTCGAGCCCGTCGCTGCCACCTACAGCCTTCTGCAGGCCAATCTTGCGGCCGAGGCACGCGTACGCTGTTTCCAGCTGGCCCTTGGCGCCGGGCAGGGCATCGGCACGATGGTGCTCCACGGTGCCCCCGACACCTTTTACCTCGCCGAGGCTGGTCAGCGCCACGTTGTGCACCGCGAAGCGCCACGGGAGGCGGTCCAGGTGGCACGAATCGACGGATTCTGTGCTGCCGAGGGCATCGCACGGCTCAGTTATCTCAAGATCGATACCGAAGGCGCCGACCTCGACGTGCTCCACGGCGCCGAGGGCCTGCTGGCAGCGCAGCGCATCGATCTGGTCGAAGTCGAAGCCGGTATGAACCCGCGCAATCGCTGGCACGTGCCACTTGAGGTCTTCAAAGCATACCTGGAAGCCCGTGGCTATTTCCTCTTCGGGCTCTACGAGCAATGCGAGGAATGGCCTACCGGCGAACCACACCTGCGGCGCGCCAATGCCGTCTTCGTCTCGGCGCCCACGATTGAGGCCAACCGGCGCTCCTCAGAAACATCGCCGCAAGGTCATTCCGAACGGAGCGTAGCGCAGTGAGGAAGCTGGCACTGCGCATCAGCGTACGACCCCGCGCGGAGGTGTAAGCGCGTGGGCGCTCACTGGACCGGGCGCGCGTGTTCATGCATTGCCTGATAGACCGCAACGTGGCGGCGGGCGATCGCAGCCTGGGTGAAGTGGGCAAGCACCCGCTCGCGGCCACGCCGGGCCAGGGCCTGGCGCAGCGCTGCGTCGTGGGCGAGGCGGGCCAGGGCCTCGGCAAGGGCCGCCACGTCGCCCTCGGGATAGACCAGGCCCGCCTCGCCGATCACTGCGGGAATCTCGCCGGAACTGGAGCCGACGACCGGCACTGCGCAACTCATGGCCTCGATCAGCACCCGCCCGAACTGCTCCTTCCAGCTGGATGTGGTCCGTGAGGGCAGCACGAGCACGTCCAGGGCGCGCAGGGCCGCCGGCACCGCCGTGCTGCTCACCGCGGACAGCAGTTCGACCCGGGCGTCCAGGCCGAGTCGGGCAATCTGGCGCGCGATGGCCGGGCGCTGGCTGCCATCGCCGATCAGGCGCAGCCGCACGTGGGCCGGCAGCCGTGCCACGGCGTCGACCAGGTCGAGCACCCCCTTTTCGGGCACCAGGCGGCCGAGGTAGCCCACCACGAACGGCGCCGCGCCGTTGCTGCCGGTGGCGGGCGCCCGCTCCGCGGCGGTAGCGGGCACGAACAGCTCCGGGTCCACCCCGATCTGCGGCACGATGGTCAGCGGCCCGTGATAGCCGTGCCGGCGGATGATCTGGGCGGCCTCCTGGTTGCAAGCCAGGGCGTGGGCCGCGTGGCGAAAGCTGTAGCGCTCGAAGAGGTTGAAGGGCGGCGGGTAGTTGCGCTCAATGTTCGCATAGTTGTAGAAGCAGCAGCGGGCGCCGAGCGCAACGCCAAGGCGCATGGCCTGAAAGGTGGCCAGATTGAAACTCTCCTCATCGATATGGAAGACCTCCGGGCGCAACTGGCGCAAGACGCGGCCCAGCGTGGGGTAGAAGTGCAGGTGGTGCCGGCCGTTGAGGGCGATCGGGATCGCCTCCAGGCGGTAGCCGGCAGTGTAACGCCGCTCCAGGCGCACCACGCCAACCCGGGGCTCACGCCAGCTCGGTGGCACCAGGGCTGTCAGGGTCACACCGAGGCGCGCAATCTCCTCCAGCTTGCGCTGGTAGGCGCCGGCCACCAGGGCCTTGGAGAGAATGACGACGCGCATCGCTCCGGTGCCGCGGCCCGCTTGCCCGGCTAGCCGTGCTTCGCGGCGAATGCGTCCATAAACTGGGCCAGCACGACGCAGCTCTGCTCCTCGAGCGCATTGTAGAGCGAGGCGCGGATCCCGCCGACCGAGCGATGGCCGGCCAGACCCACCAGGCCCTCAGCCTGCGCTTCGCTGACAAACTGCTTCTCCAGAGCCTCCTCGGGCAAGCGGAAGGTCACGTTCATCTGCGAACGCGAGTCGGGCTCGGCGTGGCCGCGGTAGAAGCCACCGCTGCGGTCGATCGCTGCGTAGACCAGCGCCGCCTTGCGCGCATTGCGCTCAGCGATTGCCGCGAGACCGCCCAGCCCCGCGATCCACTCCAGCACCAGGTCCAGCATATAGACCGCGAAGACCGGCGGGGTATTGTAGAGCGAATTGTTCTTGGCGTAGGTCTTGTAGCTGAAGATGGCCGGCAGATCGGCGCGGGCCTGTTGCATAAAGCTCTGGCGGATGCCCACCGTAGTGACGCCCGCCGGGCCGATGTTCTTCTGCGCCCCGGCGTAGAACAGGGCAAAGCGTGAGGCATCGAGGGGCCGCGAGAGGACGTCGCTGCTCATATCAGCCACCAGCGGCACATCCCCGACCGGGGGAATGGTCGGCCACTGCACACCCTGGATGGTCTCATTGGTCGTGATGTGCACATAGGCAGGCTGTTCGGAGAGCCGGATCTCGCCGGGCACGCGGCGATAGTTGCTCTCAGCACTGCTGGCTGCCACGGCCGTGCGCCCGATGCGCCGCGCCTCTTCGAGCGCCTTCTCGCCCCAACTCCCGCTGACCACGTAGTCGGCCACCGCACCCGGAGTGAGGAAGTTGAGCGCCACCATCGCGAACTGGGTGCTGGCGCCACCCTGCATAAACAGCACACGATAATCGTCATCGAGGCCCATGAGGGCCTTGAAGCGCACCTCGGCGCTGGCGTTGATCGCCTCGTACTCCTTGGAGCGGTGGCTCATCTCCAGGATCGACATGCCACGCCCGTGGTAGTCGAGCAATTCAGCCTGGACACGTTCCAGCACGACCCGCGGCAGGACCGCCGGACCCGGGTTGAAGTTGTGGATGGCCATTGGAGTGCTCCTGATCACATCGGAAAGGGTAAACCGTTGTTGCGCCGGCTCCATTGGCAGCACCCGGGAGCAGGCTTTTCCCACAGTATACTGCATCCAGCACGCGGCCATGCCATGAGCAACACGCGCGGGGCGGGTCTATCGCCGTGATAGACCCGCCCCGTATCGTTCCCTGCCGCCGACACGAACCGGGTGGCCCCTCCTGGCCAGTGAGCGTACCCGGCGCGCGTAACCGGTTAGCGCCGGATGATCGGCAGCCCGACGCGGTACGGCCGGTTGATGACCGTCACCGGACCATACTCACTGGTGCCGTCGCGGGCCACCTCAACGAGCCAGTAGCTGTAGCGCCCGCCCGGTGCGGCCCCCCGGTCGAGGAAGCTGTAGCTTTCCCCGCCGCCACCGCTGCCCCGTGCTGCCAGCAGGCTCGGCGTCACCCGGGCCGCCGTGGCGCGGCTCCCGTCGCCGCTCCGGTAGAGGTAGAAGCCCAGGGTGTTGATCTCCAGCCCTGTCTCCCACTCGACCAGCACGCCAGACGCTGTCTGCACGGCCGTGAGGCGCTTGAGCGTCACCGGGGTGAGCCGGCTGAAGCGCTGGACGTCCTCGTCATCCTCAACCCGCAGCGGAACGGGCCGGTTGCCGGGCGTGCTATCGATGTCAAACTCGACCGCGCGCGAGACCTGGGCGAAGTTGACGATCTCCCGGTTGTCGCCGGGCAGCACCCTGGTGGTGATCAGCAAGCGAGCGGTGCCGTTCACCGGCAGGGTGCCCACCGTCCAGCGGCCGGTCACCGGGTCGTAGGCGCCCTGTGACGGGGCCGCGCTCACGAAGCCGAGCTCCGCTGGCAGCAGGTTCTCCACCTCCACACCCGTGGCGACATCGGGCCCCCGGTTGACCAGGTTGATCTGGAGCAGCGCGCCATCGTTGAGCTTGCCCACGGCGCGCACCGGCTCCTGGTCGAGTTCGAGGTCGATCACGCCGCTGGGCAGCGACACGCTGGCATAGTCATCCTCGTTCGGGTCGCCGTTGTTGGGCGTGCTATCGGGATCGGGCAGATCCGAAGCGATCACCTCGGCGCTGTTGACGTAGGGCGGTTCACCGGCGACCCGGATCGTGATTGCGAGCGTCGCGCTCGCGCCCACATCGAGGCTGCCCACCTCCCAGACGCCGTTGGCATAGCTGCCCTGACTGGGGGTGGCCGTGATCAGCGTGGCGCCCGCGGGCAGATTCTCGCCAACCCGCACCCCGGTGGCCGGGTCGGGGCCGGCGTTATGCACACCAACCACATAGGCCACCTCGCCCGTGGTACTCGGGCGCGGCGCGCTGGCCCGCTTGCTCACCGACAGGTCGGCCACCGGCGCCTGGACGGTGGTGGTGGAGCGGTCGTCCTCGTTCGGGTTGCCATTGCCGGGCACACTGTCGGGGTCGTACTGGTCCGAATTGGTGATCTCGGCCAGGTTGGTGAGCGGTCCGGTCCGATCGACCCGCGCCGTGATCGTCAGGGTCTGCGGCACGTCGATGTCGACGCTCCCCACCTCCCAGACACCGGTGGCCGGGCTGTAGCTGCCCTGGCTGGTGGTATGCCGCAGATAGGTTAGCCCTTCAGGCAGGCGCTCAGTCACACGCACGCTGGTAGCCAGCGACGGGCCACTGTTGAGCAGTTCGATCGTGAAGGTTACCTCACCGCCGAGCGGCGGACGGGCCGTGCTTGCGCGCTTGACCAGCGAGAGATCCGCGCTCTGCGGGTCCAGCGGCACACTGGCCTGGTCGTCCTCGGTCGGGTCGTTGTTGCCCGGGGTGCTATTCGGATCCGGCTGGTCGGAGCGCGTCACCTCGGCACTGTTGACGATCCGCGCGAAGCTGAGCAGCCGCGCGCTGATCTGCAGGCTGGCAGTGCCGCCCGCGGGCACGCTGCCCACCGTCCAGCGGCCCGATGCCGGGTCGTAGCTGCCCTGGCTGGTCTGATGGGCGAGGTAGGCGAGGCCCGCGGGGACGCGGTCGGTGACCTCAACGCCCGTCGCGCCACTCGGGCCGGCGTTGCGCAGCAGGACGGTGTAGGTGATCACGTCGCCGATGTTCGGCTGGGGGTTGTCCACCGTCTTGACCAGCGAGAGATCGGCCAGGTCACCGGCAATCACGGCGAAGCCCTGGTCATCCTCGGTCGGTACGTCATTGTTGGGCGTGCTGTCGGGGTCGTACTGGTCGGAAGCACTGACCTGCGCAATGTTGACGAACGGCCCTGGCGCAAGCACGGTAACCACGATCGTCAAGGTCGCCCGCGCGCCTGGCTCAAGGGTGCCAACTGCCCAGGTGCCGCTGATCGGGTCGTAGCTGCCCTGGCCTGGTGTTGCCGACACGAAGGCCAGGCCCGCTGGCAGACGGTCGCTGACCCGCACACCAGTAGCCCGGTCGGGGCCGCGGTTCACCAGTTCGATCGTGAAGCTGGCATTGGCGCCAACATTCGTGCGCGGGGTGCTAACCTGCTTGCGCAGCTCCAGATCGGCGACACTCGGGGGCAGCGGGACACTACCCTGGTCGTCCTCATTCGGATCGTTGTTGCCTGGCGTGCTGTCAGGATCAGGCGTATCGGACGTGCTCACCTGGGCGGTATTGACCACCTGGCGCCCGTCCCAGAAGGCCGTGATGGTGAGCGTGGCGACCTCATTGCGCGCCATAGTGCCAACCGTCCAGGTGCCAGTGAGCGGATCGTAGCTCCCCTTGGTGGTCGTCGCACGCTCGAAGCGCAGCCCGGGGGGAAGCTGGTCGCTCACCGCGACGCCGGTCGCGCGGCCCGGACCACGGTTGCGCAGGGTCACAGCGAAGCTGATCAGGCTATTGGCCTGGAGCGGTGGCGGGCTGAGCAGGGTCTTGTTCAGCTCCAGGTCAGCGCTGATCGCGATCGGGGCCTGATCGGTGGCGACATTGTTGCTCAGGTCCGGGTCGGTATTATCATTTGGCCGGCGCACCAGGGCCGTATTGCTGAGAGTGCCCTCAGCCTCGGGGTTGAGCGTGCCAACAATGGTGTAGGTGATCGCCGCGCCGGGGTCGAGGTCCACTGTGGTCTCGATCAGATTGCCGGTGCCGGCGACGTCGCCACAGCGCCCGGTGCCGGTGGTGACCGCACAGCTCCAGGTGACGCCAGTGACTTCAACGGGGACATCATCGCGCACGCGGGCGCCGATGGCCGGACTGGGGCCGGCGTTGCGCACCACGACGTTGTAGGTGACCGTCTCGCCGGGGGTAAGGGTGGGCGGGCTATGGCTCTTTGCGACCGAGAGCTCGGCCTCGGCAAGCACCAGCTGGCCGCTGAGCGTAACGGGCGTGGACGGCAGGTAGGTCCAGGTGTCGATCAGGCGCCGGTCGCCGAAGCCCTGGGTCGTGGCGCCGCCGGGGGGTGTCGTCCAGCGATGGGCGCCGGGGAGCCCGGGCGCAAGCGAGGGCACACCCTGGAGCGCAACCCGCGCGTCGATCGGCTCGCCATAGCAGCGTGGCGGCGTGACCGGCAGGCGGGTAGGCGGGGGCGGGGCATCGGTGATCGCGCAGGGCGAGTAGTCGTAGGCCCCGACGCCGGTGTAGTTGTAGGCGTCGTTGTAATAAACCAGGCTCGGATCGGGATCGCCGGGCGCGGCCGGTGGGCGCACGCGCAGCAGGCGGTGGCCCTCGGGATGGTTCTCGGCGTCGATGAAGGGGAAATGGACCTCGCCGCGATTGACCTGCAGGCGGGCGCTCAAGGAGAGAGGACCGGCGGGAACGCGCACGCCATTGCCGTCGAGCCCATCCCAGTAGACCCGGTTGGGGCCGTTGTCGGTGGGGCCGTTGAGCGTACGGTCGTTGCCATTGCCGAACACCCCGTCGCCGTTGAGGTCGATGACCAGGGTATAAGAACTGCCGCGCTCGCTGTCGAAGCTAAAATAGCCGCCGAGCGGGTTCGTGCCGGCCTGGCCAGGGGTGCCCTCCTCGCCGGTGAACGTCAGATTGGCGGGCTGAGGCGGCGGTTGCGGCGCGGTGAGCAGCCAGGTCGTGCCGCTGGCCGAGGGCGCGCTGGCCGGCAGATCGGGGGCCGGCCCGCTCAGGTCGAAGAAGATCTTATGGGTAATATCGTTGCGGGCAATGTTATCGGGCAGGCGCGGGTTGTAGATGGTGAAGCCCGGTGGAAGGGTCTGTTCGAGGTTGATCCCGGTGAGTTGGAGCGAGCGATAGATCGGGCTGCCCGAACTATCGGTGATCCCCTTGGCGTTGGCGAAGAACACAAAGCCAAAGGGATCAATGCTATTCATATCCACCAGGTAGCCATAGCCGTCGTAGGTGAGAATGTAGAACCGGCTGTACAGACCGACATTGGCCGGGTTGCTACCGCCGGCGTTGCCACCGACATTCAGGGCCAGATAGTTGGCAAAGACGCGACCGGGGATCTCGGGGCCGGCGGTGCCGCCCGGGCCGGGGGCGCGCACACTCACGTCCCAGGCGGCGATCGAGAAATTCTCGCGATCAGCGGTGCGCCCGGCCCACTCCGCGGTGGCCGGGATCGGCGGAATGGGATTGTTATCCGGCGGGGCGTTCGGGTTCGCGCTGATGAAATCGAACTCCCAGATCCCGTCGCCAGCCGCCGTCGTCTCGGCGGCACTGACCACACAGGGCACGAAGCCGCCAGGGGCGGGCAGCGGCCCGGCCACCTCCTGGGCGCGGTTCTCGATCAGGCCATAGGTGCCGCTGCCGCGATCCGTGCAGCGCCTGGCATCGGGGCGCGGCGGCCAGCTGCCGGGCGGGTCATTGGGCGCACGGATGATCACGTCACCCTGGCCAAAGCCCATCACGCTGGAGCCAATAAAGATCTGCTCGCCGGCACGGGCGAAGGCTTTGAGCGTGGTCTGGCGGGGAATGCCCGCCGTGGTCAGCGTCGCATGCCACTCCAGGAACGCGCGATACCCGGTGGCTTCGACGGCATCGTCGTACAGGTTGCGGCTGCCCTCGGCGTTCGCCGGCGTATGGGCGGGTAGCAGCAGCAGCGTCAGCGCGAGCAGTGCGATCAGGCGAACGACGGCGTGCAGCAGCGACGCCGAAGGACGAAGGGTGTGGTGTGCCATGATCCCCCCAAACAGCGAGTCCAACGGCGGATCTCAGACCTGGCCGGGTCAGCGATTCGAGCGGCAGGCCAGGCCACCGCTATACCTCTGTTGCGGACAGGCTCGCCGGCGTGCACGCTACCATCACGCAGCGTGAGCGCGCACCGTGGCGCGGCGATTCAATGCAGACGATCGTACTATCGATGATGGTCGCCGTATTGTACGGCAAAGTGTGACGAAATTCAAGCAACTATACAAAATCGTAAACATGATCGTCGCCCGAAGGCCAATTGGGCCCCTGGATCCGCTGTTAACCATTGATTCAGGGCTGATGCAAAGTCAGGATCGAAAGAGGAGGCGGTCGATGGCAGCCGCCATTGAGCGCTGGAAGGCGGCAAGGTTGTTCAAGCCGGCTTGGGCAAGGAGGCCGCATACCGCATTGTTCAGC
>Ga0272446_1006405_pt1 | contig 12281 bp, 18 predicted proteins | sample YNPCB0061_FD_194587 | JGI IMG/M metagenome (GOLD analysis project Ga0272446, IMG submission 194587) | Hot spring microbial mat communities from Yellowstone National Park, WY, United States - YNP-CB-006-1 | ecosystem: Environmental > Aquatic > Thermal springs > Hot (42-90C) > Sediment | place... | reverse complement strand
ACTGACTTGTTGGTGTTTGCTAACGGCAATTTGGTAGCCCGTGCAGTTTCTCCCAACTTGACTTCTGCTCTCCTTTCTCCTGTGTTCCAGATTACTCCCACGGCAACTCAAACGCTCACCGTGGACTTTGTTCTGGCCGCTGTTGAAGTGAGTCGCTAATCTCCTAAATAAAAATGGGAGTATTACATAATGGCTAATGCTGTTACTACACAAGTCCTTGTCGATGGGCCAAGAAATGTAATCATCAAAGTAGATGGTTATCTGGATACTTCTGACTATCCAGCCACTGCTATTGCTGATCCAGCAACTCTTAGCTTCGTTGACAATGGAAATACTTATAGAGCCTCTCAATTGCGGATAGATAGAATTATCTATGCCATAGATGAGGGCCTTGTTGTTACTCTCTTGTGGGATGCTACTACTCCAGTAAGAATTGTTGATCTTGCTCGGTCAGGACACATGGAGTTCCAAAAAGGGCAGGGCCTCCAAAATAATGCTGGTGCTGGTAAGACAGGAAAAATTCTGCTTTCTACCGAAGGATGGGGCTCTGGTATTAAAGAGTTTACTCTTTATTTGGAATTAGTGAAGCAATGAAAAGTATTATTGCAAATTCTTTAGTAAAAGAAGCCTCTATAGAAGCAGTTATTATTAGAGCAGACGGAACACGGGAAGTGTTAGGAACTGTAGGTTATTACCACAGAAATCCCATTAAACGATTTATTTGGAAGGTTAAACAATGGCTACGTTGCTTGTAAATACAGGAAAAGCAATTGTTACTAATAGAGTAAAAAATGGTTCTACTGGAGCCACAGAACCTAATTATATTCATTGGGGAACTGGCTCAGGAACCACTTCAGCAACAGACACAGGCTTATTTTCTCCTGCGGCAGAAGCCAGAGTAGCTGGAACATCTAGTATTGTTACGACTACGACTACCAATGATACTTATCAAGTAGTTGGAACTCTTACAAGTTCCTCTTCTCAAACTATTACTAATGCAGGACTTTTTGATGCTGCGACAGGAGGAAATCTTTTTGTAAAGGGAGATTTCTCAGGCATTCCTTTGCAAGCAAATGATTCTATCCAATTTACTTTTAAGTGGCAGATAACCTAAAATGCCAATCATCAATAGCACTATTCTGAGCGCCGTTCCACAGGTGGATGGACGGATTAGTGTGCACGAGCAACACACCGATCACAACGGCAAGACCTATGATGTCGTATATTTGGCTGACCCGGATATGGACATCAATGCCGTGATGATGGCAAGAGCAGAAAACATTGGGAAGGAAATTGATGCCCGGGCTGCCATAGAGGCAGAGGCGCAAAACTTCGAGATTCCAATGACGGAGCGGCAGTTTTTGCGAAGATTCACAGTTGCAGAACGGATTGCAATTCGTAATGCCGCAGAAACTGATCCGGTGATCGCAGACTTTTTGGATTTCCTGAGCAAGCCGGGCGGCGTATATCGTAAGCCTCCTTTAGGAGAACTTACTGTCCAAGGATTGAATTATCTTGCGTCTGTTGGTCTCCTTCAGGCATCCCGCATTCCTGAGATTCTGGCTCCGTAAATGGCTATCGTCTATCTTCGCTCGACTACAGGGGACGATGCAAACAGCGGCGCTTCGTGGGCGTTGGCAAAGAAAACGCTTGCTGCTGCTTTGAGCGCTGCTGGTACAAACGGCACGGTGTATATATCGCAAGCGCACAGCGAGGTTCTAAGTGCAGATACAACATATAACGTTCCGGATGGCTGCTTTGTGCTGGCTGTTGACGACTCCTCAGAGCCACCAACAACACTTATTTCTGCCGCAGATGCTGCCCATCCAGTAATAAGTGGAGACAACGGCGCTTCCACATACAAGATCACACTAAATTCAGGAAATGGATCAATAATAAGCGGAATTGAATTAACAAGTGGGCTGAATTATGCCGGAAATTGGCCGCGCATAGCAATTGATTCTGCATCTTCTTCAGGCACTCGTATTTGGAATAAATGCAAGTTTACCTCATATTCTCTGGGGTCAAACAATGGTGGATTAGCAATAGGGGTTTCCGGAGGAAGCGCAAAAAATCATTATATAAATGATTGCATCATAAACTTTGCTTCCTCAACAATGAAAATTTTTCCATACGGAGGAAATATTTTTATTAGCAACATTGCTTCGTCAGGTGCGGGTATTTCTAAATTGATTGATCTTTACTACGCCACAACTGATCTACGAATGTTCATAGAAAATTCCGATCTGTCGTCTGCCGACACGCTGGTGAATTTGTCGTCAAATACTTCGTCCTGCCAAATTTCATTCAGTCGATGCCGGGTAAAATCTGGCGTGGTTCTTACTTTAGGCACACGAGGTAATATTTACGCTGCGCCAGTCAAAATGCACCTTTGTGATAGTACAAATACCAATTACCGCCTCTGGGAAGATTACGGAACCGGATCAATCATTAGTGAAACAACTATTGTCAAAACTGGAGGCGCTTCTGACGGAACGGCATCATATAGCTTGAAGTGTAGCACAACATCTTCGGCATCCTATCCGACTGCTGCGCTTGAAATTCCTATCATGCCAGTGTGGATCGACACAGTCGGAAGTCCTGTCACCATCACGGTAGATTTTGTTCACGACACGGCGGTCGTGTCCGGGCAAGGCTCGGGAACATCTTATGCTTTCCGTAACAATGAAATTTGGATGGAAGGCGCATACATGGGAAGTGCTTCGTATCCAATTGGCACTTCAATCAGCAATGCTCCTGCTGATGTTTTTACTGCGCCATCAGATCAGCCTTCTTCCTCTGCTACTTGGACAACAACTGGCATGACCACACCGATGGCGCAGAAGCTCGTATTGACCTTCACGCCACAGATGAAAGGATACTTCGTCCCAAAGGTAAAAATCGCCAAGGCAAGCAAAGTGATTTACATTGATCCCAAGGCAGTCGTATCGTGACGAGAGAAGCACTTCTCCCTGGTGTTGGGTATATCAATGAAACCGGTACCCGACAGGCGCTGTTGCCGGGAGTGGGGTATGTTAATGAGACGGTCTCGACTGGTGGTAGCGGCGGAGGAGGAACTACTTATAATCAATCTTTAGTTGCTTCTACTTCTTCTGTTATTTCATTTATCAAGCAGATCGGTAAAAACATAATTGCGCCGGCTTCTATTTCTAGCAGTGGGATTACTAAACAAGTATCTAAAAATATTACTTCTATCAATTCTATTTCTAATACTAGTGTTATTAAACAAGCAAATAAAAATCTTGCTTTAGTTGCTTCTATTTCTACAAGCAACGTTACTAAACAAATTAATAAAAATATCATTTCGGGAGTTTCTACTTCTGTTGTCTCTTTTGTAAAAAATATTGAAAAACTTTTAACGTCTTCTTCAGCATCAAACACAACATTTACCAAAGCAATTACCACAACACTATCCACTGCTGTTTCTGTATCTGTAACTTCTCTTGCTAAAGGATTAGTCTTTTTAAAGACTCTTTTTTCTACTTCTACTTCCGCAGCTACAATAGAAGCAATTAAAACAAAATTAGTTCTTCTTGTAGCCAATGCTTCTGTTAGTGTTGTTTCTATAGGAAAACAAGTTAATAAAATTTTAACTTCTACTACTAATTCTATAGTATCTATTATTAAAGCCTTTAGTAAGATTATTGCTGCTGCTACTACAAATATCGCTTCTGTATCAAAAGGGTTCTTTAGAACTCTTGCAACATCTTCAATCTCTTCTTCAGTATTAAACTATTTAAAAACACTTGCTCCAGTACTTCAAACAGATATTAGATATATTGTACAAGCGAAAAAGAGGCTCTTTGTTGTATATTCTGAATCACGAAAATTTATTGTTTTTGCTGTGAAGAGAATATTCGATGTTACCAAATAAAGTATCTACTGAATCCATTATAGTTACTTTCGATTTTACAAATGATCTAGGACAAGGGGAAACTATTTCTAGTGCTTCTGTAACAAGTACTGTGCATCAAGGAGCAGACTCAAATCCTTCCACCATGATTAGTGGTCCAGCAATTATTTCTGGTAGCACTGTTCTGCAAAGAATTGTGGGTGGAATTTCTGGAGTAATTTATTGTCTAACTTGCACAATTACAACTAATAGTTCTAATATTAAAGTTTTGAAAACTACTATACCAGTTAATGATTCTTGTGCCGGGGCGTAATAAATGGGGCGTTATGATTATTATAAGCCCGGGGATTGGAACGCCATCTGCGAGGTTTGCGGGCAGAAGTTCAAAGCATCCAAATTGAAAAGGCGATGGGATGGTCTTCTTGTTTGCAAGAAAGATTGGGAACCAAGACACCCACAAGACTTTGTAAGAGGAGTCAAAGACAAACAATCAGTTCCTTTTACTAGAAAGGAAGCCTCAGATAATGTAGTGCATCTATGTGGTCCCTGTGAAAGGTCTTCTGTTGCTGGTATTGCTGTTGTTGGATGCTCTGTTGCAGGGAATGCTCTCTCAAATGATGAAATCCTTGTCTGCCTAGGAATCTAAGAAACGAGGTTTATTCATAATGCCTAGCACCAATTTTGTAAACAACTCGACTGTTATTGTTGCTGATTGGCTAAATGAAGTCAATGCTCTTGTGTGGGGAGTGTTTAATGGAGCAACTACTGCTGCTGCGGCAAGAGCAAGCATTAGTGCTGCTCAATCGGGAGCAAACACTGATATTACTTCTCTAAACTCTCCTAATATTGGTGCTGCTACTGCTACCACTCCCTCTCTTGGAGACAATAGTACAAGAGTAGCCACTACTGCTTTTGTAGCTACTGCTTCTGTAGCAAATGCCACGAACGCCACCAACCTCACCGGCACATCCACATCGAACGTCCCTACATCTGCCCTCGGCAGCGGGACGGCGAATAGTACGACTTTCTTGCGTGGGGACAGGACGTGGGCGACAGTTTCGTCTGTAGGACGACTAGTCAATATTGTGCGCATCACGACGCCGGGGAGTGGAACTTACAACAAACCGGCGAATGTAAACAGCGTGCTTATCCGCGCAGTTGGAGGCGGTGGTGGTGGCGGTGGGGGTACGTCTGCGGGTGGCGGGGCGGGCGCGTTTGGAGAAAGATTCATCGCTTCGCCGGCGTCTTCATATCCGTACGTGGTTGGTGCCGGGGGCGCAGGAGGGGTGTCTAACTCTAATGGCGGGAATGGCGGAGATACGACAATCGCTGGAATTACTGCCGGCGGAGGTACTGGTGGCGGAGCAGGAAGCCTTGGTGGAGTGGCTAGTGGAGGCGATATAAATGTCAAGGGAGGAGATGGAACGAATTACATTTCGTCAATTGGTGGTTCTGGAGGAAACAGCGTATTTGGAGGTGCGGGTAAGGGAGGATTCTCTGCCGCGGGCAATCCCGGGGCATTTGGAGGCGGTGGGGGTGGAGGAGGCGTTTCTGGAGCAACTGGAGGAAACGGCGGCGCAGGTTACATCGAAATCTGGGAGTTTGAATAATGAGAGCAGCTCGAATCGAAAACGGCAAAGTTGTTGATCTTTGGGAAGTGCCTTCGCTCGACTGCTACGGCGAGCTCTACACGCTCATCGAAGCGCCTGAGTGGGTGCAGCTTGGTGCGACATGGGATGGGGCAACGTTTACCAATCCGCCGAAATCGTCTGAGCAAATCATCGCCGAATTCGCAGCGAAAGTCCAGTCCCGCCTCGACGCCTTTGCTCGCACTCGTGGCTATGACGGCATCTTGTCAGCATGCACTTACGCGACCAGCACGAACCCCAAGTTCGCCACCGAAGGGCAATACTGCGTGCAGGCCCGTGATGCAACGTGGGCGAAGTGCTACGAGATTTTGAATGCCGTTCAAGCTGGCGATCGACCTGTGCCGACGTGGGAAGAGCTTGAAGCTGAGCTTCCGGTGCTGCAATGGCCGAACTGATTCTGTTTACTGTCGCCTATCTCTATGCCTTCTGGTGCGCCTACGTGCTGGTCATGGGCATCTACAGAGCACATCTGGCGAAGCGGCTTGTTGGTCTCAACAAGGTGCTGGCGCTCCCCGTGGTTGTTCTCGGCTACGCCATGGACGTGGTGGCAAACTGGATCATCGCTCCGTTGGTGTTTCTAGATTTCCCGCGCGAAGCATTAGTCACGTCACGCTTGATTCGCTACAAGCGAGAAGATCACGGCTGGCGCTATCAATTGGCGACGTGGATTTGTGACGAGCTGCTCGATCCGCTTGATCCAACTGGAGATCACTGCTGAATCAACATGAAAACCACCGAATACCACTACCCCAATCACCCGTGGCTTGACCGTCTTCTGAATGCTTGGCCCCTGTGCCTGCATGTGGAATCCATCAAGCCACTACTGGAGATCGAGTATGGTGCGAATCCGCAAAGCGATGATCGGCCTGCCTTCTCGGCTCTCTCCATCCGAACGGGAGTGGCTTGCGGCACTCGCAGCCTGTTCCGTAATGGCCTGCTTTACCTTCGCCTGCTCTGGCCGTTTGGGATTTTCTTGCATGTGCGCTGGTGTGGCGCTTGTCATCGCGCCTTTCTGCAAGCAGGAATTGGATGGAAGCTGAATGGACGCTTTGCAATTCTGTTTCGCATCCAGTCTGACGAGAGCGCAGAAAAAGGGACTTGGGGCCGGAATATCGGGCAAGCAAAAGGATGGGCTGCTGGAGAGCACTAAATGGCAACAAGCGGAACATATAACTTTACAGTAACAAGAGATACAATTATCAACGCTGCTCTGAGAGCTCTCGGAGTTCTTGGAGCAGCAGATACAGCTACGGCGGCAGATATTACGAATTGCTCTGAGGCTCTCAATCTTATCATCAAGAACCTCTCTATTGAGGGAGCAGAGTTGTGGACCATTGGTGAAATTCAAGTGCCGTTGGTTGCTGGCATATCTAGTTATACTATTGGACCAACTGGAACTGTTTATTCTTCCTATCGTCCTTTGCGTCTTATCGATTCTTGTTATATCCGAGATGCACAAGGAAATGATGTTCCTCTACAAATTATTTCTAGACAAGAATACAACCAACTTGGACAAAAGAATTCTCTTGGAATTGTAAACCAAATCTTTTACGATCCTCAAATTCCAAATGGAGTGTTATATGTATTCAATACTCCGATAGATTCTACCAGAACTATCCACCTTGTGGTTCAACGTCCTATTCAAGATGTTGTCTCTGGGACAGATAATTTTGATCTTCCTCAAGAATGGTTCCTTCCTTTGAAGTGGATGTTGGCAGAAGAGATTTGTTCTGAGTACGGGGCCTCTCAATCAAAGACGCAACTCGCAATCAGCAAAGCTGCTTTCTATAGAGAAAGACTTCCGAATTGGAGTCAGGAAGAAGCCTCAGTGATGTTTGTTCCCGATCCAAGGATGGGCTTTTCTAGATGAGACACAGACTTCCAATAGCATCTAGTATTGCTTCTAGAAGTGCTTCTGCAAACACTGACGCAAAACTAGTCAATTGTTTTGTAGAAACACTTCCAGATAAACAGCACAGGGCTGTTATTAAACGCCCGGGACTATCTGTGTACTCTTCTGTCACTCCTGCCCCCGGTCTAGGAATTCACGCTTGGGGAACAGACATCTATGCAGTATTTGGCAACACTGTTTATAAGAACGGAGTTGCTCTTGCAGGAACGGTAGATTCTTCTGCTAGGTATTGGTTTACTGAAGTTCCGCAGAGCCACGATGGGTCTTTGCCAGCAAGACTTGTGATGCACAATGGAGTTGCTGCATATACAATCTCTACAGGAGGAACAATTACACAAATTACAGACCCTGACCTTCCTTTCCCTCTGGCAGCAGGTATTGCATATCTTGATACCTATACCTGTGTGCTAACTCCAAAAGCAGAAGTGTACAATTCTAACGGAGGCGATCCTACTAATTGGGGAGCTTTGAACTTTCTTACTGCTCAGTTGGAACCTGCTCCCGGAGTTTGGATTGGAAAGCACCTGAACTATCTGATGGTTATTACTCAGTGGTCCACTGAATTTTTCTATGATGCTGCCAATCCGACAGGCTCTCCTTTCGCAAGAGTTGATGCAGCAAAATTACAATTTGGTAGTTATGCAGCCAACTCTATTGTAGAAATTGACGGAAATAAAATTTGGATTGCCCGTTCTAGAAGTGGCTCTCCTTTTGTTGTCTTTCTTGAAGGAATGAATCCCTCTATAGTCTCTACTAGACCCATTGAAAGAATTCTTGATGATGCAGACATGAACCAGTTATATGCTTGGGGATACAGAGACTACGGACACGCGTTTTATGTAGTGAGTCTCAAAAGCGAAAATAAAACCATTGTGTATGATTTGCACGAGAAAGAGTGGTACTTCTGGAACTATAATGGAGGATACTTTCCTTTTGTAGGATATGCTCCAACAATTGAACAAAAGCATCTTATTCAACACGAATCTGATGGTAAAATATACTCCATTGATTCTGAGAATTTAGATGATGCTGGGGTTCCTATTACAGTAGAAGTAGTCACTCCAATCTATGATGGAGGAACTACCGATAGAAAATCTATTTCCAGAATAGAAGTCGTTGGAGACACACAACCGGGGAGCACAGTTTATCTTTCTTGCTCAGATAATGATTATGCCTCTTTTGGCGGAACTTATGCAATAGATATGTCTAAAGAAAGAAAGTATGCTTCTCGTCTAGGAGCTTTTAGAAGAAGAGCTTTTCGTTTACAACACACTTCAAACACTCCTTTGAGAATGACATACCTTCAAATAGATGTAGAAATAGAAAGCGAAGATGTCCAACAAGATTCCTCCGCCTCCGCTGTACGCTAAAACAGATCAGCCAGTCTGGCTAGATTGGTTTGTAAGAGTTGCGAATATTGTAAACGAAACTGCGGCATCACAAGTAAACGACCACCAAGCCCTCCAGAATCTTCAAGGAGGAAATACTACAGAGAGATACCACCTCTCTGCTTCCCAATATGGTAATCTTACTGGGAATTCTTCTCCTCCATTTAGCATTACTGTGGGAGCTTCCCCCTTTAGCTATCAAAATTCTTTAACTGGGGCGTTGGATGTAATTGTACAAGGAGGGACAGTTTCTCTTGTTGAATTTTCAAGGAACGGCTCTTCTTGGTATTCTTTGGGAGTTACTCAAGGAATGTTTCATCTTTCCCCAAGTGACTATCTAAGAGTTACCTATTCTGTTGCTCCAAACATGACAGGAATTCCTAGAGGATATTTATGAAGATAGAAAGGTGGATACTCGATCTCTTGAAAGAGACTGTTGATCCATGGACAGCGCAATGGCCATCCTTGACAAAAGAGCAGTGTATTGTTAGTATCCTTGATAAAGTCCGCCAAGGGGTTTCTTTTTTGATTGGGTATAAAGAACATAAGACTGTTTTTTTACTTAATAGAAAAACAGAATTTGTTGGGGATATCCATGTCTTCTCTGTAGCAACTAATCCATGGGATATTGTAAAGGCAACTCGTAAGGTTATGAAATGGATAGAAATGGAATCTCCATTTATTAAAATTCAATCCAAAAGTCATCTGAAAGATATTGTTACTTTAGCGAAACGAACTAAGTGGGATATTGAAGGATATTCTAAAAAATCTTTTGTCAACAAAGACGGCACACTTTCTGATGAAGTGTTTTTTGGACTTGTTGTAAGGAAATAATATATGTCTGGATTTAATGATATCGTTGGGATAGCTGCGCCAATTGTTGGGGCTGTTTTTGGAGGGCCTGCTGGTGCGGCTATTGGGGCAGCTATTGGGGGTAAGATTGCACAATCCCCTACTATTAAAACACTAGATAATCTTGCAGGACTGGCAAGTGGTGCCTATGGTCTTGCAACAGGTAATTGGGGCGGCTTTGGAGACTTGGGGAGCATATTTGGAAGTCTCGGTGGTGGAGGAGGAGGCGGAGGAATTCTCCCGGGGAGTGCTGCTACTCCTATTGGTATTCCTCCTCCATCAGGAGGTCTTTCTGGAATTCTTGGAGGATTGTCAGGAAGTGGTTGGGGGTCTGTTGCAAAAATTGGGTTGTCTCTCTATGACCTCTATTCGGCAGAGCAACAAAGAAAATTAGCTGAGCAGCTTATGGCACAAGTAGACCCGTTTGCTTCTCAAAGAGCTTATTATGCAAACCAACTTGCCTTACTGCAATCTAATCCTGCCGCATATATGGCCAACGATCCCTCTTACAAATTCATGATGGATCAGGGATTGGAGGCAATCCGACGTAGAATGGCGGCTGGTGGGTATGCTAATAGCGGCAACGAACTTCTTGCTCTGCAAGAGTATGGCCAAGGGCTTGCTTCTCAAACCCTTGCTCAAGAAAAACAGAGACTGGCGGCGTTGGCTGGAGCAGGTATTAATGGAGGTGCAACTGCGGCGGAACTTGCTTTGCTCGGGCAGCAAGCACTCCCGAATGCGGTGGGAAGAGTTGCAGGACTTTTTGGAATGGTTAATCCCGCCTCTCGCATAGGTTTAGGTTCTTGGGGGGTCTGATATGTCTGTAATTGGAAGTGCGATTGAGACTGCACAAGGGCTTGCTCATCTCCAATCTTCGCAATTGGAGAACCAGCAGAGGCAAGTGCAGCTAGAGCAGCAGAAGCTGGGCCTGCAAAGAGAAAGACAAAAACTTGCTGCTTGGCAGGAAATTGCCAACATGAAGTCTCAAGGGACTCCTCAAGTTGAGCAAAGCAAACCTTTGTCTTCTCTTGGAGAGCAGGCATTAAAAGAAGCGGGAGTATCTAAAGACACTCCTTACTTTCATGCAGCTGCAAGAAGAGTACAATCAGATGTTAATGAGATTCAAGAACTTCAGCAGCAAGCAAATGAATACCGCAGAATTGCAAGTATCTTGATGAAGGCAGACCCACAAGAAGCTCTGAGGTACCAAGACGAAGCCAGAAAGCTAGATTCTTCTGCTTCTCTCATCAAAAAACGAATTTTGGAAACTATTAAGGAAGGCTCTGAGAGATACCACAATATTCTTGCAGGTGTTGTAAAGGGAGATGTTGCTTCTTACAGAAATGCCATACAACAAGCTCTGAGAGAAGGTTTAATTGATGAAGAAGATTTAGCACGCCTTCCTTCTGAAGAGGCTTTTCTTAGAGACCCTAACGTTTATGCTGCAATTCGACAAGAAGCAGAATCTTCTTTGTCTGTAAAAGATCGGGCCTCTTTAGAATTTCGCAATCTGGAACTACAACTAAAAGCCCAAAGAGACGAACTTCTTAATCTATATCGACAAGAACATCTTCTGTTGGAACAGCAGAGACTTGCTTTGCAGAGAGAAAAAGAACAAAATAAAGAAGAAAGCAAAGCAGAAACCAAGCAACAAAAACTTATGAAGGAAGGCTACTCAGAAATCCAACAGAGAGGGCTGCGTTACCAATCTGATGTAACAAGACTCCGCACTATGTGGAACAATGGGGTGATTACTGACATCGATAAATATAATGAAGAGCTAAGAAGAATCTATAATCAATACCTCATTGACCTTCAAGGAATAAAAGACAAGTATAAAATCTTTGGAGTTGATCTTGTTACTACCTATGATGTCGGAAATTCTTCTGGTGAAAAGAAAATCTCTACAGAACCCACATCCGAGTCGAAGCTAAACAAACAAGATGTTGGTAGTTCTTCCGGCAAAAAAGCATACTCTATAAAACTTCCTCCTGGATTTAAACCGAATCCAAAACAAGAACTGGCTATTAAAAAAGCAATCGAAGCTCTTGAAGAAAGAAAAGAACCAGAGGAAGTAAAAAAACGTCTTGAAGAGTATTTAAAGATAAAAGTAGAACTCGAAACCACTTAAGAGTAGAATTTACATATGAGCGACATTCCGGATTTCAGTGACATCCCTATTATAAAAGACTCACAAGAAGATTCTATTCCAGACTTCAGCACGATTCCTTTTGTGTCTGAAGAAAAATCTGCTTCTTCTCAAACTGTAAAAGAAAAGAAGGGGAAGCCTTTAAAAAAATTCCTTGAGTCTAAAGATGGAACGGAGCCTCTCAAAGGAATGGCAGAATTTGCTGTTGGAGGAATTCTCAACATTCCAGAAGCAGCAGCATCCGCAATTGAAAGAATTGGGGGAGGAATCTATTCCTCTCTCCAAGGAGAAGGATACGCCGCTGGAAGCGAAAGAGCAAGAAAAGAAAGACCTCTCTCTAAGTATGTTCCCGGATATACTTTTAAAACAAAAACAGCTCAAAAACTTGGAGAAGCGTTTACTAAGGGAGTAGAAACCTTAGTTGATGTTGCCGCAGCAACAGCAAACGTTGCTATGG
>Ga0272446_1006404_pt1 | contig 12283 bp, 9 predicted proteins | sample YNPCB0061_FD_194587 | JGI IMG/M metagenome (GOLD analysis project Ga0272446, IMG submission 194587) | Hot spring microbial mat communities from Yellowstone National Park, WY, United States - YNP-CB-006-1 | ecosystem: Environmental > Aquatic > Thermal springs > Hot (42-90C) > Sediment | place... | reverse complement strand
CGCGGGGCGCCCGTGTTGCGCTACGCCGCCAGGATGATCAGCCACGACCTGAAATACGACCTGGCAATTCTGCAGATCACGGGCTTGCTGGACGACGCGCGCGCCGCGCTGCCAGCAAATCTCGGCCTGACAACGCTGCCGCGCGGCAACAGCGACGATCTGCTGCCCGGCGACCGGCTGGCAGTGATCGGCTATCCAGGGCTAGGCGGCGCCACCGTCACGTACACGGAGGGCGTGGTCTCCGGCTTCCTGGATGAGGACAACAACGGCGAATTCGAATGGATCAAGACCGACACCGAGGTCAACCCTGGCAATTCAGGAGGGTTGGCGATCGACGGTGAAGGCAACTTCGTGGGCGTGCCGACGGCGGGCTATTCCCGATCCGACGTCGCCGGCAAGATCAGCCTGGTGCGCCCGGCAGCGATTGCTCTGCGTTTCTACGACAATGCCAGCCTGGGCCAGGGCACGAAAACCGGGCTGGGCGCGCGTGCGGCGTCAATCGGGCGGCGCACGACAGCCACCATTTCCGGCGTGGAATTCGGCGACGCCGTCAACCGCCAGGGCAAGGTGACGCGCTCGCTCACTACGTTCCCCAGCGGCGCCACCGATATCTACGTCAGCTTCGACTACAGCGGCTTCCGCAACGGGCAGAGCTTCGCCTTCGAATGGAAAATCGACGGCGAACGCGCCTACGCGGACACCATTGCCTGGTCGGAAGGCGCCAGCGGCACGACCTGGCTGCATCTCTACAGCGAAGAAGGTCTGCCAGATGGGCTGTATACGGTCGAAATGCGGCTAGACGACGTGTTGCTGCACACCGGCGCGGTGACTGTCGGGACAGTGGGCAGGGGCGCCGCCAACGCCGCCTTTGGACCCATCACCTTCGCCACCGATGTCACCGACGATGCGCAACCAATCAATGCGGGCAACACCTTCGTCGATGTGAAGACGGTCTACGCCACATTTTCCGTCAGCAACATGACCAAAGGCACGCCCTGGCGCACGCGCTGGCTCTACGAGGGCGAGGAGGTGCTTGCGGAAGAGGACGTGTGGGAAGAGGACGGCATCACTGCCAGTTGGGTCAGCCTCTCCCATCCAGACGGATTGCCAGCCGGCGAGTTCACGCTGGAACTCTACATCGGCGACCGCCGTGTGCAGCGCGGCAGTTTCACGGTGGCAGAGGGGCGTTCCAGCAGCCGCGTGCAGCTGGTCAACGTGACTGGCGTCGTGCGCGAGATCGACAACAGCCGGCGCACGATCTCTGGCGCGCTGATCGTCTTCCTCAACCCGGGCGTGACGGTCGAGCAGTGGGTGAATGCAGATTTCGACGAGAGCATGATCTATGCGCGCGCGACGAGCGGCCGCAACGGAGCGTATCAACTCGACGCAAAGGTGGCGCCGGGCCAGTCCTACGCCATTGTCGTAGTGCATGACGACTATGAGGCGATTGTAGCCGACGCATACACGATCCCGGCGGATGCAGGCGATCCGTATGAGTTGGATATGACTATGCAGAGGAAATAGCAAGACCGGGAGATTGAGGCCGCGACGCTGGCAGAGGTGCAACAATCCGACAGCCAGCGTCGCATTTTTTTTCGGCGCCATCCCCCCATTTGCTCATCGCCTACCCAAATTCACGAACAGCCCCTCCCCAAAGGATTGATGTGCATCTCTGTGGCATCTGTCATAGTGGAGTCAGCGAAGCATGACGGCGTCAACACGTCGCTCATGCGAGGAAAATTCCACAGTCTCAAACAAAGGAGTCCCATGATGTCCGATCTTCTCAAGAGCTTCTCCACAGCGATGGCTGGATTGGTGGAGGGCGCCAGCAGCAGTATTGTACGCGTCGAAGGTCGTAGCCGCCTGCCAGCCAGCGGCATCATCTACGCCGCCGACGGCGTGATCGTTACGGCGCATCATATTGTTGAGCGTGACGATGACCTGCGCGTGGGGCTGCCCGGCGGCGAAACTGTCGTCGCCACGCTGGTGGGCCGCGATCCTGGCGCCGACCTGGCCGTGCTGCGGGTGGAGCACACCGACCTGACCGCGGCGACATGGATCGATGCTGGCGACTTGCGCGTGGGCAACCTGGTGCTGGCATTGGGACGCCCTGGCGCCAGCCTCCAGGCGACGCTCGGCGTGGTCAGCGCCCTGGGCAAGGCGTGGCGCACCGGCGCCGGCAGCGAGATCGATCACTATCTCCAAACCGATGTCGTGATGTACCCTGGGTTTTCGGGCGGGCCGTTGGTGGCGATGGACGGCCGCTTCGCCGGCCTCAATTCCTCGGCGCTGGTGCGCGGCGCCAGCGTCACCATTCCAGCAGCGACAATCCGGCGCGTCGCGGAGACGCTCCTGACGCATGGGCGCATGCCGCGCGGCTATCTTGGGGTCGGCTTGCAGCCGGTGCGCCTGGACGCTGCGATGCAAACCGCGCTGGGGGGGCAACAGACCGGGCTGATGTTGATGTCGATCGAGGCGGACAGCCCGGCAGCGCAAGGCGGGCTGCTGCAAGGCGACGTGCTGGTGACGTTGGACGGCGTGGCGGTGCGCCAACTCGACGACCTGCAGACATTGCTGAGCGGCGAGCGCGTGGGCAAAACAGTGACGGCGCAACTGGTGCGCGCTGGCGCCCTCGTCGAACAACGCGTAACGATTGGTCAAAAATGATCGTTCTGTGCAAGGCGCGTCGCAGAATCTTGCCGTGCGTCTCCTGGCAAAGCGAGGCAACGTGCATGAATCGACGCAATCTACTGCCACCCTTCTTACACCGGTAAATTGAGCCAACGCAGCGCCCCGGAAGCTCTTCGCTTCCGGGGCGCTTTTTCTCCCGCGTTCGAATTTTCAGGTTGGGGTGCGCACGCATCAAAAGCCACAGAACAAAAAACTGTCAATCTCTAATTTTTTAGTGTTTTATTCGGAATTTAAATTGCATTTGTAGATTTTATTGACAAATACTGCATTTTCCCCTATCCTTATTCATATATGATCTCCCTGGATGCAACTGATTACGCCATCCTGCACACCCTGCAACAGGAGGGTGGCATCGCCAACGCAGAGCTGGCGCGGCGGCTCAACCTGTCGCCGCCCGCCATCCATGCGCGCGTCAAGCGGCTGGAGGAACAGGGCTTCATTCGCGGCTACGTGGCGTTGCTCGACCGCGAGCGGCTGGGCTTCGACATGCTCTGCTTCATCCAAATCTCGTTGCAGTTGCATCAGATCGAGCAGGTGATGCACTTTCGCGCCGCGATCCAGCAGATTCCCGAAGTGCTCGAGTGCCACCACGTCACCGGCGAGTACGACTACCTGCTCAAGGTGACGGTGCGCAATCGACAGGAGCTGGAGCGGCTGGTCATGGAAAAGCTGACGCCGATCCCTGGCGTGGCGCGCATCCACACCAGCCTGGTTTTTTCGGAAATCAAGGCATCGACGGCGCTGCCAATCGAAACCAGAGGGTAATGCACAGGGGCGCAACTCGCCCTTTGCCCTCACCATTGTCAGACAGGAGCAACCGATGGAGACAACCACCTATTCACCGGGCGTGCAGGCGTACATGGTGCGCGGCGCGCAAATGCTGGAGGCGACAGCGCGGCAGCGCGCCGTGATGCGCAGCAAACGCTTTGACACCATCGCCGTACACGGCCTGTACAACATGGAGACGGCGCTGGCGAACCAGGGCAGCATCATCGAGCCGGGCTACTTCGCCACCAGCCAGCACTTCGAGAACAGTGATCACATGGAGACCGCGCTGGCGTATCAGATGCCCTCTTGGACGTATGCGCGCATCGCCAACCCGACGCAGGGCTACCTGGAAGAGACGTTGGCGCTGCTCGAAGGCTATGGCTACCCCGGCGAGGTGAGCGCCACCGTCACCGCGTCTGGCATGGCCGCGATCTTCATGGCGACCAATCCGTTCCTGGTGCAGGAGAGCGCCGGCAGCAATGGTCACGGCGCGCCACGCATGAACATCGTCGCCAGCGCCAAATGTTACGGCGGCACCTTCATGCTCTTCAGTCAACGCTATCAGGCGGAGCGCGGCGTCGACGTGCGTTGGGTGCGCGATCCGCTCGATCTGGACGAATGGGCGAGCAAGATCGACGCCGGCACGCGCCTCATCTTTGGTGAAATGCCGGGCAATCCCGGGTTGGGCGTCTTCGACATCGCCGCGCTTGCCGACATTGCGCACGCGCACAATCTGCCGCTGATTGTCGATAGCACGGTCGCCACACCGGCGCTGCTGCGCCCGCTCCAGCATGGCGCCGACGTCGTGGTGCAATCGCTGAGTAAGACCATGGGCAGCAGCGGCATGGCGATTGCTGGCGCCGTGATCGCCCGCCACGACATCCCCAGCCGCGTCGGGACGGAGGAGTTGCGCGCCAACTTCGCCCTGTACGTCAAGCTGCTGCCGCTGCGCGACCATGGCCCCGGCCTCAGCCCCTTCAGTGCGCTGATGATCCTGAACGATCTGCGCACCCTGCGCAGCAAGATCGACCACATGAGCCGCAGCAGCGAGCAGGTCGCCGCCTGGTTGAGCACGCATCCAGCCGTGGAAACAGTCAACTATCCAGGGTTGGCGAGCTTTGCCGGGCACGCTGTGGCGCAGCAGTACATGTGGCTGGTCGATGGCGCAGATGACTACGGCGCACCGGTCAATCGTTACGGCCATCTGCTTAGCTTCACCGTCAAGGGCGGCGTCCCGGCCGCGCGGCGCGTCTTCGACCGCCTGCAGATGATCTGGCGCGCCACCGACCTGGGGCGCATCAAAAGCGTCGCCACGATCCCGGCCATCTCCACCCACCAGCAGCAAGGTGAAGAGGGGCGCAACCTGGCGCAAGTGCCCGGCAACCTGATCCGCCTCAACGTGGGGGGCGAACATCCGGCGGATATCATTGCGGACCTGGAGCAGGCATTGGGGTGAGCACGTCGCGCAGGGAGGAGCGGTGCACTCCCCACGTCGGGAAACAGGGGCGAGTTGCGAGGGGCGAGGGGCGGCGTCGGTTCGCGACTTTCACCGTTTGTAGCGCCGACGAGGCGCGATGACCGAAATCAGTCTGTGCGCTTGGTGCAACACAAAGGAGTAGGACTTACGCATTTAGCTCAGCAACCTTCCTGGAAGCTGAGAGCTTCCAGGAAGGTGACACACCAGAATCTACATAAGCCCAAAGGAGTATTCTGCAATGTCGCAAACTACACCGATGACGATGGGACAGCAGTTTGGCCGCCGTTCCTGGGCCGAGCCGTGGAAGATCAAGATGGTCGAACCGATCAAGATGATCGACCGCGCAGGTCGCGAGCGCGCCATCAGCGCGGCGGGCTACAACACCTTCCTGCTGCGTTCAGAGGACGTCTACATCGACCTCCTCACCGACAGCGGCACTTCCGCCATGAGCGACCGCCAGTGGGCCGGGATGATGCTGGGCGACGAAGCCTACGCTGGCAGCCGTAATTTCTATCACCTGGAAGCCGCCGTGCAGCAGTATTACGGCTACAAACATCTCGTCCCCACTCACCAGGGCCGGGGCGCGGAACACCTGATCAGCAAAGCGCTGATCAAACCGGGCGACGTCATCCCCGGCAATATGTACTTCACGACCACGCGGCTGCATCAGGAGCTGGCGGGCGGAACCTTTGTCGACGTGATCATCGACGCAGCGCACGACCCGACCAACATGCACCCCTTCAAGGGCAACGTCGATCTCGACAAGCTGGAAGATGTAATCAAAAAGGTCGGCGCCGAGAAGATTCCCTACGTCAGCCTGGCGGGCACCGTGAACATGGCGGGCGGTCAACCGGTGAGCATGGCGAATGTCAAGGCGCTGCGCGAACTCTGTGACCGCTACGGCATCCGCATCTATCTCGACGCCACGCGCCTGGCCGAGAACGCCTGGTTCATCCAGCAACGCGAGGCGGGCTACCAGCAACAGTCCATCGCCGCCATCGTCAAGGAGTTCTGCTCCTACACCGACGGTGCGTGGATGAGCGCCAAGAAAGACCACCTGGTCAACATCGGCGGCTGGCTGGCGATGAACCACGACGATCTCTTCGAGGCGGCAAGCAACCTGGTCGTCGTCTACGAGGGGCTGCACACCTACGGTGGCATGGCAGGGCGCGACATGGAGGCGCTCGCCATCGGCATTGAGGAGGCGCTGCAGGACGACCACATGAACGCCCGCATCGGTCAGGTGCTCTACCTGGGTGAGCTGCTGACCGACTGGGGCATCCCCATTGTGCACCCGGTGGGCGGCCATGCGATCTTCCTGGACGCCAAAGCCATCTATGCGCACATTCCGCAAGATCGCTTCCCGGCGCAGACGCTGGCGGCGCAGCTATATCTGGATTCGGGCATCCGCGCAATGGAGCGTGGGATCGTCAGCGCCGGACGCGACCCGGCGACCGGCGACCATCGCTACCCCAGGCTGGAATTGGTGCGCCTCACTATCCCGCGTCGCGTTTACACGCAGGCGCACATGGACGTTGTCGCGGAGGCAGTGAAGGCCGTCTACGACGAACGGGAGAAGGTGCACGGCCTGCGCATGGTCTACGAACCGAAGTATCTGCGCTTCTTCCAGGCGCGCTTCGAGCCCATCGGCTGAGCGCCACGCCAGACAGTCGCATCCACCAGCAGGGGCTGGCTTGCTGGTGGATGCGTTATCACCGATTGATGCGGCCTGCTACCTGGGTCATGGCGCGCCAGCGGGGACTGGATGCTCACCCCGACAGTGGCGACGCCGGGTTCATCGCAGCCACACCTTGCCCTGCGTCCCATCCACTTGCAGCAACTGTCCATCTCGAATGCGTTGCGTTGCCTGAGGTACGTTGACCACCGCTGGCAACCCATACTCACGCGCCACAATTGCGCCGTGCGAGAGCGTCCCGCCGATCTCCAGCACAGCAGCGGCGATCATCGAGAAGACCGGCGTCCAGCCAGGATCGGTGGCGCGCGTGACCAGGATGTCGCCGGGTTGCAGCGTGGACGCTTCGGCTGGCGTCAACACCACGCGCGCACGCCCTATCACCACGCCAGGGCTGGCAGCAGCGCCAACAAGAACATCGCCGCTGCTCGCCTCGGCGGGCACGGGCGCGCCCTGGGCGTCGAGCGCATCAGGCGCCGATTGTGTGAACCAGTATTGATAGGCGGCACGGCGTTGCGTTGCCAACCTGTCGCCACTTCCCAGTAGACCGGCAGATGGCGCAGCACCTTGCCTGGTTGCCATCTTTCGGCGTCAGCCGGGCGTGCGCCAGGGTGCGTCAAGCCACTTTCGAGCAGTTGCATCGGCATCCCGAAACCATCGGTATAGGCATGCAGCAACGCACCCTCGTTGAGATAAACGTGCCCGAAAGCGCGCTTGCACCAGCGGATCTTGCCAGCGTACGGCGCTTTGAGACCGGCCAGCATGCGCTCCATACTTTGCTGCGTCATCGGCTCTGAGATCGACCAGGTGAGCGGCGTCACCGGATCGGGCCAACGCTCGCCCAGGTCCTGTTGCGTCCAAAAGTCGAAAGGCTGAGCTGGCAGATCGGCAAGCTCAGGCCAGGCGTCGTCGCCCGGCGGGGCGACGGGCGCCGCAACGCTCGTGACGGGCCGCGACTGGAGTAGAACAAGCTCGCCTTGCGCCACCACCCACTCCACATCTTGCGCCGCGCCGAACAGTTCTTCCAACGTGACGCCAAGCGCGGCCAATGCGCTGACGTGTGCGGGCTGCAATGCCGCTTCATTGCGACGCGCCTCATCGACAGCGACCTCAGCGACGCCGCCGTCTGTCACCGCCGTCATGACCAGCTTCTCGCCAATCTCCACCTGTTTGATGCGCCCTGTCGCCTTATCAACGGTGATCGTGTCTGGCGTGACGCGCCCGGCAACCAACGCCTCACCCAGTCCCCAGGCCGCGTTGATGACCACCTCATCACGCGCGCCGGTGAGTGGATTGACTGTAAACATGACGCCTGCGGCGTCAGCGGCGACCATCTTCTGCACAACAACCGCCAGGCTCACCTGATCGGGCGCAATCCCGCGCCGGACGCGGTATGCCATGGCGCGCGCTGTCCACAGACTGCCCCAGCAATGCTTAACGGCGTCGAGCAGCGCACTTTCGCCAATCACGTTGAGATAAGTATCCTGTTGACCCGCGAAACTGGCATCAGGCAAGTCCTCTGCTGTCGCCGAGGAGCGCACTGCCACCGGCATTGCTCTGCCCAGGTCATGGTATGCGCTTGAGATGGCGGCCGCCACTTCCGACGGTGCGCTCGCTTCGGCAAAGGCGGTGCGCAGGATGGAGGATGCAGCGTCCAGGGCGGCGGGGTCACCGGATACAATCCGCTGCCACTGCGTTTCGATCAGCGGCGCCAGCGCGTTGGCGGCAACAAAGGCGCGGTAGCTATCCGTTGTCACCACAAAGCCGGCAGGCACGGGCAGCCCGGCGCGCAACATCACACCAAGGTTGACGCCCTTGCCGCCTGCGTGCGCCAACGTCACCGCTGGCGCACGCAGCGGCAACACCCATGAAGTACTCATATCAGTTGCTCTGCACACTGCCCCCTCCTTGCTTTGGCGGGGGCCAATCCCCCCTGCAACATTCCTTCGCCTCTCATCATTTCTCTGCAATCCCATTTAACAACGCATCCACCAGTACATCGATCCATTGCTCCGGTGTAAGGGCGGCGCGAGCGTCATCCGGGCCATAGCGCGCAGTAACCGCATAGCCCGCCACCAACACATCGATCAGACGCATCAGCACAATCGTCGGCATTGGCTTGAGTCCCGGCAACTGCTGAATCGCAGCGACAAATTCCTGGTAGGGCGTTGCCATTTCTGGGAAGATGCGCTGGATATTGGCGCCATTGAATTCACTCAGGTCGATTTGCACCAGCTTCAGGTATTCATAATAGCGCAGGCTGATCGGCATCCACGCCCGCAGATACGCGCGGATCAGCTCGGGCGCCGTATCACCGCGCAGGCTATCAAACATGGCGCGCATCTCTGCCACTGGCGCCGCCATTTGCAGCAGTTCGGCGAAGAGCGCCTCTTTGCTGGCGAAGTGATTGTAAATGCCGCCAACCGCACGGTTGCCCGCAGCTTTGGCAATGTCACGCAGGCTGGTGCTGGCATAACCGCGCGTAATGAAGAGCTTCCAGGCCGCATGCAAAATTGCAGTGCGCGCGGCTTCGCCTTTGGTAGTCATGATCCTCCCTCGTATATGAATGAACGTTCGTTCATATACAGATCATACAGTGAGTCATAGCATCTGTCAAACAGACGCGCAACAAAAAAGGTGCAAACGATGTGTTTGGGATATCGCCGTCTATGTGCGGGCAGGCGAGTGCGCAAACCTGCGCGCCTGAACCTGCGCACGCAGCGTCCGCTCCGCCACCTGGAAGACGTGCGCCTGTGCGACAGCGATCTCGGTGCACTGTTGCACGTCGGCAAGCAAATCGGGCAGAAAGGTCAAGGGTGTGTCAGCAGGCTGTAGTTCTTCAGACGCAGTTTGTCGCGCACCGGATCGAGCAGTTTTTCGGTTTGTCGGCCATGCTGTGACTCCGATTTGGCGGGTTATGGCGAAATGGTCGAGACAACAGTTGTGCATATTTCGCCGATTCGCCCGTTAACTGGTCGATTTGGGGATGATAGTTTTCGATTTGCATGATAGTATCGTTTGGGGGGAGAATTTAGCAGTCATTTGCTCGATAATGAATAGTTTGGCGGACGGCTACGCCGCCCGCCAAATGCCCCGCTCACCGGGCGCAGCGGGGGCGGCAGCCGCCGCCAAACTTCCCGCTGCACCCGTCGGGCTGTCGCCCGCAGGTGAGCGGGGCATTGGGTGCTTCACTCAGGGTAAAAATCGCTTCTTCCGAAAATAGGCAAGCAAAATATATGCAAGGTAAATATATACTTCATAAACGACCATCCATTTTTCAAAGGCAAAACTTCTTACTTGCGGTTTTGCGCTATGCTGGCTTTATCTTTTTCATCCTTACATTGTCATTATCATTAGGATTGGCTTACTTTAGTATATATGATGCAGCCGCAACAATATTTGTTTTTTCGATGGGTATTACAGGCTATATTGTCAACAGCGCAATAAACAGACAAATACAATTAAATGAAATTACGGATAGCGTCTTGGCGACTCTTCGTGATAGATGGGATAAGGTAAGAGAAGATGATACTTTACTTGAATTGTTTTCTAGCAAATCACCAACTAAATTAAATGAAAAAGAAAAACTAAAAATTCGCCTTTTCCTTTCTACTTTTATCGATGCCTATATCTTGATTGTTCGCTATGTACGATATGGATATTTTGACAGAAAAACTGAAAAAGAGTTAGCGAAAGTTTTTGAAAACATGATCAAAACTCTTTTTGAATACCCACACATGGTTGATATTTGGCAAAGCAAGGACAAATACGGCAAAGGTTGCTTACGAGATGAATATAGCGGCACAATATTAAGAGTGGTTGACAATGTAATTCAAGAAATTGAAACTGAAGTATCCGAGAGTAAATCGAGAGCAAGGAAACCGAGATAATTTTTCACGATAAAACGCACCCAACAAAGCGTGCAGCTGACGTGTGGGATTCTGCGCGTTTTACAAGTCTTTTTCTGGCTTTAGGTTTATACTGCTCTCAAGCAGAGTCCACGCCCGCCCACACGCAGCTAACGCCTGCCGTTGGGTTGCCCCTTTGCAAATCTATGCCGTGTTTTTATTGGGGTAAAATCAAGGAAAGCCATTTTGTAAAGGTCATTTCATGCCAAAACTCACTGTTGAAAGTTTACGCAAGGAAGCCGCTATTTTTTCAGCCGCCGAGTCACGCCATGCAGAAAAATCACTATTTGGTGTGACAGATGGTAAAGCAGTTGGCACTTACCTTGAACACAAATTCAAGGCATATTTGCATGAGAAGTATGAATTTGAATCGGGCAATTCTGCAAGCGGAATAGATTTTCCAAATTTACTTGTTGATATGAAGGTTACAAGTATCAATCAACCCCAATCGTCTTGTCCGTTCAAATCCGCTCGACAAAAAATCTACGGTTTGGGCTACTCGCTTATGGTTTTCGTCTATGAGAAAACTGACAATGCCAGTAAACGAACCGCATCCTTGAAAATTTTGCATACAATCTTTGTGAATGCCGACAGAACAGCCGATTTTCAAATGACGAAAGGCATTCTCCAAATTTTGGCAAATGAAGGCAATCGAGATGATATTATCGCTTTTCTGCTTGATAAAAATTTGCCCGTAGATGAGATTGAAGTCAACAAAATTGCCGATGAAATTATCAGCAATCCGCCCAAGCAAGGTTATTTGACAATTTCCAATGCACTACAATGGCGGTTGCAATATGGCAGAGTCATTGAACAAGCAAATCAAGTTGAAGGAATTTACAGAGTGAATCAATGAGCGAAGTATTAAGACAGGCGCAAATTGAATACGGAGATTTTCAGACTCCTTTTGAGTTAGCCAAAAGGGTTTGTGAAAAACTGCGTGAATTAGGGGTTGCGCCAGAAGTTATTATTGAACCGACTTGCGGAGTTGGCGCATTTGTAGAAGCGTCTGCGCAAAGTTTCCCCGACGCCAAGAAAATTTTTGGAGTTGAAGTCAATCAAACTTATCTCGACGAGTTAGAAAGTCGAAAAAAACGATTTTCCACAAATGGGCGTGTTAGTTTATTGCAAGGTGATTTTTTTACTTTTGACTGGAAAAACATTCTTACCGTTCAAGGCTCTATATTAGTCATTGGCAATTTCCCCTGGGTTACAAACTCCCAGCAAGGCGCAATCGGCGGAGTCAATCTGCCGTCAAAGACAAATTTTCAAAATCGCAATGGCTTTGACGCCATGACTGGAAAAAGCAATTTTGATATTTCTGAATGGATGTTAATTCAGGTCTCAAACTGGTTTCGCAATCATTACGGCTACCTTGCAATGCTTGTAAAAACTTCAGTAGCCAGAAAATTCTTGCACCATCTTTATAGTCAAAAAACGCCTTTATTACGCTCCTCGATTTACAAGATTGACGCCAAAAAATATTTTGACGTTTCAGTAGAAGCAAGTCTTTTGTTTTGTGAATTTGATAAAGATTCCCACAATTACGACTACGACGTTTATGAAAACCTTGATGGTTCAAAAGGCTATCGTGTCGGTCATCGAAACGGTATCACCATTCGAGATTTAGATACTTTCGAGCGATTAAGCGAATATTACGGAAACAGCAAAACAAAATGGCGGTCAGGCATTAAGCATGATTGTTCAGACGTGATGGAACTTCAAAAAAATGGTGAAAGTTTCGTC
>Ga0272446_1006403_pt1 | contig 12283 bp, 13 predicted proteins | sample YNPCB0061_FD_194587 | JGI IMG/M metagenome (GOLD analysis project Ga0272446, IMG submission 194587) | Hot spring microbial mat communities from Yellowstone National Park, WY, United States - YNP-CB-006-1 | ecosystem: Environmental > Aquatic > Thermal springs > Hot (42-90C) > Sediment | place... | reverse complement strand
TGATCCGCAGATTGCGCAGATTACGCAGAATTGAAGAGCAAATCCTCTGCGAAATCTGCGTAATCTGCGGATAGAACATTTCCCTTGATCCGCAGATTTCGCAGAATTGAAGGGTAAACCTCTCTGTGAAATCAGCGGATTGGTTTCTGTTTTTACGCGTTTGGTGTGTCAGTGGGTGATGCTTTGGGTGCGTTGGCGGAGGCGCTGCTTTGGCTGCCCAGGGTTTGCCGCACGACTTCCTCGACGCTCTGGCCGCCTGGCAGCTTGACCTGCTCCAGGATCGTGCGCAGGTTTTCCTTGAGCACGACGGTCGCCTTCTGCGCGAACTCCTGCAGCTCGGCGTCGGTGGCTTCCCCGCGGGCGCGGATGCGCTCAACCAGGTCGTTCACGTTTTTCTGAATGTCGCTCTCGGCGATCTCCCCGCGTTCGATCATGCGCGTCAGCAGTTCGCTGGCTTCGTCTTTGGTCAGGGCTGCCGCGCCGAGGCCGAGGTGCAGCGCCTTCTGACCGAGCATGACCAGGTTGGCTGCCTGCACGATCAGTTCATTGCGTGCATTGATCAACAGCTCATTCAATTGTTCGGTTGGGTTGGGTCGTTCCTGTTCGTCAGCCATGTTGATGAACTCCTTTCGCTTCACAAAACGATTACGATTGCTGCAAATACGCCTGGACGGCTCGCTTCAAATGTCCGTTGCTGGCGGCCAACGCCCTGTGCACTTCTTCGCCGCTGGCGCCGGTGAGCAGGGCAAAGGCCGCCGCTTTGACCGAGCCATAGGCGCCCAACGCCTGCTCCGCCTCCGCAGTGCTGGCGCCTGTGATGGCTTGAATAATACTGGCAGCGCGCGCCTGCAGTTTGTCGTTGGTGGGCGTCACGTCGATCATCAGGTTCTCGTAGACCTTGCCCAGCCGGATCATCGTTGCGGTGGAGATCATGTTGAGCACCATCTTCTGCGCCGTGCCTGCCTTCATGCGCGTCGAGCCGGTGACGACCTCTGGCCCACACAGCACGACGATCGGATAGTGCGCCACCTTCTCCATGGCGGTGTGTGGGTTGTTGACAATGCAGCCGACCTTGGCGTCGACGCTGCGCGCATACTGCATGGCTGCCAGCGTGTAGGGAGTGCGCCCAGAAGCGGCAATGCCAACGACGACGTCGTCTGCGCAAAGTCCAAGCGCCTTCATGTCCTCGACTGCCTGGCTGGTGTCATCCTCAGCGCCTTCGACCGAGTGGCGAAGTGCACGCTCTCCCCCTGCGATCACGCCGACAATCTGTCGTGGGTCGGCGCCAAAGGTGGGAGGGCACTCGGATGCGTCGAGCACGCCCAACCGCCCGCTGGTGCCAGCGCCGACATAGATCAAGCGCCCGCCGTTCGATAGCGCCTCGGTGGCGGCATCGACAAGCGCGGCAATTTCGTATAGCGTGAGTTCGACGGCGGCTGCCACGCGCGCATCTTCCTGATTGATCAGCGTGACAATAGCGTACGCGTCCAGTTCGTCGATGGTCATCGTATTGGGATTGCGCTGTTCGGTGATCAGTTTGCTCAGATCCATGCGATTCCTCTACTCCAGTTCGGCGCAAATGTGCCGCTGGTTGCGTGTTGCGTAACGAGACGGAGCACGGAACACGCAGCACTATTGATCTATTTAAACCCATGTGTACTACGTTGTTACGGTGCCTTTGGTGCTTGGCACACCTTGCCGGCGCGGGTCGATCATCGTGGCGGCGTCGAGCGCACGCGCCAGTGCTTTGAATAGCGCCTCGATCTTGTGATGGTCGTTGCGTCCGTAGAGCACCCTGGCATGCAGGTTCATGCGACTGTGGATCGCCAGTGACTCGAACAGATGAAAAATGAGGTCAGTCCCCAACGCGCCTACGGCCGGTGTTGCAAACTCGCTCTCGAAGACGCAGTAGGGTCGCCCGCCCAGATCGACGGCGACCAGCGCCAGCGCCTCGTCCATCGGTGTGTAGCTGTGCGCCGTGCGCACCAGCCCACGCCGTTCACCTAACGCCTGGTCGAGCGCCTTGCCCAGGCAAATGAAGACATCTTCGGCGGTGTGGTGTGCGTCGATGTGCAGATCGCCGCGTGCACGCACCGTCAGGTCGAACAGCCCGTGACCAGCCAGCAATGTCAGCATGTGGTCAAGAAAGCCGATGCCGGTGTCGATCTCCGCTTTGCCTGTTCCATCGACCACAAAGGTCACTTCGATTTCGGTCTCACCTGTTTTGCGGTGAATCGTTCCGCTGCGCATGACAGAAAGAATTCCTCTACGGCCTGGTTTGATTGTTGTTGCGTTGCGCGAGTGAACGCTGGTCCTCGATCAGGTCGAGCACTTCCGCTGGTTTCGCCACGCCCAAAAACTCGAAGGTGTGCCCGGAAGCGGAAGCCGTCTGGCAGATCACGTCGCCGTACTCGAAGATCGTCTGAAAGATGCCGCGCTTGCGAATATTGATATCCTGGATGTTGGCCAGCGCCGCCGTTTTGATGTCCTGGTTGAAGGGCGTCGTCTTGGTGGAGTCGATCAGGCGTTGACTGGTGACGATCCATAGATCGTTCTCGTAGCGGTACCAGTACACAGCGACGTAGACAAGCGCAATCAGCGCGACCACACCCATCAGAATGTCAACCGCCACCTGCATCCCGCCGCCAATACCGCGCAGCCATTGCCAGAGGAAGCCGGCGAGGATCAGGATGATGACGACGCCGACGATGCGACCGATCAGGGAAAGGGGATGGCGCTTGATAATGCGGATGACCTTTTCGTCATCTTGGAGTTGAACCGGAAGAGCCATAGTTCCTCGCTTGGTTAGCGCCACGTGCTGGGCGCAGAGAGTTGATTTGCTTCATTATACACGAGGCAGGCCCGAGCGATGCGCCTTGCGCCGCGGGTCTACTTCACGTTTGGGGCAGCTCTCTGGTGGATCGATTCACTGGACGCCAGCCGAAGTCCACCCAAGTGGACTAGCCGGCCGGCGCCTGTGCAGGTCATCGCCTTCGGCGTGACGCACGTGCTGCATCACACCGCACGCAGCGCGGCGATCAATCGATCCGTCTGCTCCGGCCTGCCCACCGAAATACGGATGCAGTTGTCCAGCCCTGCTTTGTTGTAGTAGCGCACCAGGATGCCCTGTCGTTCCAACATCTCCTTGAGTGCTTTTGCGCTGCGTCCAATCACCGGACAGAGGACAAAGTTTGCTTCCGATGGCTGCGGCGCCAGGTAATCGATGGTCGCCAGCAGCTCGCTCAGCCGCCGCCGCTCCGCCTTGAGCTTCTCCACCGTGGCGCGCAGATAATCGCGGTTGCGCAGGCTCGCCAACCCTGCCACTGTCGCCGCCACGTTGACGTTGTAGGGCTGCTTGAACTTCCACAATTCGTCCATCAGCCATGCCGGACAGACACCGTAGCCCAGCCGCAGCCCGGCGATCCCCGCCGCCTTGCTGAAGGTGCGCAGCACGACCAGGTTGTCATGGTGCAGCGCCCACGCTGCCCGGCTCGGATGGTTGCTGAACTCCACATACGCCTCATCCAGCACCACCATCACCGGCAGGCGCAGCAGCCGCGCCAGATCGTCGTCCGGCAGCCACGTGCCCGACGGGTTGTTGGGCGAGGTGAGAAAGAGCAGCTTGACGTGACCGTCTTCGGCCGAACGCTCCAGCACCGCACGCTCGACCGCCTCGACATCGACGCTGTAATCCGCCCGCCGCCACACCTCGATCACTTCAGCGCCGGCAAGGTGCGCGTCGAAGCTGTACATGCCGAAGGTCGGCGGGCAGTCGATGATGGCGTCGCCGCGCTGCAAGAAGAGGCGACAGAGATAGTCGAGCATCTCGTCGGCGCCGTGGCTGGGAAGAATATGCGCCGCCGGCACGCCGACGAAGTCCGCCAGTGCGCTGCGCAATTCAGTTTGCTGTGGATCGGGGTAAATGTGATAGAAGTTGTATTCTGCCAGCGCCTCGATCACGGCTGGCGCCGGTCCGTAGGGGTTCTCGTTGGCGTCGAGTTTGACGATCTGCGCGGCGGGCAAGCCGAGCCGTTCGCTCAGCACCTCGAAGGGCACGATCGGCGTGTAGGCTTCGAGCGCCGCGAGTTCGCCGCGCACCAGGGTGCGAATGTCGAAAGCAGATGCGGAAAGAGCGCTTGTCATGGATGAAGATTCTTTCTGTCTTCCAGTCTGAAGCGGCAGGTTGTTCGCACTTCAGACAGGTTGATTAGATGCTTCGACGCGCCACTGCGGCGGCATGGGCAGTGAGCCCCTCGGCGCGTGCCAGCCGTTGCGCGGCGGGGCCGATCGCCTGCAATGCCTGTTCGTTCAAGCCGATGACGCTGACGATTTTCACAAAGTCATTGACGTTGATGGGGCTGGCGTAGCGCGCGGTGCCCCCCGTCGGCATGACGTGGCTGGGCCCGGCCACGTAGTCGCCCAGCACCTCGAAGCTGCGTTCGCCCAGGAAGACGCCGCCAGCGTTGCGCACCTGGCCGAGATGCTGCCACGGGTCGCGCACCAGCAGGCAGAGATGTTCGGGCGCGTACGCATTGGCGAGTGCAAACGCCTGCGCCAGCGACTCGGTGACAACGATGCCGCTGCCGCGCGTCAGCGATGCCGCGATGATCTCGCTCCGCTCCAGCTCCTCCATCTGCGCGTGGACGGCGGCTTGCACCTGCTCTGCCAGCGTGCGCGAGGGCGTCAGCAAGATGGCGCTTGCCAGCACGTCATGCTCAGCCTGCGCCAGCAGGTCGGCGGCGGCAAGCTGCGGGTCGGCGCTTTCGTCGGCGATGACCAGCGTTTCGGTCGGCCCCGGCAGCCCGTCGATGCCGACGATGCCAAAGACCTGGCGCTTGGCGAGCGTGGTGAAGAGGCTGCCGGGCCCGAAAATCTTGTCGACGCGCGCGATTGGGTCGGCGCCAAACGCCAGCGCGCCGATCGCCTGCGCGCCGCCAGCAACATAGACGGCGTCGACACCCACGATGTCGGCGGCGACCAGGATCGTGGGATGAGGCAGGCCCGTGGCGCGCTGCGGCGGCGAGATCACGGCGACGAAGGGTGCGCCCGCCACGCGCGCCGGCACGGCAGTCATGATCAACGAGCTGGGCAGCGGCGCCGACCCGCCGGGAATGTAGATGCCGACGCGCTCGATAGGGCGCACCAACTGACCAAGCGTCCCTTCGGCGTCGTTGTGGATCCAGCTCAGTGCGGGCTGGCGGCGGTGGAAGGCTTCGACGCGCGCGGCGGCCAGACGCAGCGCCGCCACCACTTCTGGATCGACGGCGTCATACGCGGCGCGGATCGTTGCGACGGGCACTGCTAACGCCGCCGGCGTCACCCCATCGAGACGCTGCGACCACTCCAGCACAGCCGTCGCGCCGCGCGTGCGGACGTCGGCCAGAATGCGCCGCACCGCCTCCTCCGGGCCGATGCGCTCGCCGAATAGTGTCTTGATACGATCCAGGACTGCATCGGGGACGCCGACTTCATCCCATGCCGTACGACGTAGGATGGATGCTTGCGCTGATTGAACATCGTAGATTTGCATTGAGTAAACGACTTTCTGTTGCGTGTTTGCCGTGTTGCGTGTTTGCCGTGTTGCGTGTTTGCCGTGGTGCATGTTTCGTAGTGCATGTTCCGGTGGTGCGTGTCGTGGACGATTCCTCAAGCACGCACCACGCCCACCCCTCTCACGGATCGCTGCAATCGCGGCGAAAGCCGCAGACGGTGCAGGTGATTTTGCAGTTGTGCTTGATGACGGCGCCGCCGCAGAGCCAGCAGGTCTCTTCGTCGGCGTCTGCTGCAGCAAGGGACGGCGGTTGTGGCGGCAGTGGCTGCGTCTGGGGCGTGTTCTCCTGTGGATAGAAGATCACTTCATGGTGGCGGAGCCGCCCATCCTCGTACACAAAGCGGCCCGAAAAGAAGCGCTCTTGCTCCAGCCAGGGAAGAAAGAGCCGATCACCCTCCCACAGGGGCAGCTCCAACAGATCGTCGTCGTCAATCCACTGCAACACACCTTCGCTCGAGTCGATCAGCTCGCCGTGAAAGGTGCGAGCGACAAAGACAAAGGCGTACCAATCCTCGCCAGCGCGAAAGTTTGGGAAGGTGAGAATGCCGCGCAACTCCGGGCGCCGGATTGTCAGCCCACTCTCTTCGTAGACCTCGCGGATGGCGCAGGCTTCCGGTGACTCGCCCGGCTCGAATTTACCGCCCAGTCCGTTCCACTTGCCCTGGTGCATATCGCCAGCGCGCTTGATGCGATGTAACATCAAGGTCTGACCGGGTCGCTTTACATAAACCAGGGTTGCCAGTTTCAACATACACGCTTGACCTTGCTGTTGCGTCGTGATTTTGCTGCCACACGCCACATCCTGCATAGTAACGCACATGGCTGGCGATGCACAAGCGCGCGTGATAGACTATGGCTCTATGTCACGTGAACGAGTCCGTACTACGCATGCCCTGGTGCTGCGGCGGCGCGATGTCAACGACGCCGACCGCGTGCTTACTGTGCTGACGCCAGGCGACGGCAAACTTGAGCTGATCGCCAAAGGGGTGCGCAAGACCGCCAGCCGCAAGGCTGGTCATCTGGAGCTGTTTGTGCACGCGGCGCTGCTCGTCGCCCAGGGGCGCACGTGGGACATCATCACGGAAGTGCAGACGATCGAGAGCTTTCGCCACCTGCGCGACAACCTGGAGGCCATCGCCGTTGCCAGCTACATCTGTGAACTGATCGATGCCTTTGCTGAAACTGGCGATGACTTGCGCTCGCTCTGGGATCTGGCGCTCTTTACGCTGCGCGTGTTGGACGAAGCGGCCGCGCAGGGCGAGCCGCCACCCAATTTGCTGCCCTGGTTCGACCTGCACCTGCTGAGCCTGACCGGCTTCCAACCGCAGTTCTTTCGTTGTCTGGTCTGCGAGCAGCCGCTGGCGCCGACGGTCAATTTCCTGGCGCTGCACGAGGGCGGCGTGCTCTGCCCGCAGTGCGCGCCGCAGCGCAATGATGTGGAGGCGCTGGATGTCGACACCCTCAAGCTCCTGCGTTTCTTCCAGAGCCAGCCCTGGCCTGCGGTGGCGGCTGTGACGGTGCGGACGCCAGTTTTGCGCCGGGTGGAGAGCGTGCTGAACCGCTATCTGGTCATCACACTGGAGCGCCACGTGCGTTCTGCTTTGTTCTTGCGGCGGCTGGCGGCGACGGCTAATTCATCAGACTTGTGAGGCGAGCAAAATGCACATTCGGGAATACCAGAACTGGCTGACCGCGTGGGACAAAGCGCGCACATGGGAGCAGGTGACATTAAGCCACACCATGCTGCACGCCATCGAGGAGATGGGAGAAGTCAGTAAGCTCGTGCAGATGTTTGAGGGGTATCGCGCCCCCTCACCTGACGATCTGGAGGCATTGCGCGCCGAGCTAGCGCTGGAACTGAGCGACCTGCAAGTGATGATCTTCAAGATTGCCTACCTCTGCGGCATCGACATGGAAGACGCCATGCTGCGCGGTCAACAGAAGGCGGACGCGCGATTCCCTGACCTGGCCGCCAGCGCCGCCGACCGCGCTCACTATTGGCAGCGCTACTGCGCCTACCTCCTGCGCTCCGGTTTGACCACCTGCGAGACGGAAACCCCTTAAATTTCTCGAACAAGGCAGAACAAACGTGCGTTTGGTGCTTGACATCGCACAAATGTTCGTGTATTCTTTGGGAAAAGTTGGGAAACAAACGTTCTGTTTGGGATAATTGCACTTGGGATAACCCCGTGTGCGACGCTCCCGGCAGACATAGTCCAGGCAGGGGTGTCACGATGAATTTTTCTGTGCTTTCCGAACGTCAGCAGCGAATCCTGCGCTTCATTTACGAATTTACCAACAGGCATCACTACCCGCCGACGATTCGCGAAATTGGCGACAACGTGGGCATCAGCAGCACGTCAGTGGTCAACTACAACTTGCGCAAGTTGGAGGAGAATGAGCTGATCTCCCGTGACCGCGAGGTCAGCCGCGGGCTGAGCCTCAATCTGGCACGGTTGAGCGAGTTGGGGTGGTTGTCTGAACTAAATGGGAACGGCGCCGGGCGACGGTTCCGCATCCCCATCCTGGGGAAAATCGCCGCCGGAGAGCCGATCCCTGTGATCCCCAGTGAACCCTACGATCCGGAGGGGTGGATCGAGCTGACCGAGGGAATGCTTAACTTGCCGGCTGAGCGCCTCTTCGCGTTGCGTGTCCAGGGCAATTCCATGATCGATGCCAGTGTCCTGGACGGCGATATCGTGATCCTGCACGCGCAAGAGACCGCCAACAACGGCGAAATGGTTGCCGCCTGGATCGAGGACGACGAGGACACGACGCTCAAGTATCTGCGCCGCGAAGGGAATATGGTTCACCTCGTGCCAGCCAACCCGAACTACCAGCCCATCGTCCGCCCGGCGGATAAGGTGCGCATCAATGGCCGGGTTGTCTCTGTGATCCGTGTGCTGAAGCCGGCGTGACCGGAGGGTTGGGATCAAAAAAAGCGGGCATTGCGCCCGCTTTTCCTGTATTGTCACGCCAGTTCACGAATTGGCAGCCGCATCGAGATATCGAACGGCGTCGCCCACCGAAAGAATCTTCTGGGCGTCTTCGTCTTTGATCTCGCCGCCAAACTCTTCCTCAAACGCCATGATCAGCTCGACAAGGTCCAGGCTGTCTGCTTCCAGGTCGTCACGGAAGTTGGCTTCCATCGTCACTTCGTCGGCATCCACGCCAAGCTGATCAACGATGATTGCGCGCACGCGCTCGAAAGTGCTGTTTTCCGCCATAATGGCTCTCTCCTCTGTCAATGATTCAATGGTGACTGATTGTCCGTGCCGTGTGCACAGTGCGGACACATGTTAAAATCTTGTTTCGTATCGAGATGGTTTTGCCAACCGGCAAAACAATAAAGAGTATTGTAGCTTAGCGTTCATCCCCCTGTCAAACATTGTTCGTCATTTCTGGTCATTCGTTCTGCGGCGCAGTGTTTTACTGCCTGACGCCCCACTGCGCCCTCGTCTGTGCTCTCCGTGCAGCACCGTTACTTCAGAACACCGCAGATCGGCGTGAGTTGCGCGCAGTGGGTCCTGATCTTCAGAGAATTTCGGATGTACTTCAAGTTGGGGGGCGTCTATCGCAGGTCGCCACCGCTGGCGCAACAGCGCGCCCCGTTGCGCCAGCGGTGGTGACCTGCGGCAACGACTTTGCCTCCAGGGTGAAGTTGTCTCGGGAATTCCCTGGCAACTGCATCGCAACGTGATCCAATCTATAGTATGAAGCAAGGAGCGTCGTTCATGCTCTGCCAGGCGCCCGACCTGTTCTGTCAGGTTTAGCGCTTGTCGGTTGCCTGGCAGAGTTGTGAAGTTTGAGGGGAGCTTACTTCACAATTCGAACCAGCCTCCTTTGGTTCCTCCTTTGTACGGGCCCGTCATCGCTTATGCGGTGGCGGGCATCTTTTTTGAACCCCAGGCGTTCACCCATCCACGCTCTGGTTGAGACGCCTGTTGCGTCTTCCGGTAGTTCCCACTCTGTTCTGGCATTGCGCACTGCTACAGGTTTCTGCGGGTTTTTCGTATAGAGACAGGCTGATTGGGTCGAGTTGCGTCGTGCGCCAGCACGGCGCGGGTGCAATCCTCGTGCTGTGAGAGTTTTAAACCAATCCCGATATTTCGCATAACGAAAATCTGCCTCTGGAAGTTGTCGCCTGCGGTTTCGGATAGCGAGCAAATGGAAAACTTTGATGAAAAGATTGACTATTGCGCAACAGAGAATGCGATGCTAGGATCGAGGACGTCAGCCGGAATCTGACTGCAGAAAAAAGCAAAACCGTCAGGCAGCAGCAGAGCAAGCAAGCCATCGAAACAGGAGGAAAAGATCATGTGGCAAGACGTAGAGACGTGGCGCCGCCAGATGCGACCGGAGCGGTGGGCGCGGCGTTGGCGCGCGCCGGGGTTCGGGTTGCGGCGGTGGGTGAGCGTGGTGGTCGTCACGGCGATCGTGGCAAGTGTGGTGACCGGGGCCTTGTGGCCGACGGCGACGCAGGCGTCGTTGACGAATGTGTTGTACAACGGCGGCTTTGAGCAAGGCTTCAACAGCCAGGCGGGTTGCGGTGCGGTGGGGAGCGGGTGGCAGTGCTTCACGAATGGAGGAGCGGCGAACTACGGCTTCTACGATGACGAGTGGGAGCGAGTGGTGAGCGAGGGGGGGCACAGCCAGCTGATCGAGGTGAACACGAAAGGGATCATGGCGGGAGATGCGGATCGCTATGCGGGCATCTACCAGACAGTGCCTGTGGTGAGCTGGGCGGAGTACATGCTGAGCCTGAAGGGGATCATCCGCACGACGAGCCAGGAAGGGGATCCGTGGCGCTATCGTGTGCAGGTAGGGTGGAGCTTTGGCGCCTACCCGGACTGGACGAAGGTGACGAACTGGCAGGATGTGGGGTGGGACAAGTACTACCTGCGCACGGAGCCGGGGAGCTTCAGCAGCTTTTTGACGAAATTCCGTGCGGAAGCGGAGTACGTGACGGTCTACATTCGTGTGTGGAAGAAGTGGGGCGTGTCGAACGAGGAGCTGGACGTCAACTTCGATGCAATTGCGCTGACGGGGCCGAGTGGTCCATGGCAGGGGGCGCAGCCCTACGCCGACGGCTACAGTGACCCTGGCTACAGTGACCCTGGCTACAGTGCGCCGCCCATGGCAGGCGGCTACGGCGACCCTGGCTACGGCGACCCCGGCTACGGTGCGCCGCCCATGGCAGGCGGCTACAGCGACCCTGGCTACGGCGACCCTGGCTACGGTGCGCCGGTGGTCGATCCGGTGCATCCGATTTACCCGCCGGTGGTCGATCCGGTGCATCCGATTTATCCGCCGCCGCCAGGGGCGTGCGTGGGGCCCAACCTGGTCTACAATGGCGACTTCGAGCGGGGCTTCAACGCCGTAGCGGTGGGGAAGGTGGGCAACAGTTGGGGCTACTTCACCAACGGCGGCGGCGCCAACTACGGCTTCTACGACGATGAGTGGCCGCGCGTGCGGTCGGATGGGGCGCACAGCCAGTTGATAGAGATCAACACAAAGAACAGCTACCCGGTGGACAACGACCGCTACGCAGGCATCTACCAGTACATCACGGGGCTGCACCCTGGCGTGACCTACGAGTTTGCGATGTACGGATTGCTGCGCGGGGAAGGGAACGAGGATGATCCCTACCGCTTTGCCGCCCAGTGGGGCTATGCGCCGGGGTACAATGCGACCTGGCAGGCGGTGGCGAACTGGACGGAGATGAACTTCGGGCCGATCTCGAAGCGGACGGAGCCTGCGGCGCTGGTGAAATACACGGCGAAGTTTGTGGCGCAGACGAGCGACATCACGCTGTACATCCGGGGGTGGAAGAAGTGGGGCGTTCCGCAAGTGGAGATGGACTTCAACATCGATGGCGTGATGGTGACAGCGTGCGGCGGGTATGGCGGGCCAGTGCCGCCGACAACGCCGCCAGTGGTGGACGGATGCTGGTCGGCGCCGGATTGTGGCGGGATGTGGCTGCCGCCAGTGGTAGATGGGTGCGGGTCGGCGCCGGATTGTGGCGTGGTGCAACCGCCGGTGGTGGAATGGCCGGGCAACGGGTGCGGACAGGCGCCGGATTGTGGCGGCGGCTGGTGGGGCGATGGCTGTACAGTGGTGGTGCAGCCAGGGGACACGCTGGCTTCGATCGCCTGGCAGCGCGGCGTGAGCCTGCACGAGCTGATCGCAGTGAACGCCATCTACAACCCGGATTTGATCTTTGTGGGGCAGACGCTCACCCTGCCGGGGTGTGGTGCGCCCGTGCCGCCTGTTGACCCTGCGCCGGGGCAGCACTACACAGTGCAGCCTGGCGACACGCTGAGCCAGATCGCCGCATGGTACGGCGTCTCGGTGCAGCTATTGTGCGAGGTCAACGGGCTGTGGGATGCCAACATGATCTATGTTGGGCAGGTGCTAATCATACCGTGACGGTGCGGGTTGATTAGATAGACTCCTTCGATGGCAGTGCAGGCTGCGGTTCCGGCTCCGCAGCCTGCGCTGCATTCCAGCCCAGGCGCCTTGCCACCCGAGCAGAAGGCAAAGCAGTGAGGGGTGCGCCGTGCGCCCAAAGCGTACACAACGCAGCGGAGCAACAGCAACTGGGGAAGGGGCCGGGCTGGAAGCGGCAAGGACGGCGACGTCGTGCGGGGCGTCGCCGCTTCCCGACAACGCATCGACTTCCGCACAACAACCAACAAGGCGGGCGACCTGCTCCAGGTCGCCCGCCTTGTT
>Ga0272446_1006402_pt1 | contig 12284 bp, 10 predicted proteins | sample YNPCB0061_FD_194587 | JGI IMG/M metagenome (GOLD analysis project Ga0272446, IMG submission 194587) | Hot spring microbial mat communities from Yellowstone National Park, WY, United States - YNP-CB-006-1 | ecosystem: Environmental > Aquatic > Thermal springs > Hot (42-90C) > Sediment | place... | reverse complement strand
TATAGAATCTGTAGGACATCTACCGCCCGACAAATACAAGAAACGGAGATGCAGTGTGGCGAAGATATATTACGAAAAAGACGTGGACAAAAAAGCGTTGAGCAGAAAGACCGTAGCGGTGATCGGATACGGCAGTCAAGGTCATGCTCACGCCCTTAACCTGAGAGACTCGGGTATAAAGGTCCTCGTAGGATTGAAGAAGGGCAGTAAGCGTTGGGGAAAAGTTGCCCAAGATGGCCTCAAGGTCTTGGAGGTGGAGGAGGCCACGGCGAAAGCCGATGTGGTGATGATACTCGTGCCGGATGAGCTGCAGGCTGATCTTTACAGGACAAAGATAGAACCGCATCTGAAAAAAGGGGCTTGCTTGGCCTTTGCCCATGGTTTCAACATCCATTTTGGCCAGATTGAGCCAGCCGCGGACCGCGACGTGTTTATGGTCGCGCCGAAGGGACCAGGACATTTGGTGCGCCGCATGTACAAAGAGGGTTTCGGGGTGCCAGCCCTTCTGGCAGTACACCAGGACGCGAGCGGCAACTGCCGCAAAATCGGACTCGCCTACGCGGCGGGCATAGGCGCGGCTAAAGCGGGCGTCATCGAAACGACCTTTGCCGAGGAGACAGAAACAGACTTGTTCGGCGAGCAGGCCGTGCTATGCGGAGGCATGACCGCGCTGGTTCAGGCGGGCTTCGAGACGCTTGTCCAGGCAGGTTATCAGCCGGAAATAGCCTATTTCGAATGCCTGCACGAACTCAAGCTCATAGTGGATCTTATGTACGAGGGCGGCATCGAAAGGATGCGATACTCGATAAGCAACACTGCGGAATATGGCGACGTGACACGGGGTCCCCGCATCATCGGGCCTGAAGTGAAGGCAAAGATGGCGGAAATATTGTCCGAAATCCAATCCGGCGTTTTTGCACGGGAATGGATACTTGAAAACCTCGCAGGCCGTCCGGTGTTCAAGACGTGTGAACTGCGTACTTCACAACATCCTATTGAAAAGGTCGGAAAGCAACTCAGGGCCATGATGCCCTGGATCGCGCAATCTCTCGATGAAACATGACAACGTGAATTCAACGAACATCTTTCCCTCGGACAGTCCAGCGAGGCGCCGCCTCGAAGGACTTCCCAAGGCTCGATAGGACATGCCTGAGAAGGACATGTTGGCCAAATACCTTGCGTGACAAACGAACCAGTTCGGTACGGTCCATGCGTTTTAGCTGAGCGCCGTTATGTAATTTTTTGTAATGTTTGTGAGAGATAACCATCGCATTTCCACAAGTGGCGGTTCGATGCGTGTGTCTGCAGCCGCTTGGACTGGTGTGCGCCCGCGTCACGACGTGAAGACCACGCGCGGCAAAAGGGCGCAAGTTCATCAGCCGCGACGCGGACCGAGGTCTCGGAAAGGATTACGCTAGTATGATCAAAAGTCTTCGGATTAAGAATTTCAAAAATTTTCGAGATGTTGAGTTTGACGTTCGTCCTCTGAATGTGTTTATCGGGCCGAACGGGACCGGCAAATCAAACCTGGGCAATTTGCTGCTGATGATGAGCTTCCTTGCGTCAGGCCCTTTCAGCAACGCATTCGGCCCAGGGCCTTTTACGTTCCGCCAAACCCTCAGCAGACGAGAAAAAAACGATCCGACCCCCCACGAACAAGACCTTCACATTGAGATAACGCTCGAAGTCGATGGCATAAATTACAATTACACTCTGATTTTTAGCGAGATTAGACGAAACGAGTATCTCATAAAGGAGGAAACGCTCAACGAAGTACAAGGCGAAATACTGTTTACCATAGCTGATGTAAAGGCGAGAGAGTCCAAGATGGCGCAAATGAGAAAGGGCCACGCGTGGAACGACGCGGAGAAGAGGATACGCAATGTGGCTCAGTATCTGTCCAAGATCAAAAGGTATCGATTCGTCCCTGACCTCATCAAAAAGCCCTCGAATGTCCAAGACTCGTATCTCCTTGACCATACAGGAGAAAACCTCGCCGCTGTCCTTCATCATCTCGAAAAAAATCATCCCGATCATTTCCAGAGCATCGAACAGCAGATTTGCCGCACCGTTCCGAACATCAAACGTATTTTCACGCCGCAGTTGGGTGAAGCGAACCAAGTCGGTATAGGCGTCGAAGAAAAAACCAAATCCGGCTATTTCGTCGGCCCTCAATTGTCCGACGGATTTCTCGTCTTTCTCGCGTTGTGCACGCTTTTCAACTTGCCGGACCAACCGCGCATCTTCTTCGTGGAAGAGCCAGAAGCCTACCTGAATCCCAACAGGCTGCGCGTCGTATACGATCTCATTCACAAATTCTCTGGGATGAATCCGGCGAGACAGGTTCTCATGAGCTCCCACTCGCCATACTTCATCGACTGGTCCGAAGATAGACCCGAGGAGCTCACTCTCATGCAAGAAGTGGACGGATGGGTCGAAGTGAGGAACTTGAAAGATGTCAAAGACTTGCGCTATTTTCTCGAGGAAGATGCCTGGGGTCAGGAATGGGTGGCAAAATTCTTCAGGACAGATTACGCGCTCGAGGAAGCTGAGCCCCCTGACGAATATACAGATGATGAGAACTCGGAGGAAAACGACTTTTACAAGTAATACCGCGTGGGGGAGCCTGCGTCAGTGAACGAGGGGAGGCGCGTCAGCGCGACCCTACCTACGGCGTCCATGCGAGGCGCGAGAAGACGATTTACTATCAAAACAATGACAAACGCACCCAAAAATTGACCGCTTCCCTCGACAAAAATCTAGCGAAATTCCTTTTATCATGTTACATAGATTCTTGCCTTAATCTTACCATCGCATAAAGCCGATCAAATTATAGACTTATTCAAGGAGCAGAATGATGGAGACTATTCTTCAATTTTTGACGTATGCAGCGGGTTTGGTTTTCATTGTCGCCTTCGCGGCAAAGCTCTTGAAGTATGCGACTATGCCGATGCATGTTCGCTGGGAGCTGTATCCAATTCCGCATGAGGGAAAGGCGTGGGGCGGATCCTTCTACGAAGAAGTGGATCACTGGAAAAAGGCGCGTCACAAAGATCACCTGGCCCAGTATCGGTTTATGGTCCCGGAGGTGCTTTTCATACGCGCTCTCTACGAAGACAACCGGCCTATGTGGTACTGGTCGTTCCCGTTTCACTTTGGACTTTACCTCTGTATTGGGGGGCTGGTGCTCTTGGGGATAGGCGCTGTCCTCCAAATAGTAGGTCTGCCTCCGGAGTCATCTGCTCTGGGGAGTTTTGTCCAGTCTCTGACCACAGTTTTCGCCGTTGTTGGCTACGTTCTCGGGGCCATAGGATCAATAGGCCTTCTCATCAAACGCGCGAGCGACAAAGAGCTCTCTGAATTCTCGGCGCCCATAGATTACTTCAATCTGGCGTGGCTCGCCGCTATCTTTGTAACCGGGTTCCTTGTTTGGATGCAGGACCCAGGGTTTTCCATAGCGCGAGAATATCTCGCAAGCCTCATCACCTTTACGTCCATGAAAAAACCCATGGGCGCGCTGCATGTGATCAACCTTTTGCTTTTTATCGCATTCTGGGCATATTTCCCCTTCACCCACATGACGCACATGGTCTCAAAGTATTTTATGTGGGACAAGGTCAAATGGGACGATGATCCGAATGTCGGCGATCCGGGCATGGATGCAAAGATCAAGAAGTACTTGGCATACCCCGTGACCTGGTCAGCTCCTCACATTGGCGCCGAAGGTGGGCGGAAGACCTGGGCAGACGTCGCCACCGCTAACCCGTGGGCCGAAGAAGCCAAAGAAAACAAATAACGGGAGGATTCCGATATGAAGCCTGAAGAAATATCCAAGCCGGCTGAGCAGCTTGTGTACATCAAACCCGAAGACCTGGCCAAGCTGCCCCCCCCTTATGATACATACGAAGAAGAACCGCTGGCCGAGCTCACCCCTGCACAAAAAGAGAAATGGGAATACTCTCTGGACGGGGTATCCGCGGTCAATCTCCCCAAGCCCCAGTCGCCAGAAGAGGAAAAGAAGCTGGTAGAGGCTTTCCTCAGAGGGTTTGAAAAATTGATGAGTCGAGAGGATAACTGGACCTTTCTCCAGCCGTTGATGCTCTCACTGGAATATTGCGCAAAATGTCAAACCTGCGCGGATGCGTGTCCAGTCTATGAAATGAGCGGGAAAAAAGACATTTATAGGCCAACGTTTCGCGCAGACGTTCTGCGGAAAATAGCCAAGAAATATCTGACCAAAGGCGGCAAGCTCTTGGCCGGATTTCGAGGCCACGACATCGACCTGAACTGGGACACCGTGGCGCGGCTCGCTGAACTCGCTTATCGCTGCACGCTTTGCCGCCGCTGCACCTCGGTGTGCCCCGTGGGGGTGGATAATGGACTCATTACCCACGAGTTAAGAAAACTGTTTAGCCAGGAGCTTGGCATCGCCGCTGCCGAAATCCATGAAAAGGGCTCGGTCAAGCACCTCAAATTCGGTTCCAGCACCGGCATGATCAAGGCAGCCGTTGAGGACATAATCGAGTACCTCGAGGATGACATCGAGGAGAAAACGGGCAAGCGAATCAAGATTCCCGTAAACAAGAAGGGCGCAGATATACTGTTAATTCACAACGCGGGCGAATTCATGTCTTGGCCTGAAAATCCCATGGCGTTCGCTATCCTTTTTGATGCGGCCGGCATTAATTATACGATATCCACGGACCTGGTGGGATACGATGCGGTCAACTATGGTCTGTGGTACGACGACGTACAATTTGCACGGGTGGCCTTAAAACATCTTGAAGTGGCCAAGGAACTCGGCGTGCAAAAGATTGTCATCGGAGAATGCGGCCACGCGCACAAGGCCCTCTCTGTCATCGCTGATCGACTCTTGCCAGGGCAGCAGATGATACCGCGGGAAAGCTCTTACACCCTCCTCTGGGATATCGTAAAAAGCGGAAAAATCAAATTTGACGCCTCAAAGAACGACTTTCCTGTCACCCTCCACGACCCATGCAATGTCGTGAGGCTCATGGGAATCGTCAAACCCCAGAGGGAAATTCTCAAGGCCATCACCCCGCCAGGACGCTTTCGCGAAATGACTCCCCATGGCGTCGAGAACTACTGCTGCGGCGGAGGATCAGGGTTCGCCATCATGGGCTCTGGAAATTTTCCTGACTGGAAGAGAGCGGTCTCCGGTCGCAAGAAGCTCTCCCAGATACTCGGCGCATTCCAAGGAGAGATGGACCCATCCATTCGCAAAATGGTTTGCGCGCCTTGTTCCAACTGCAAAGGCCAGATCCGCGACCTGTTGGAGTACTATGAAGTCTTTGAAAAGACCGGCATCTGGTACACCGGCATGGTGGAACTCATGGTCAATGCCATGGTGGATCAGGAAAAACCGTTCATCGAATGGCCGGACGATGAAGACGAAGACGACATGTAAAGAAGCGGCCCTCTGGCCTTAGAGCGTGGCATATTTATTTATCCGAGTGGCGCAGCAGCGGGCCATCGAGATGAGCATAAATAATTACCGCGTTGTCGGTTCCTCTTGAAAGGGTAACGCCGGCCTCCCGGCCGGCGTTACGCCGCAATGTCATTCCTCTGTCGCGGCTGCCCCGCATTGAGCGAGCAGCTTTTCCCAGCGTTCATTGACGCGATCCTGAATGTAAGCCGTGAGTTTCTCGTCGAGGTGGCGGTATCGGCCCTGCCCCTTAAAATAATCTGCCACAGGTTTGAGCTGCTTCGGTTTTCGGTTGAGCTTCCATACGCCATTTTCCACCTCATAGAGAGGGAAAATCCCCGTGTCCACGGCCAGTTTCCCGTATTCAATGGCCTTCTGAGGCGGTATGCGCCAGCCGGTGGGACAAACCGATAGAATATGGATGTACGCGGGACCGTTGAAAGTTTTTGCCTTCTGGACTTTTGCGATGAGGTCGTTGTAAAAGCTCGGACAGGCAGTAGCTGCATAGGGGATCCCATGAGCGGCCGCAATTGCCGTCATATCTTTTTTCCACGTCATTTGTCCTGCAGGATGAACCCTGCCAGCAGGGGATGTCGTCGTTGACGCCCCAAATGGGGTGGAGGAAGATCGCTGGATGCCGGTGTTCATGTATGCTTCGTTGTCCACGCACACGTAAATCACCTTATGCCCCCTCTCCAACATTCCAGACAACGCCTGCAAGCCGATGTCGCTCGTACCACCGTCGCCCCCCATGGCTAACACTGTGACGTCTTTATCCGGGATGCGGCCCTTTCTCCTGAGCGCCTTCAAGCCAGATTCAACGCCCGACGCAACCGCGGCCGCATTTTCGAAGGCCACGTGTATCCACGGAATATTCCAAGAGGTGAGGGGGTACGGAGACGAGATAATCTCCATGCATCCTGTTGCCATTGCCATCACGACATCCGGGCCGATGGCCTTGAGGGTGTGGCGTACCGCCAATACCTCTGCACAACCCTGGCATGCCCGATGCCCTGAGTTGATGTACTCCTCGAGAGGAAAGTTTTTCAAAGGCTTTATGATCTTTTGTTTTGCTGGTTGTGCCATCGTTTTTCTCCCTGAAGTCTCGAGCGCTAGGAGCGCACTCCGTAAAGCCGGTAATCTGTGATCTGGTCTTTCTGCGCGGTCGCAAGCATAGCGACAATATCTTCAGCCGTGACATCTCTCCCGCCAAGACCTGCGACCATGCATCGGATGTTGGGACGATTGGGTTCGTGATACATCAACGCGCGGAGCTCTGAGGTGACCGGCATATTCGCCGCGCCCGGGGCGACGCATCGGTCAATAACAAGGACCTCTTTGGCGCGCCCCAACGCCTGCTTGAGCTCTTGTACCGGCAGCGGTCTCCACAGTCGAATCTTGAGGAGCCCCACTTTTTCCCCTTGATCCCGAAGCAAATCCACTGCGAGTGAAGCGGTCTCGCAGAGGGAACCCATCCCGACGATAAGCGTATCCGCGCCCTCAGTCTTGTATTCTTCGATCGGCGAATACTTCCTGCCAGTGAGCTCGGCCAGCTCTTCCCACGCCTTGGTGATCACGCCGAACGATCCCCGCATAGCCTGATCATGCGCCATCCGCTGCTCGGCAAAAATCTCAGGCATGCCAAATGCGCCGAAGGTGACCACTTTGTCCGGGTGCAAGGTATGAATAGGCTTAAAGGGTGGAAGATACCGCTTCACCATCTCTGGGGTCCAAAATTCTATTGGCTCGATGACGTGCGTAAGGGAGAAGCCGTCCACGTTGATCATCACGGGCAGCGATACCGACGGGTCTTCAGCTACTCGATACGCGTGAAAGATGGAGTCATACACCTCCTGCCCATTTTCGCAAAACACTTGTATCCAGCCGCAGTCGCGCACCATCATCGTATCCGAATGGTCGTTCCAAATGGAAAGCGGCGCACTCAACGCTCTGTTGGCAAGGAACATCACCACCGGCAGTCTCATGGAAGAGGTGATAAAGACGATCTCTGACATGAGTGCAAGTCCTTGCGCGGCTGTTGCGGTGAAAGTTCTGGCCCCTGCAGCGGCAGCCCCACAGCATACGCTCATGGCGGAATGTTCAGATTCCACGGGCACAAATTCCGCGTCGAGTTTGCCATCGGCGACGAGCTCAGAGAGGTGCTCGACGACGTGGGTCTGGGGCGTAATGGGGTACGCTGCGACCACGTCCACATCGCACAGTCCAACGGCTTCGGCCGCCGCAATCGATACTTCCATGCCGACTCTTTGTCCCATTAGTTCCCCTCCTCTACCATGGTAATCGCCGACGCCGGACATTCATAAGCGCATATCCCGCACCCTTTGCAGTAGTTGTAGTTCCAGACGAACATATTCTTCTCGTATTCAGGGGAGATGGCGGCGTCGGGACACATAATGAAGCAACGCCAGCATCTGATGCATTTTTCCGTGTCGCAGACGGGCTTTTGGGAGCGCCACGTGCCCGTCGGGTAGCATGAAGCATTCCCCGGTTCGATAATCGCGCCGCCCGGCTCAATCTCTTGCCATTTTATCTGATCCATTGGTTTGGCCACGGTGTCCTCCGATTTTTGATCAAAAGCCCCTTCAGGGGTGTGCGTTTAGAATGCTCTGCTAGGCAAAGACTTCCGTCTCCTCCCACGCCCTTTTCATGGCGTCGATATTCTTTGGCGCGATCTTCCCAAACCGACGACGGAACGGCTCAAGCAGCGCGTCGATGTCCAGCGCCTGCGTCGCCTTGACCAGCGCTCCAACCATGGTGGTGTTGGTGATAGGCAACCCAATAACCTCCCGCGCAATCTTGCTCGCGTCCACCAAGGCAAGCTTTCCCTGATATGAAAGCTGTTCCCTCACGGCTTGGGCGCTGTGCGACGTGTTGATGATGAGTATCCCGTCTGCGCGAATGCCCTCAGTAGGATTCGCGATCTCCAGAAGGGACGGGTCGAGGACAATGACAGCGTCAGGATTGTACACCTTGTAGCGCATGCGCACTTTGGCGTCGTCAACCCGTGCGAAGGCTACCACCGGCGCTCCCCTTCGTTCCGGCCCAAAACTAGGAAATGCAAGAGCGTACTTCCCCTTGTCGATTGCTGCCTGGGCCACGAGCTCCGCCGATGTGACCGCTCCCTGTCCGCCTCTCCCGTGAAATCTCATTTCTATCATGACTACTGCACTCCTCGATTGGGTCTAGTCAAAAACATGCTCATCGTTCTCCTCATGCTCCATCCAGTCTTCATCCATGTCGGCCTCGAGCATCCTCATGCACCCCATGATGTGGAATTTGGCTTCAGCAAGTTCCAGGATTTCCGAAGGCAATAATTCCTTTTTCTTGAGATACGAATCGATGCGGGCGTTGAGCAAAGATAAATGCCGCAGGTCCGTCTCTCGAAAACTCTCTGTGGGCTGTTCTTTCTCGGCTGACTTGCCAACGGTTTTCAGAAGCTTTAAGTCCCATTCATCCTTCTTCTTCCATCGCGCAACTGTGGCTGGATGAACACCCAACTGCAAGGCAAGATCGCGATTGGTGATCCGGCCTCGATCTGTCAGAAAGGCCTCTTCTGCCCGCTTTCGCTGCTCATTTTTTTTCATCTCGTACCCCCTGCAATCTTGTCCTCACCATTGTTGACAAAACCACATGGCGCAAATATTACCTTTATCAGATCAAGACGATAGGAACAAGACTCATTGTGAATATTCTGAGAGCGCTGACCACCTTTTCAGCAAAGCGCATAAAACAAGACGATTGACAAACGCAATGCAATGGCAATAGACGAACAATTCCTCAGCACGTTGCCCACGAGCCCAGGCGTTTACGTGATGGAGGGCGCCGACGGAGCGGTCCTCTATGTGGGCAAAGCGGGTAATTTGAGAAATAGGGTCAAGAATTACTTCGTCCCGGGCGCTGATGAAAGACCATCCGTCAAATTCCTTGTCCAGCGAGTCCATGCCATTCGGACGATACTTACCGAGACGGAAAAAGAAGCTTTAATCCTTGAAAACAATCTCATCAAAGAACATCGTCCCCGGTACAACGTCAACCTTAGGGACGACAAGTCCTTCTTTTCTCTCAGACTTGACCAGTCCCATCGATTTCCTCGATTGACGCTTGTGAGGACGCAGCGCATCAAAAAAGATGGCGCCCGATATTTCGGGCCTTATACCTCGGCCAGAGACGCGAGAATTACCCTCAACCTACTGCTGCGGCTGTTCCCTTTGCGCCGTTGTACCAACCGCCAGTTCTCCGCTGCGACGCGTCCGTGTCTGAATTTTCAAATGAAAAGATGCCTCTCTCCATGCACTGGACAAGTAGGCCCCGAGGAATACAGTCGCGTGGTGAGGAGCGCCGTCCTGTTTCTCCAGGGTAATGCTGACGAACTCGTCAGTCAACTGAAGAAGGACATGGAGGACGCGTCCGCACGCCTCCATTTTGAAGAGGCTGCCCGCATCAGAGATCAACTCCTCGCAGTGGAGCGAACCATTGAAGCGCAGAACGTCGCCTTTTTCCACAATAAAGACCAAGACGTCATTGCGGTCATTGAACCTGAAACAAGCCTCTACGTCATGACAGTCCTCTCCCTGCGTCGCGGCAATCTCATCTCAGAGGAGTCATTCGTTATTAGAAACCAGGCGTTGGAGCGCACGGAGATAATCAGCTCTGCCCTTCGGCAGTACTACCATGGCGCGGCGGTCATCCCCAGCGAAATCCTCCTCTCCGAACCCATTGACCAACAGGAACTGATTGAATCCTGGCTCGCCGGCATGAGGGGCGCACGAGTGTGCCTCAAGGTCCCTTCCAGGGGTCAAGGCATTCGGCTCATCTCGCTGGCAAAGAAAAATGCGCATAATGCCTACCAGCGACAGAAGCAGCAACAAACTTTTGCCGGCGTTCTGGAACATGTGGCGCGCAAATTTGGTTTATCCGGGCCGCCAAAGGTTGTCGAAGCCTACGATATTTCCAACACAGCGGGCAGCAGGCCCGTGGGCGTCAAAGTCTCCTTTGCCAACGGAAAGCCTCAGAAATCGTCCTATCGCAGGTATCGCATCAAAGGATTCACGGATCAAAATGATCCCGCGATGATTCATCAGGTCGTTTTGAGGAGGATGGCGCATCAGGACAAGGATCCCCTCCCCAATCTCATGCTCATCGACGGAGGAAAGTCCCAACTCAACGCGGCTCACGAGGCCTTGAAGACAACAAAAGAAGGCGCACAGGTGGCCGTTGTTGCGATCGCCAAGGGAAGGAACGAGGGCGAATCAGACTATTTTTACCTGCCGAACAGGAAAAACCCCGTGGTATGCAAAGCCAGCGACCCGGCGCTCCTGTTTCTGATGAAAGTGAGAGATGAAGCCCATCGTTTTGCCCACGCCTATCACTCCAAGTTGCGGGGGCAACAGATGCATGCCTCATGGCTGGACGACATCCCTGGTATTGGACCGAAAAAGAAGCAGGCGTTGCTCAAGGCGTTTGGGAGCGTGAGAAGCCTCCTTGAGGCCTCGGATGAAGCCATCCTCGCTGTCAATGGCATCGGGAAAAAAGACGTGGAACGCCTTCGCGATTACTCGCAGTCGTTTGCCGACGCCGGCGTTGGAGCACGCGGAAGGGAAAGCGGAAACGGGACAGTTGCGCCTGACCGCGTCAATTGCACGTAGTGGATGTATTCATCGCCGTAGTCAACGGAATCTATGAGAATGTCTGCGTCCTTTCCCCTGCTCAGGCAAGGCGCTTCAAACTCCGCCAAGAGCCATTGGCCCGTATTTTGCTTTTGCACCGAGCCTGCGCGCCTAAATCCCGCGTCAGTCATGTACCACAGGCTCCACATGTCCGAACCGACATCAGCATACACAACGCTTACGGTTGACTTCGCTCCAAAGTCGAACTCAGGCGCTATGCGAAAGGCCATCATTCCACTTCCATCAGAGCCAACGGTCCTCCGGCATGGCAGCCCCATAAAGTCATTCAAAGCAATTGTTTTGCCCGTCATGGATATCGCCTGTTTTCCCAAGACAATGAGCGGGGCGGATGCAAATTCCACCTGTTTCAAGCCAAACTCGTAATTCTTTTTCCCTGTTTCCACGGCCGCGTCGGGATTCGTTTGCCTCAACAGGCTCCAGACGGCCCCTGACGTCCGTACATCTCTGCCCAAGAAATAATGAGCAAACAAGAACAGATGGGCCAGCGTCGGGTTTGCGAGCAAAGTTGTGTGCACAGACAAGAATGACGCGTGTTCGCTCAACGCATTCATGCAGGAAAGCCTTGGATCGACTTTGTCATTTGTCAACTCAAACGACAGCGGAACCTTGCCGGCGTATTGTCTGAATATACCGATAGCCGAGTCCCTGTCAGGTTCCTCTTTCAAGCCCCAGAGATAGGAGTTGTCGGGAGAAAGGCCATTAAATTGGAGACCTATGCCGTGGGCTGCAGCATAGGCGGCCACCTCCTGCATGGGCTGAGTCCAACGCCCGCCAGGAAGGTCTGCAGACATGATCATGACGAGCAGGGGTGTATGCCGAAAATGCCTCTTGTAGATGTCCAACACCGCAATGCACGTGTCGGTCCACAAAGACGGAGTGACCTCGCGTCTGAGCCAATCCTCGCCCTCGATACACATTTCCCCATATCTGGCGATGCCGATTTGAACGGCCTCGATAACGGGGTCTCCGTCCAAGGCTGGCCCGACGCGCCCGATGAAGGCCTCGAGGGCCTCCAAGTATTTTGGATGCCAATAAAGAGGGACCCATTTTGGATCATGATCTGTGACGTCGAGAACCTTGGGGACTCCTTTGCGATACACCCACCCCGGCGTAAGCTCTGCGGAAACGAT
>Ga0272446_1006401_pt1 | contig 12285 bp, 9 predicted proteins | sample YNPCB0061_FD_194587 | JGI IMG/M metagenome (GOLD analysis project Ga0272446, IMG submission 194587) | Hot spring microbial mat communities from Yellowstone National Park, WY, United States - YNP-CB-006-1 | ecosystem: Environmental > Aquatic > Thermal springs > Hot (42-90C) > Sediment | place... | reverse complement strand
AGTGTCGGCGCCGTCATTGGGTCAGCATCAGTTGTCTGTGTGCGCGCGGCGCGGCGGCGGCTTGCGCTGCTGTGATTGGTCATACAGTGTTCTCCGAACCGGCTTGCTGCGCCCATTGCCGCAGTTCTTCGGCGTCGTCTCCAGAGGCGATCCATAGCTCTGCGGAGTGCAGCATGGCGCCGGCCCCGACCAGCGTGCCATCGGCCCGGTTGCGCGCAGTCAGTCGCTCGAATCGTTCGCCGCTGCATTCCAGCCGCATCTCTACAGGCAATTGCGCCGTGCTGCTGTTCACGGCGATCAGCACTGCCGGCGGGCGAGAGCGGTTCGATACCGCCGGCTGCACGATCAGTGAGCGGGCGCGCGCGAAGCCGCCGGCGCTGGCCGTTGTCTCAGCCCATGCCTCCCATGCCAGCGCCCCATTTTGTTCTGCATCGCCTTCTCTGGCGCAGCGCCACAAGCCGGGCGGCGCGCCGAGGTTGAACACGCCGCCATATGCGCTGTCGATGCGCATGATCTCCAGCGCGTCCACGTACACATCCATGTCGGATGTGTTGGTGATGGCAAGCTGGGTTGACCAGCCGGCCCCGCGCGCCTGCCATACCCAGACTGCCTGCAGCGCAGCGTCGGTGTGCTTGAACGTCAGCGGCTCATCGCTATACGGCTGCGTGGCAGTGACGCGCAGCGATTGAGCCGTCGCAGACTGGCCGGTGTGGTACCGCACCTGCGCCGTAATCTTGTGCAGGGTGGGGCCGTCATCCCAGTTGATGGTAATGCCCCGGTCGAGCATCGTCAGAACACCGTTCTCGTTCAGCATGGCCGGATACGCAATACGCAATACGCAACAACCTCGCCCTGCGCCTGGTTTCAGCGCGCCGTTGCCTGAGCCTGTCGAAGGCAACGGCGACACGCAACATACCCCTGCACCCCGCGCTGGCCTCAGCGATAATCCTTCATCGCGCGCTCGAGCACGGCTGCGCTGTCGCTCAGCCCGCCCGGCCGGTTGCGCGCCAGCCACACCCGTTTGTGTTCGGCGATCAGGGCGCGCATGTCTGCCCGCATATCGGACGCGGAGGGCGTCCCGCGCGCCTTGCCGGCCTCCGGCGAGGCATAGGCCAGCCGGTTGATGCCATGTCGAATGAGCCGCAGCACGAACGCGAACTCGCGCCGGATCAGGTTGCCGTCGGCGACATCCAGGTCGAGCCTGTCCACCTCGCGCTCCAGCCGGCCCACTTCCTTCAGCGCCTGAGCGATCTCGCGGCGGGTGACGGGCGTGTTGCGCAGCCGCTCCTGCACGCGCGCCAGTGGGTTGACCACAGCGAAGCCATACGGCGTGCAGTTGAAGAAGCGCTGCTCGAAGTTGCGGTAGATGTTGCCGAGGTCGTATGCCAGCCGGCCGGCGCGTCCGCTGCGGTCGTGGAACACATGCAGGCTGAGCGCGCGCGTCAGGTCGGCCTCGCGGTTCGACGCGGCGCACCACGACACACCCGCGCCGTAGGCGTAGCCCAGATAGCTGACCGGCAGCGGCTGGTGATGGCCGTTATCGCCCCAGTCAGTGTTCAGGTAACCGATCGCGCCGTGTTTCAAGCCGTTCTCGGCGGCGTTGAGCAGATTGCCGATGGCGTTGTCGGTGCGCCCGCCCAGGCTGTTCCACGAGGAGGTGCCGGGGCACACGTAGAACGGCACGCCGGATTCGGCAAAGCGCGCGCCGTGCGCCTCGAAAGGATGATCGCGCTCATAGCCCCATTCCAGCGCGATCACATCTTTTGGCAAATCGGGGACCAGTTCGGGGTGCTCCATGATGATGTCGCCCCAGAATTGCATGGTGCGGCCGTGTTTGCGCACCTCGTTGTAAATCTTCAGCAGAAACTCCAGGTACACGACGCCGGCGCCGCGCGCTTCGCAATCGGTCTTGCTGCGGCCCTGGCCCAGATCGACGGTCTCGTCACAGCCCACGTTGAACAGCCGGCTGGTGAAGTGCGGCAACAACTCCTCGTACAGCTCGCCGATCAACTTGAGGCTGCCGGGGTCGCCGGGGCAGAGCGTGAAGGGTTTGTCGAAGTGCCCCCAGCGCGTGTCGCACCCGTCGGGCGCTTCGGCCAGCGGGCGATAGGCGTCGTGAATCAGCCAGCGCGTCATGTGGCCGAACGAGTTCTGGTTGGGAACCAGTTCGATATGCCGGCTGCGGCAATAGGCGTCGAGTTGCAGGATCTCTTCGCCGGTCATCGGCGAGGCGTTGGCCCACACGACCGGGTGACGTTGATAGGCGAAGGTGTGCTCGGTGTAGAGCTGCAACTGATTGATCTTCAGGCCGGCCAGCAGATCCACCAGATCGAACAGCGTCTTCATCGTTGGCACTTTGTCGCGGCTGATGTCCAGCATGACGCCGCGCGATGGGAAGTCCGGGTAGTCCTCGATGCGCAGGCGAGGCAGCGTGTTGCCGTACTGGCGCAGCAACTGGATGAGCGTCATCACGCCGTAGAAAACGCCGTGGGCGTCGGGGGCGCAGATGCGAATGCCCATGGCGTTGATCTCCAGGCTGTAGCCCTGGGCGTGGCTTTGGGCCGGGTCGAGCTGAATGGTCGCGCCAGCCCGACCCTCGGGCACAGCGCCGGAACCGTGGATGTGCCAGGTGACCCCGGCGTGCCGGCTGAGCGCCCGCTGGGCTTCCTGAGCTTCGAAGAGCACCTGCGCCGGGCGCGAACTCTCGATCACGATCAATTTATCCGGCTCGACGCGCAACACCCCGCCAGCAAGTTCGATGCGGCGCGGTTCCGGCAACAGACACGGCGATGTCGATACGGGTCGGGATTTGGATCTGGGGTTGGCTGCCATGCCGCTGATTCTAACGCCAGATTCGTTAGATTCCCGGAGTCTGAGAGACTCCGGGAATCTAACGAATCTGGAGTACACTGCGCGCATGTCAGACGCAAGCGCGCTTCCGCCATTCAACCCTCAGCGAATCGCCAGCGTGCGCGATGTCAAGAACGCCACGCTCGATATGCTCATGCGCAAGCCCAACGTCAACGCCATCGGCGTGGGCTTCAAAAATCCCGACCGGCAGGGTCACACCGAGTTGGCCGTGGTCGTGTCTGTCGAGCGCAAGTTGCCGCTGAATGAGCTGCCGGACGATGACCGGGTGCCGCCAGTGGTCAATGGCGTGCGCACCGACGTGGTCGAAACCGGGCGCTTTGTCGCCTTTGAGGAACAGACCCAGCGCATGCGCCCGGCGCGCCCCGGCCTGTCGATCGGGTTGGCCGATGAACTCTCAGCCGGCACATTCGGATGTCTCGTGCGCCGCGAGGGCCGCCGCTTCATTCTATCCAACAATCATGTGCTGGCAAAGAGCAACCGCGCGCCGCTGGGAAGCGCGGTGGTGCAGCCGGGCCGGCTGGATGGCGGCACTTCAGCCGATCGCATTGCCACGCTGGCCGAGTTTGTGCCGATTGCCTTCGACGGAGAGCCGCCGCCAAAACCGCCGGGCGGTTGCAGTGCGGGCATTGCGCGTCTGCTGGCGGCGCAACGCGCGCAGGCGGCGCCGGTCAATCAGCCTGGCAACAACAAGGTCGATTGCGCGATCGCTGCGTTGGAGGACGATGCGCTGGCCAGCGCGGATATCCTGGGCATCGGCGCGCCGGTTGGGGCCGGCGTGGCCACGCTGGGCACACAGGTGCGCAAATCCGGTCGCACCACCGGCCTGACCACCGGTGTGATCGAGCAGATCGATGTGTCGGTCAGGATCGACTTCAATGGGCCGGCGGCCACCTTCACCGAACAACTGCTCGCCGGCGCTATGAGCGCGCCGGGCGATTCCGGCTCGGTCGTGATGGACCTGCAGGGCAATGTGATCGGGTTGCTCTTCGCCGGGTCTGCCACAACCACCGTGATCACGCCGATCCAGCTTGTGCTCAGCGCGTTGCGGGTCGAGGTGGTGGCCGGCTGAGCGCCGCGTCCGCGTGTTCAGCGCATCCCGTGGTCTTCTCCGGAGGGAACATGCAACTCACAACAGTCAGAATTGAGAAACCAGAGGCGATCAACTTCATTCTGGGACAAAGCCACTTCATCAAGACGGTCGAAGACCTGCACGAGGCGATGGTCAGCGCCGTGCCGGGCATCCGCTTTGGGCTGGCCTTCTGCGAGGCGTCCGGCAAGTGCCTGATCCGCTCGACCGGCACAGACCCGGCCATGATCGAACTGGCGCGCGTCAACGCGCAGCGCATTGCCGCCGGCCACACCTTCATCGTTTTTCTCGGCGAGGGCTTTTATCCCATCAATGTGCTGAATGCGGTGAAAGCGACTCCCGAAGTGTGCCGGGTGTTCTGCGCCACGGCCAACTCCACCGAGGTCATTGTGGCCGAGACCGAGCAGGGCCGGGGCGTTCTGGGCGTGATCGATGGCGCCGCGCCCCAGGGCCTCGAATCGGAATCAGATGTCGCCTGGCGCAAAGCGTTCCTGCGCCAGATTGGCTACAAACTGTAGGTGAATCAGATGATCGTCGTGCACGTGCATGTTCATGTCAAACCGGACTGCATCGAGGCGTTCAAGCAGGCGACTGTCGAGAACGCCCGCCACAGTGTGCAGGAGCCGGGCATTGCCCGCTTCGACGTGTTGCAGCAGGCCGATGATCCGGCGCGCTTCATTCTGGTCGAGGTGTATCGCACGGCCGACGCGCCGGCCAGACACAAGGAGACGGCCCACTACGCAACCTGGCGCGACACCGTGGCGGATATGATGGCCGAGCCGCGCCACAGCGCGAAATTCGCCAACGTCTTCCCCGATGACGCCGGCTGGTGAGTGGTTGTCAATCATCGATCGCCAGATGTCATTGCCAGAGGAGATGTCATGTCTGCGCCAGTTGTAACGACTGATCCGGCGCCGGGTGTGAGCAGAAAGGCGGCCATTCCAGGCAGCCGTCCCGCGCTTCCGCCATTGCAGAGCGGCGATCGGTTGACCCGCCGCGAATTTGAGCGTCGCTATGAAGCTATGCCCACCGTCAAGCAGGCGGAACTCATCGAAGGAGTCGTTTTCATGTCGTCACCCCTCTTTGAAGCATCGCATGGTCAACCACAGGCGCACGCGCTGGCGTGGCTGGGTGTCTATAAGGCAGCCACGCCTGGCCTGCGCATTGCCGATAACACCAGTCTGCGCCTGGACAACGACAACGAGTATCAGCCCGATGCCATCCTGCGCATCGATGAACGGCTGGGCGGCAGGTCGCGCATTGCGGCCGATCAGTATCTCGAAGGCGCGCCGGAACTGATCTTCGAGGTGGCAGCCAGCAGCGCTTCTGTCGATCTGTACGACAAGTTTCGCGTCTATCGGCGGGTCGGGGTGCAGGAATACATCGTCTGGCAGGTCTATGACCAACGTATCAACTGGTGGGAGTTGGTCGATGGCGAATATGCGCCGCTGGCGGCAGACGAGCAAGGCATTGTCCGCAGCAGCGTTTTCCCCGGCCTGTGGTTGAATGTGTCAGCTATGCTGAACGATGATTTGAAGGCAGTGCTCGAGACGTTGCAACAGGGGATTGCCAGCGCTGAACATGCCGCTTTCGTCACCCGCCTGGCTGCAATATGATCTGGCGCTATGCCGCCAGTTGTCAATCGTCAATCCCTCAATCGTCAATTTGCTATGGCTAGCTTTGAATTTTCCACTGCGGCGCGCATCGTGTTTGGCGCGGGCGCGCTCAAACAGGCCGGCGCAATTGCTGCCAGTATGGGCCGGCGCGCGCTGGTTGCGCTTGGATCGACGCGAGAGCGCGCAGAACCGCTGCTGCAATCGCTCTCTGAAAGTGGTGTGTCCTTCGACTTGTTTCCGGTCGCTGGCGAGCCGACGACAGACTCGATCGTTGCCGGCGTATTGCGCGCGCGGGCCGAGAATTGCGACATGGTCATCGGCTTTGGCGGCGGCAGCGCCGTGGACGCCGGCAAGGCCATCGCTGCCATGCTGAACAACCCCGGCGAGTTGCTCGACTATCTGGAAGTGATCGGCAAAGGCAAGTCGATCCAGTATCCATCGGCGCCGTGCATGGCCGTGCCGACCACCGCCGGCGCCGGCGCTGAAGTGACGCGCAACGCGGTGCTGGCCTCGCCTGCGCACCAGGTCAAAGTGAGCCTGCGCAGTCCGCACCTGCTGCCGAAGGTGGCGCTGGTCGATCCGGAATTGACCCTGTCGCTGCCGCCGGCGGTGACGGCCAGCACCGGCATGGATGCGCTGGCGCAGTTGATCGAGCCGTTTGTGTGCAACCGCGCCAACCCGATGACGGATGCTTTCTGCCGCGAAGGGATGCCGCGCGCGGCGCGCTCATTGCGGCGCGCATTCGAACAAGGCGACGACATAGCCGCGCGCGAAGACATGTCGCTCGCCAGCCTGCTGGGCGGGTTGGCGCTGGCGAATGCCGGCCTGGGCGCGGTGCATGGCTTTGCCGGGCCGATTGGCGGCATGTTTCATGCGCCGCATGGGGCGGTGTGCGCCATTCTGTTGCCGCCGGTTATGGCGGTGAACGTGCGCGCCTTGCGCGAGCGGCAGCCGGACAGTCCGGCGCTGAGGCGCTACGACGAAGTTGCCGTGATGCTCACCGGCAACCCCAATGCGACTGCCGCCGACGCGGTCGCCTGGGCGCAGGCGCTGTGCCAGGCGCTGCGCATTCCCCCGCTGAGCGCGTATGGCGTCGAGCCGGCGCATGTCGATGAGCTGGTCGATAAGTCTGCCGTCGCCAGCAGCATGAAGCCGAACCCGATCCCATTGACCCGGCATGAACTGCGCGAAATTCTGATGCAGGCGCTGTAGGCTGGAGGAGTGCGCGCAGCCGGCGCAACCGACCGTATGACAATGCAGTTGAACCTGCTCAACCGGTTGCGCCTGTTCCATCCTGGACGCGCCGGCATGCGTCTGCCAGCGTCCAGGATTGGCCGTGAGCGCATTCGGCCTCATAGCCGGCCTGTCCCAGCGCAGCCTGCATCGCCTTGAGCGTGGCGGCGCGAGACGCGCTCTCGGCGGCGGGCGCCGGCGCGCCGATGGCTTCACGCACTGCGTGGGCTGTCCCAAACAGCCGCGCCGCCATCACTGGTTGAGAGCAGGCCAGCGCGCCGGCCAGTCCTTCCAGCGCAAAGGCGGCCCGGCGCTTGTCGCCAATGGCCTGGCTCAATTGCAGCGCCTGGCTGAAATGTTCGGCGGCGCGCGCGGGGCGCTGATCGTCCAGGTGTGTCATGCCCAGCGTCGACTGCGCCAGCGCCATGCCAACCCGATCCCCCAGTTTCTCGAACAAGGCCAGGCTTTGCTGGAGGGTGGCCAGGGCGCGTTGCGCGCCGCCCAGCTTGTGCAACGCCGCGCCCAGCGTGTCCAGAGAATAGGCCAGGCCGGCTCGATTGCCCAGTTCCTGGTTGAGGGTGGCGGCGCGTTCGCTCAACTGCCCGGCCCGGACAAAATCCGCTTGCCAGTACGCCACAATGCTCAGGTAGAGCAGCGACTGGGCGACGCCCCGCCGGTTGCCGGCCCGCTGATGCAGCCGCAGGCTTTCCTGGTGATAGGCCCGGGCGCGCTCATACTGCCCCAGGTCTTTAGCGGTCAACCCCAGATCGTTCAGCGCGAGCGCCATTTCATACGCGCTGCCGGCTGAGCGGAACAGCGCCAGGCTCTCAGACAGGCAGGTGCCGGCGCGGGCATAGTCGCTTTGCAGCAGCGCCACACTGCCCAGGTTGCGCAGGGCGCGCGCCGCCCCCAGTCGATCACCGAGGCGTTGGAAGGCGTCGAGCGCCAGGCGCGAGAGCGCGACAGACTCAGCATGATCGCCCTGTTGCCATGCGAAGAATCCGGCGGCGCAGCGCGCGCGCGCCAGCGCCGCCGGCGTCAGATTGCCTTCCTCTGCGCCGCGCAGCAGGCGCGTCAGCCACAGACGCGCTTCAGACACATGCCCGCGCGCGTAGAGATACCACTGCAAGGCCGTCACGATCTCGACGCCTGCGGCGCAGTCGTGCGCTGCGCACCAGTCGATCACAGCGCGCAGGTTGCTCAACTCTTCGTCCAGCCGGTCCAGCCAGACGCGTTGTTGCGGGCCGGACAGGTGCGGTTGCGCCTGGCGGGCCAGCGCCAGGTAGTGCGTTGCCCAGCGCCGGCGCGCGTCCTCGCTCTCGCCCGATTGCGCCAGCCGTTCGCGCGCGTAATCGCGGATCACGTTGAGCATCCTGAAGCGCGGTTCCCCGGCCTGATTCACACTGTGCGTCAGCAGGCTTTTGTCTGCCAGCGATGTCAGCGTGTCCATGACGGGCGACGCGGATTCGGGCAGGCCGAGCGCCGCGCCGGCGGCTTCGGCGCTGAAGCGGTCGGCAAACATCGCCGCCGCCGCCATCAGCCGTTGCTCTTGCAGAGTCAGCAGGTCATAGCTCCACGCGATGGCGCTGCGCAGGGTGTGTTGCCGGCCTGTCTCATGCGGCCCGGACAGGGCCAGGCGGTGACTGAGCTGGGTCAGGACGATTTCGGGAGACTGCCATTTGAGCCGGGCGGCCGCCATTTCAATTGCCAGTGGCAGGCCGTCCAGCCAGGCGCAGATGGCGGCCACCGAGTAGGCGTTGCCGGCGTTCAACTCAAAATCGTTGCGCACGGCGCGCGCGCGGTCGATGAACAGGGCCACCGAGGGGTTGAGACGCAATTCCTCAACCGGCGGCAAGTGACGCAGGTCGGGCAACGCCAGCGGCGGCACAACCAGCTCGTGCTCGCCATACACCCGCAGCAGCGCGCGGCTGGTGACGATGATCTTCATCTGGGGCGCGGCTTCCAGCAACGCCTGGACGATGGGCGCCGCCGGCAGGATCTGCTCGAAATTGTCCAGCGCCAGCAACAGACGCTTCGAGCGCGCATAGTTGGTCAGCGCGTCGAGCAGAGAAGGCGCACGCGCGTCGGTCACACCCAGGGCCTGGGCGATCGCCGCCGGCGCTTCAGCGGCGTCGGTCACCGTTCCCAACGCCACAAAGCCGGCCCCGTCGGCGAAGTCGTCTTGCAGCGCAGAGGCAATAGCGATGGCCAGGCGCGTTTTGCCGGCGCCGGGCGCGCCGGTCAAGGTCAACAGGCGCACGTTGGGGTTGCGCAGCAGCGCGACGCCGGCTGTGATTTCCTGCGCGCGCCCCACCAATGATGTGAGTGGCGCCGGCAGCGTCAGCCGGGGCCGCTCAGACGCTGCCTCGACCCTGGCCGGACTGTCGAATGATACGAGCATCGCCTCGGTCAATGGCGCGCCCCCGCGCGCAAACTGAACGAAAGCCGCGCGCGCCTCAGCCGGCACTCCCAGCGCCGTGGCGATCAGTTCGCTCAGTTGGCGCGACGGCGTCAGCGACCCGGCTTCGATTTCTTGAGCGCGCTGACCGAGCAGGCAATTTGCCCCGCGAGTTGCTGTTGCGTGAGATCGAGCGCCCTGCGACGGCGCTTGAGCCACACGCCAAAGCCCTGCCCGCCTGCGTTCTGCCTCTTGCCGGTCATGCTGCGATTGTAGCGGGCCGGAGGTGTCCCTTTTTGTGTCCCTGATGGACATTGCCAGGCGCGCAGCAAACCGTTTCAATGGTCAGCGCGCATGAATATCGAGCACCGCGCGCCGCGTCAGGCGCAGTCACTTCGGGACTGTTCGGACAGACTTGATCGGCGATCCGATCAGGCGGCTGCTGCGCCGGGAGAACCGCCGGTCACGCTGGTTGATTTTGCCCGCATGGCGGCGGTGTTGAACACCGGCGAGCGCAGCCTTGAAGCAGTGTTCGCCCGCTTTGGGATCGATCAGGAGAGCTGGGCGCGCATCGCAGGGTACTGGACGCAGGCGATTGTGGGTGATGCGGAGATCGGCGCGCAGTTCTCGATGTTGTTGCAGCAGGAAATGAATCGTCTGCTGAACGCCAATCGCGCCGGGATTTGAACGGCAGCGGCGGGTGAGTGGCGGCGCTGGATCGTGGGATGTTGTGTGAGGAGTTCGGGATGGCGTTTTCAATCTGGCAACGCGTGAGATGTGCGATTGACAAGTGGGGGCGTGAGCGGAACGGCGCGCTGAGGTGGGTTGTGTGGGTGACGCTGGGGGCGCTGCTGGTCGCCGGCCTGGGCGCGGGCGCTCTGTTTCGGCCGGCTGCGGCTCTGAGCCTGTCGGCTGAGGCAGCTTTGCAGGCGGCGTTGCAGCGCGTGGCAGAGGCAGGCGCCTATCGCGTTTCCATCGACATCCAGCAGACCACGTATTCATCGGCGCCTGATATTTTGGCCGGCGCGATGCCGGGCGCGATGCCGGGCGCGATGCCGGGCGAGTTTGCCCAGTTTCACATCGACAGTCTGGTGAGCGGGGACGGCAACGCCCGGCTCACCATTCAGCCGGGGCGCGTTTCGCCGCGCCTTGCGCTTCAGACCACGCAACCCCAGGATATGCTGATCGCCGGCGACCGGTTCTATGCGCGCGCAGGCGACCGCTGGGTCGAGCAGACCAGCGCCTCGGCCGCGCCCGGCGTCAACAGCGATGGCCTGCTGTTGCTCTCAGCCGCCCGCAATGTCCACTGGCTCGACGAGGCCGACACGCTGGCCGGGCGCTATCAACGCATCGGGTTCACCCTGGCCACGCGCGATGTGTTGCGCCAGATGCGCAGCGCCGGCGACATGCTGCTGGCCGAGGCCGGCGGGTTGTGCTTTGACGGCCTGGGGGAGCTGTGGATTGATGACGCCGGTCTGCCGGCGCGGCTGATTCTGAATCTGGACATGCAGCGGGCCGGATCGCGCGGGGGCGACGCCAGCCGCACGCGCTCGGTGAGCACGGCGGAGTACTCGAATTTTGGCGCCACTGTCCCGCCGGGGGTGTTCGATGCCACGGTCGCGCCGCTGTCGGGCGTGTCGCACTCGCCCATTCCCGGCTCTGGTCTGACGGCCGGGGCGCTGGCCGGCGCGCTCGTTCAGATCATGGTCGGGGCGCTGGCGTTGGGCTTGTTGTGGGGATGGGTTGCGCTGGGGCGCAGGGGCAGGCCGGCAAGAGCGGCCACGGTCGCGCTGATTCTGTTGTTGATCGCCGCCCTGTTGTCGCCTCATGCAGCGGAGGCGGCCCGGCTGGTCGAAGCGCCGGCCAGCAGCCCGTCATCGCGCGCCACGCCTGGCCGGCCTGCCGGCGAGGTCAGCCAGGTGGCGCAAGTCCTGCGCGACGCGCGCGACATCGCCCAGCGCCATCGACTTGGGCCGCTGGTTGCCGGCGCGCTGCTCGATCCAAACGCCGATGAAGACGGCGACGGACTGCCCAACGGGTACGAACTCCGTCTGGGCGCCAACCCATTCAACGCCGATTCCGACCTGGACGGGTTGACCGATCACCAGGAAGTGGTTGGCACGGTGTGTTCGTGGGTTGGCTTCGCGCCCGGCAGCGACGTGATTACACAGGTCTATACCAGCACCATTCAGACCAACCCGCTGTTGGCCGACAGCAACAACGACGGCCTGCGTGACGGCGATGAGTTTCGCAACGGGCAATGCTGGTATCGCAGCGTGGGGTCGAGTGGACGCATCCCCGGCCCGTGGCACGACGACAACGACCTGGACGGCGTGCCGGATGGGATCGATCTGTCGCCGTTCAGCCGTTCCGGCGAACTGGGCGGGGTGGGGGACTATTACGACTGGAACGATCCCTACACCGTTGAGAAGAAGCGCAACTACTTCAGCAATCCCGGCGCGAATCTCAATTTCGAGTCGATCGATTCGCTGCCCGGCGCGCCCACGCGCGCCTATCCCTTCTATGTCGAGTTGCAGGTGCGCCCCACGGCCCCGGAACTGCTGCGCGCCGCCTACAAGTCCTCGCTTGTGTGGCCGATCGACACCGAGGCCAATATCCGCAATCTGGGCGAAGGGGCGGAGGCGATTTGGGCGTCGTTGTTTGCCGGCCAGGACATGCGCACTTCGGGCCGGCTCCAGGTTGTGCCGTTTCTTCAGGTCGGGATTCAGCAGAGCGATTTGCCGTCGTGGGACGCCATGCGCATGTACGGCATCACCGCCACCAAAGAAACGACGTGCAGCGTGAACTGCGTGTATCAGATGATCCTGCCGTTGACGCCGGTGGAGCGCAACGGCCAGGTGTTCGCGTTGCAGACCAAAGTGCTGCACGATTTTCTGACCGGCGACACCAATCTGTTCCGCCGCTGGCGCGACGTGCGGCTGAAGTGGGCTGTGCAGGGCGAGGTGTTGCGCGCCAACGCGCAGGGCAACTACCGGCCCGGCCCCGGCGGCAGCCACGGCATCATCGTGTACGACACGCCGTACATCATCACCGGCCTGCAAACGCAGCGCCAGGCCGGC
>Ga0272446_1006400_pt1 | contig 12286 bp, 5 predicted proteins | sample YNPCB0061_FD_194587 | JGI IMG/M metagenome (GOLD analysis project Ga0272446, IMG submission 194587) | Hot spring microbial mat communities from Yellowstone National Park, WY, United States - YNP-CB-006-1 | ecosystem: Environmental > Aquatic > Thermal springs > Hot (42-90C) > Sediment | place... | reverse complement strand
ATGACGGTAAAAGAAATTGCTCGTCTTGCCGGGGTTTCCATAGGGACCGTCGACCGGGTATTGCATAGCCGCGGCCGGGTGTCCCCTGAGACCAAAGCACGAATAGAAGAAATTATAAAACGCTCAGGTTTTACACCAAATCCTATTGCGCGGGGGTTAAAACGGTCCAGGCCCTTTACCTTTGTTGCCCTATTGCCAAACCGAGACCAGGATTCCGGGTATTGGGGGCAGGGGTATGGGGGAATTCAAACTGCCGCCGATGAGCTAGCCCCTTTGGGAATACAAACAAGTATCATTGAATATGACCGCTATAATCCTGCTTCCTTTCATGAGGGAGTTAAGAAGTTCTCTGAGATCCACTGTGATGGGCTTCTTATCCCACCGATTATGCCCGAAGAAAGTCGGAATTTAATTCAATCTATACAAGGTAAAATCCCCTATATCTATTATGATGCGGACCTGCCGGGAACTGAGCCTCTCTGTGTCATTGGACAGGATGCATTCCGGGGCGGTATGCTCGCGGGCCGATTGGCAAAGCTCCTTTCCTGTGGTAAGGATGGTTCCTTTGGCGTTCTGGTGGCTCATCAGGAGGATTATCATATTTTACGGCGCCGGGATGGTTTTTATGAATATGCCCAGCAACAGGGGTTAAAAGTATTCCAACAGCAGGGTGTGGATCTGGAGCATCCAGAGGCGGCCAACAGGTTACTTAAAAGTTTACTGGATACTCATGAGGATTTATTGGGAGTTTTTGTTACCAGCGCTTCGGCCCATCGCATTGCCGAAGCTGCCCAGGAGCTTCGCCAATCTAACAATTTTATAATTATTGGGTATGACCTGGTCCCGGAAAACCACCGGTTACTCCAAGAGAAGCATATTGATGCAATTATTTCCCAGCGACCCGAAACCCAGGCTCGGCGGGGGCTTTTACTTCTGTATCGATCTATCGTTCTTGGAAAAACGATTCCGAAGCGGGAAGAAGTTCCCCTGGACTTATATCTGCCCGAAAATGTGCCCCCCTACCATGCTGAACAGAGCCGACGGAACCCTGTCTCGGCTCATGCCCGTCAATAGTGGTACTATCTTGAAGGTTACTTTAAAGCCCTAATCGCTTCCCGTTCAAGGCCTAGGCACTGTTTATAACGGGTAAAGTAGGCTTCAAAGCCTGCTACATCCCGGGGGTCAGGCTGAATAGGTGTTCCGATACTGCCTGCAATCAGGCTATCGAGATAGTCCGCCAGGCTTTGGGCTTTGTTTTCCCTGACAAGATAGGCGGCCAGGAGGGCCATACCCCAGGCTCCCCCCTCGCCTGCGGTAGCCGGAAGGCTGACGGCGGTATTGGTTGCGGCCGCCATGATTCGCTGTCCCGTTGTCCCTCGTTTAAAGAAACCCCCGTGTCCTCGAATTTCCTTTACCCTAACCCCCTCATCTTTGGTAAGCACATCCATACCCACCCTCAGGGCACAAAGGGAAGTAAATAGCAGGGACCGGATGACATTTTCCAAAGTAAAGGCGCTTTCGGGGGTTCGGACAAAGAGAGGCCGGCCTTCTGAAAAGCCCGTAAGGTGTTCTCCGGAAAGGTAGCTGATATGGAGCAGGTTTCCTGCATCGGCATTCCCCTGAAGTGCAAGGGGAGTAAAGGTTTCGTAGAGCTTGCCCGTTGGAACATCAAAACCAAGGGCCTTAACGGCCTGACCAAAGAGGGAAATCCAGGCATCAAAATCGGAAGAGCCATTGTTGGAATGGGCCATGCCTACCGGCTTGCCGTCGGGGGTCATCACCACATCAATCTCTTCGTGGGGTTTTGAAAGATTTTTTTCTAAAACGATCATGGCAAACACCGAGGTTCCAGCGGAAACATTTCCCGTATTCGGCCTGATGCTGTTGGTGGCAACCATGCCGGTTCCTGCGTCTCCTTCGGGGGGACAGAGGGGTATCCCCGCTTCTAGGTTCCCGCTCGGATCGAGGAGCCGGGCTCCCTCGGTGCTTAATAGCCCCCCATCGGCTCCCGCTGGTAGGACCCGGGGCAGAATGTCCCGCAGTTTCCAGGGAAATTGGCGGGAAGCTACCAGGGTATTAAAGGCTCTAATCATGATTTCGTCATAATCGGCAGTTTCCGGGTTGATGGGAAACATGCCCGATGCGTCGCCAATACCGAGTACGCGCTGGCCAGTTAGCTTCCAGTGCACATAGCCTGCCAGGGTTGTCAGGTAGTCGATCTCTTGCACATGGCTCTGGTTTTCCAAAATAGATTGATACAAATGGGCGATGCTCCACCGTTGGGGAATGGCAAAATTAAATAGCTTACTCAATTCTGCACAGGCCTGGCCGGTTATATTATTCCGCCAAGTTCTAAAGGGTGTCAGCAATGTCCCCGTTTTATTAAAAACAATGTAACCGTGCATCATGGCGCTAAAGCCCATCGACGCATATCGCCGGGGAATAATGCCGTAGGTCATTTGCATATTTTTAACTAGATCAGCATACGCGCCGGCAAGACCCTTCCAAACTTCGTCCAGGTCATAGGTCCATATTCCGTCCTTTAAGCTGTTTTCCCATTCATAGGATCCGGATGCCAACGGAGTACTATCCGGGGCGATGAGGGCCGCCTTAATCCGGGTAGAACCCAATTCAATACCAAGTATAGCCTTTCCCGATGCGATGAGGTTCTTATATGCAATGCTTTGAGCCGTGGTTATGTTATTCATTGGTCACTCCTTTTGACAGATTAATAATAAATTGGTGGTGAGGACTTCAAAAACCTATACTGTTTTTTGAGTTGCCTCTTAGTTGAGTATAGCATAAGTTTTTGTGCGTGTACGATAACATTTATAGGCTACCATAGGAATATAGTTCATGCAAGGGGGATTGGTTTATTTGCAATTTCATATTATACCTTCCAAGAAAATTTCCGAGGTTGTCTCATACAGTATCATAAGAACTGCAGTACCGTGATATAGTTGCGGGAGCTCTTATGGTGGTGTATAATAGAAAAAATGTTATGCTCAATGCATCATGCACTTGCGACGAACAGGGGTAGGAATGCCAATCACGGGAAGGATATGACCCACACGACCCAGGGCCCGCGATCTTGCGTTAGCCCTGGGTCACGCATCGATTCCGAGGTCGTGCTCACATGAGACTTGTCCGCAATACTGGCAACGATCGCGTCCTTGACCTCATTCGGCCCTCCCTCGGCCCCGGACGGCAACTCGACGTGGTGACCCCGTCCTTGTCGATTTTCGCTTTTGCTGAGCTAATGCCACAGTTGGCCATGATTCAACGCGGCCGTTTCGTACTTCCGCCCGAAGGCACCAATCTAGCGCTGGTCGGCACGAACACCGATCGCCCGGCGCGCAACCAGCTAAGGACGCAGTGGCTTGCGCGCGAGTTGAGCCTGTGGCTGGAGACCAAGTGCGAAGTGCGGCGCGCCAGCGCTGGGGTCCCGCAGGGCGCTTTCGTGGTCCGCGATGGAGCCGATCGGCCGTTGCAGGCTCTTCTGGGCTCACTGGCCATCAGCACGGAAGGGCTCGGTCTTACACCAGGCAATCCACTCAGCCTGATCCAGGCGTCTGAGACGCCCGAGGAAGCGAGGCTTCTCAGTCAGTGGTTCGATGTGCAATGGTCAGCGCTGCCACCACACACCTTAGCGAAAGACTCCCTCCTCGCGGTGCTTCAGCAGCTCGGAACCCATCGCGACCCCTATCTCATCTACACGCTCATCCTTCACCAACTCTTCCTAGATCGCAGGGACGAGCTCGACGAAGAGCAGGTCGTCAAGTCGGCCACGGGCATCCGCAACACGGTGGTCTGGAAGAAGCTCTTCAAGTTCCAACGCGATGGCGTGGTCGGGGCCATCGACAAACTGAACCGCTTCGGCGGCTGCATCATCGCCGACAGCGTCGGCCTCGGAAAGACCTTCGAAGCCCTGGCCATTATCAAGTATCATGAGCTGCGCAATGACCGCGTCCTCGTACTGTGCCCGAAGCGCCTGCGCGACAACTGGACGTTGTACAAAGCCAACGACCGCCGCAACTTCCTGGCCCCCGACCGCTTCAACTACGACGTCCTGAACCACACCGACCTTTCGCGTGAAAGTGGATTTTCTGGCGATATCGATCTGGCACACGTTAACTGGGGCAACTACGATCTGGTCGTTATTGACGAATCGCACAACTTCCGCAACAAGCGTACACCACAGAAAGGCGCTGAAACCCGCTACGACCGGCTGATGCGCAAGATTATCCGTGAGGGTGTCAAGACACGTGTGCTAATGCTCACGGCCACCCCGGTTAACAACCGCATGGCCGACCTGCGCAACCAGATCGTCTTTGCAACCGAGGGGGATGACACCGCGCTCCTGGAATACGGTATCCGCAGTATCGACAGTACGACGCGCCTGGCGCAGAAGCAGTTCAACCGCTGGCTCGACCTAGACGAACCGGAGCGCACGCCGTCCCGTCTCGTTGAGATGCTGGGCTTCGATTACTTCACGCTGCTCGACCTGCTCACCATCGCCCGCTCCCGCAAGCACATCGAGAAGTATTACGGCCTCACCGAAACGGGCCGGTTCCCGGAGCGCCTCAAGCCGATCAACATTAAGGCGGACGTGGATCGAACCGGCGGCTTTCCCGCCATCCGGGACATCAATCTCGAGATCCGCCGCCTCCACCTCGCCGCCTATGCACCGCTGCGGTACGTGCTGCCGCACAAACAGGAGGCCTACGACCGGAAATACAGCACCGAGCTGAAGAGCGGCGCCGGTTTCTTCCGCCAGGTGGACCGCGAGGAGAGCCTGATCCACCTGCTGCGCGTCAACGTGCTAAAGCGCATGGAGAGCTCGGTGGTGTCCTTCGCGCTGACCGTCGAACGTCAACTCCGCGACGTGGAGGCCATGCTCGCCCGCATCGAGACGCAGGCGGAGGAGCTGGAAGAGATGGACATCGACGACGTGGACATTGATGATCCGGCCTTCGAAAGCCTCATGGTCGGGCGTAAAGTCAAAGTGTTGCTACAGGACGTGGACCTCGTGCGCTGGCGGCAGGATCTCATCGAGGACCGCAACCGCCTGGGGAACCTGCTTGCTAGCGCCCGGGCGGTCGACCCAACACGGGATGCCAAACTCGAAGCCCTACGGCGGGTGATCGCTGATAAGTGCCGGAACCCGATCAACCCGGACAACCGCAAGGTGATCGTGTTCACCGCCTTCGCGGACACGGCCCGCTACCTCTACGAGCAGCTCGCGCCCTGGGCGAAGACCTCCCTCGGGCTGGAGAGCGCGCTGGTGACCGGCACGGGCAGCAACCAGACGACACTGCCGGGGCTGCGCAAGGATCTTGCCTCCATCCTCACCGCCTTCGCGCCCCGCTCCAAGGAGCGCCCCGAGGACCTGGCCGGGGACGGGGATATCGACCTGCTGATCGCCACCGACTGCATCTCCGAGGGACAGAACCTCCAGGACTGCGACTGGCTCATCAACTACGACATCCACTGGAACCCGGTGCGCATCATCCAGCGCTTCGGGCGTATTGACCGAATCGGATCACCGAACGCGTGCATCCAGCTCGTGAACTTCTGGCCCAACATGGAGCTGGAGGAGTACATCAACCTCGAGCAGCGGGTGAGTGGCCGCATGGTGCTGCTCGACATCTCGGCGACCGGCGAGGAGAACCTGATCGAGCAGCAGTCGGGCAACGAGATGAACGATCTGGAGTACCGCCGCAAGCAACTCCTGAAGCTCCAGGACGCGGTGATCGATCTGGAGGACCTCTCCAGTGGAGTCTCAATCGCCGACCTCACGCTCACCGACTTCCGCATCGACCTGGCGGAGTTCCGCAAGGCGCATCCCGGTGTGCTCGAGGCGCTGCCGCTGGGGACCTTCGCGGTGACCACCAGTCCGGAGACCGAAATACCACCGGGTATCGTTTTCTGTCTGCGCGCCGAGGGCGAGGCCGCCGCGCGCATCCCCCACGGCGGCTATCCGCTCGCTCCGCACTATCTGGTGCACGTCGGCGACGACGGGGCCGTGCTCCTGCCCTACACGCAGGCCAAGCAGATCCTCGACCGGCTCAAGCGGGTTTGCCTCGGCCGCGACATGCCCGACGCCGGAGCCTACGCCCGCTTCGACCGGGCCACGAAAGATGGCGAGGACATGCGCCACGCGCAGCGCCTGCTTGCCGCCGCGGTGGCCTCCGTGGTGGGCAAGAGCGAGGAGCGCGCCGTCGCTAGCCTCTTCATCCCCGGCGGCACCCATGCCCTGAAGGGCGAGTTCGCCGGCATCAACGACTTCGAGGTGGTGGCTTTCCTCGTGATCCTGCCGGAGGAGACATCATGACGGCGGCCGACCTCCTTTCCGCCCTCGACCTCCCCGACGCCGCGCGCGTGGATCGCCGCATCCCGAAGACCCTGCTCACCGAGCACGGCGCGCCCACGGCCGCGGACAAGCGCTGGATCAACGAGGGCATCGAGCAGTTGCAGTGGGTCGCGGCGCTCAAGCCCACCACGGTGGGCGTGGCCGAGTACCGGGATGAGGCCCGCGAGTACCTGGAGATTGCCGTCCTGCACTTGGTTCTGCGAGCAACAGCCAAGCTCGGGCGCTTGGTCGAACTGCTCCACCGCGCCGTGCCGTACCCGGTCGTGGCTGTAGCCGAGCAGGGCGGGCGCACCCAGCTTTCGCTGGTCCACAAGCGCTGGTCGCAGGGCGAGGTGGAAAAAACAGTGCTGGATGGTGACATCGTGGCGGTTGATCCCACCGAGGTGGACGAGCCGCTCCGTGCGGCATTCCTGAAGGCACTGTCGCTAGCTCGACAGCCGCGCGGCACACTCTTCGCCCTCTACCAGGGGTGGATGGACACCATGCTGGCGCTTCATGCCGCGCGCCGCACCAACGCCTTTACCATCCCTGATGACGGCGCTGCCAAGGCGGTCCGGCGCGAGGCGCTGGGGGAATGTGCGCGTCTGGAGGCTGCCATCGCCCGTTTACGCTTTTTGGCAGCCAAAGAGAAGCAAATGGCCCGGCAGGTGGAGCTAAATCTGGAGTTGAAGCGTCTGCAGGCGCAATACGCCATTGCCCTTAAGAATCTGTGAGGAGGAACATTCCGATGCCCATGAAGAAGATCACGGCCAACGACCCCGAGACCAAAAGTCCTGACATCGTCAAGGAAAACATCGAGCGGCTCAAGGCGCTGTTCCCGGAGCTCGTCACCGAGGGGCCGAATGGCGCCGCCGTCAACGTGGACGTGCTCAAGCAACTGGTGGGCGACAAGACCACCACCGACGCGGACGAAAAGTACGGCCTCAACTGGTTTGGCAAGCGCCGCGCCCGCCAGCTCGCACTCACGCCTTCGGCCGGCACGCTGCGCCCCTGCCCGGAAGACAGCGTGGACTGGGACACCACCCAGAACCTCATGATCGAAGGCGACAACCTCGAGGTCCTGAAGCTCCTGCAGAAGAGCTATGCGGGCAAGGTGAAGCTCATCTACATTGACCCGCCGTACAACACGGGCAAGGATTTCGTCTACCCGGACGACTTCAAGGACAACATCCGGAACTACCTGGAGCTGACCGGGCAAGTGGAGGGCGGGCGCAAGATCAGCAGCAACACCGAGGCCAGCGGGCGGTTCCATACCGACTGGCTGAACATGATGTATCCGAGGTTGAAGGTGGCGAGGGATTTGCTGACGCAAGACGGCATTATTTTCATAAGTATCGACGACGTGGAGGTCATGAATCTCCGTGCCCTTATGGTTGACGTGTTTGGCGCAGAGAACTTTATTGCGCTTCTTCCAACGATCATGAATCTAAAGGGTAACAACGACGAATTCGCCTTTGCCGGGTCGCATGAGTACACAATGGTGTTCGCCCGAGATCGATTACAGTGCCGGGTAAACGAGTGGCCTATTGAGGATGAAGAGTTTGACGATTGGGAAGAGGATGAGATTGGTCCTTATAAACGGGGAGCCAATCTAAAAGCAACAGGTGGCAATGCTCCGCGAGATAGACGCCCCAACCTCTTCTTTCCTCTCTATATAGCAAATGACACATCCTATGTGTCCATTGTACGTAGAAGCCCGAACGATATTGAGATTTTTCCACGGACAGACGGTCACGACATGTCCTGGAGATGGAGCAAAGATAAATTTGCATCGCAACCTTACGACGTAGTCGCAGTCCGCAACGAGTCGGGGGATGTAGCGATCTACAAGAAGCAACGGCCATCTCTTGGTGATCTACCGTCGAAGAAACCGAAAACGGTGTTCTATAAGCCTGAGTACAGCAGTGGGAATGGCACTGCTGAAATTAAAGCCTTGATGGGTGCCAAAGTGTTTACAAGTCCCCCGAAACCTCTTCGTTTAATAAGGGACATTGTGCTGATTGGGGCATCATCGGATTCGCTGATTGTTGATTTGACTGCCGGTTCAGGCACCACCGGCCATGCGGTCATGGCCCAGAACGCCTCCGACGGTGGAAAACGCCGGTACATCCTCGTGCAGCTCCCGGAGCCGCTCGACCCTGAAAAGAATGAACAGAAGGTTGCCGCCGACTTCTGCGACAAGCTGGGCAAGCCGCGCACCATCGCCGAGCTGACCAAGGAGCGCCTGCGTCGTGCCGGCGCCAAGGTCAAAGCCGACAATCCAAACTGGCAAGGCGACGTCGGCTTTCGCGTCTTCAAGCTCTATACCTCGAATATCCGCGCCTGGAATCCCAATCCTGAGAACCTGGAAGCCGAGCTGTTTGCGCATCAGGATCATATCGTCGAAGGCCGCACCGAGGCCGACGTGCTCTACGAGCTCCTGCTCAAGCTTGGTCTCGACCTCTGCGTGCCGATCGAAACCAAGAACATCGCCAACAAAGCCGTGCACAGCATCGGCGGCGGCGTGCTGATGGCTTGCCTTGCGCCTGCGATCAGCAGGGACGATGTGGAAGCGCTGGCGCAGGGCATCGTCGAGTGGCACAAAGAGCTCGCCCCGGCCGGCGATACCACCTGCGTCTTCCGCGACAGCGCCTTCGCCGACGACGTGGCCAAGACCAACCTGGCGGCGATCCTCGAGCAACACGGCATCGCCAACGTGCGGAGCTTGTAGGAGGTCCAGTGCAATGAAACTCCACTTCGAACCCAACCTCGACTACCAGCTTCAGGCCATCGAGGCGGTGTGCGACCTGTTCCGCGGGCAGGAAATCTGCCGCACCGAGTTTACGGTGACCAAGACTGCGGTCGGTGGCATGCATGACTTGTTCGACGCAGGCCTCGGCATCGGCAATCGCCTAACCCTGCTTGACGATGAGCTACTCGCAAACCTGAACGCCGTCCAGCTCAGGAACGGCCTCGCGCCATCCACCACGCTGGCCTCCGGCGACTTCACCGTCGAAATGGAGACGGGCACCGGCAAGACCTATGTCTATCTGCGCACCATCTTCGAGCTGAACAAGCGCTACGGATTCACCAAGTTCGTGATCGTGGTGCCCTCGATCGCCATCAAGGAGGGCGTCTACAAGTCGCTCCAGATCACCGAAGAGCACTTCAAGAGCCTCTATGCCGGCGTGCCCTTCGACTACTTCATCTACGACTCGGCCAAGCTCGGCCAGGTGCGCAACTTTGCCACCAGCCAGCAGATTCAGATCATGGTGGTGACCGTGGGGGCCATCAACAAGAAGGACGTCAACAACCTCTACAAGGACAGTGAGAAAACCGGCGGCGAGAAGCCCATCGACCTGATCAAGGCCACGCGGCCCATCATCATCGTGGACGAGCCGCAGAGCGTGGACGGAGGCCTTGAGGGACGCGGCAAGGAAGCGCTCGACGCGATGAACCCGCTGTGCACGCTGCGCTACTCGGCCACCCACGTGGACAAGCACCACATGGTCTACCGGCTGGATGCGGTGGATGCCTACGAAAAGCGGCTGGTGAAACAGATCGAGGTGGCATCGGCCACCGTGGAGGACGCCCACAACAAGCCCTATGTGCGCTTGCTTTCGGTCAGCAACAAGCGCGGCGTCATCAGCGCCAATGTGGAGCTGGACGTGGAGACAGCCTCCGGCGTGCGCCGCCAGGAGGTCACGGTCCGGTACGGCGACAACCTGGAGCAGACCACTCGCCGCGCGGTCTACGCGGAATGCCGGATCGGCGAGATCCGAGTGGCGAGGGGCGACGAGTTCATGGAGCTGCGCGTCCGCGGCGGCGAGTACTACCTGCGCCCCGGCCAGGCGTACGGCGACGTGGACGCGCTGGCCGTGCAGCGCGAGATGATCCGCCGCACCATCAAGGAGCACCTGGACAAGGAAAAGCGCCTGCGGCCGCAGGGCATCAAGGTGCTCTCGCTCTTCTTCATCGACGAGGTGGCGAAGTACCGCCAATACGACGCCGACGGCAATCCGGTGAAGGGCGAGTACGCCCGGATCTTCGAGGAAGAGTACCGGCGGCTGGCCAAGCACCCCGACTACTGTTCGCACTTTCAGGAGGTGGACCTGTCCCGAGCCGCCGAGGAGGTCCACGGCGGGTACTTCTCCATCGACAAGCGAAAGATTGGCACGAAAACGGTCGAGGTCTTGAAGGATACGAAGGGCGACAGCAAGGCCGACGACGACACGTACAACCTGATCATGAAAGATAAGGAAAAGCTCCTCTCCTTCGAGACGCCGCTGAAGTTCATCTTCTCGCACTCGGCGCTGCGCGAGGGCTGGGACAACCCGAACGTGTTCCAGATCTGCGCCCTGCGCAACATCCAGACCGAGCGCGAGCGCCGCCAGACCATCGGACGCGGCCTCCGCCTGTGCGTTAACCAGGAGGGGCAGCGGCTGCGCGGATTCGAGGTGAACACCCTCACCGTGGTCGCCACGGAGAGCTACGAGCAGTTCGCGGAGAATCTCCAGAAGGAGATCGAGGCCGAGACCGGCATCCGCTTCGGCATCGTTGAGCCGCACCAATTTGCCGCTGTGACCGTGGTGGCCTCGGACGGCAGCACCACACCACTTGGTATCGAGCAATCCCACGCACTGTGGGAGCACCTGAAGGCGCAGGGTTACATCGACGGCAAGGGCAAGGTGCAAGATGCTCTGCGCGTAGCCCTCAAGGATGGGACAATCAATCTGCCCGAATCGGTCGCCGCGCAAGCCGGCCAGATCGGCGAGATCCTGCGCAAGCTCGCCGGTCGGATAGAGATCAAGAACGCTGACGAGCGCCGCCAGGTTCGCACCCGCCAGGCCATCCTCCATAGTCCCGAGTTCAAGGCGCTCTGGGACCGCATCAAGGACAAGACCACTTACCGCGTGCAGTTCGACAACGAAAAGCTGGTTGAGAGCTGCATCAAGGCGCTGCGGGACGCGCCGCCGATTCCGAAGAGCCGGCTACAGTGGCGCAAGGCTGATATTGCCATCGGCAAGGCCGGCGTCGAGGCCACCGAGCGCGAGGGGGCACAGACAGTCGTTCTGGAAGAGGCCGACATCGAGCTGCCCGACCTGCTGACTATACTGCAGGACCAAACCCAGCTCACCCGCCGCACGCTCCACCGGGTGCTTACTGGAAGTGGTCGGCTCGACGACTTCAAGCGCAACCCGCAGGCCTTCATCGAGCTGGCCGGGGAGGCCATCAACCGCTGCAAGCGTCTTGCCATCGTGGATGGCATCAAGTACCAGCGGCTGGGTGATGAGTACTATTACGCGCAGGAGCTGTTTGAGCAGGAGGAGCTGACCGGCTACCTGAAGAACATGCTGGCTGTCACCAAGTCCGTCTATGAACAGGTAGTGTATGAGTCGGACACTGAGCGCCACTTCGCCGATCAGCTCGAGAAGAACGACGTGATCAAGGTGTACGCCAAGCTGCCGGGCTGGTTCAAGGTGCCGACTCCGCTCGGCACGTACAATCCCGACTGGGCCGTGCTGGTCGAAAAGGACGGGGCTGAGCGGCTGTATCTCGTCGTCGAGACGAAGAGCGGACTCTTCACGGATGATCTGCGCAACAAGGAGCGCGCGAAGATCGAGTGCGGCAAGGCGCACTTCAGAGCGCTGGAGGTCGGTGAATCGTTTGCCCGATATGTGGTCGCCCGCAGTGTCCAGGATTTGTTACACTAGCAGCTCCCGTACTATATGCCAACGCGCAGCCAGACACCAGGGAGTTTTCAAAAACATGTACTCACGGCAGATTCGCTAAAAAGCGCGCAGCAGACACCATGCGCACTTTCGCGCCGTTAATGGGTTCGAGTGTGCGCTCGTTTTTGGGATCGAGAACAACCTGGAAGGCAAACGGTACTTTCACGCGTTCGAGGTAGTACTGAAGCGAAGGGCTTAAGGT
>Ga0272446_1006398_pt1 | contig 12294 bp, 7 predicted proteins | sample YNPCB0061_FD_194587 | JGI IMG/M metagenome (GOLD analysis project Ga0272446, IMG submission 194587) | Hot spring microbial mat communities from Yellowstone National Park, WY, United States - YNP-CB-006-1 | ecosystem: Environmental > Aquatic > Thermal springs > Hot (42-90C) > Sediment | place... | reverse complement strand
GCTGAAGTCGTGGGTGACGAGCACCAGCGTCGTGCCGTTCCTGATCATCTGCGCCATGCGATCGTAGCACTTGCGGCGAAAGGCCATGTCGCCAACCGCCAGCACTTCGTCAACGATCAGCACCTCCGGGTCAACGTGGGCGGCCACGGCAAAACCCAGCCGCGCGTACATGCCGGACGAATAGCGCTTGACAGGGGTGTCGAGGTACTGGCCGATGCCGGCGAACTGCACGATGTCATCGAATCGCCGGGCGATCTCGGCGCGCCGCATGCCGAGGATGATGCCGTTGAGATAGACGTTTTCGCGGCCGGTCAGGTCGGGATGAAAGCCGGCGCCTAACTCGATCAACGAAGAGTAGCGCCCATTCACGACGACGCGGCCGCTGGTGGGATACGTCACCTTCGACAACAGCTTGAGAATCGTGGTCTTGCCGGCGCCGTTCGGCCCGATGATGCCAAGCGACTGGCCGGGCTGCAGCGCGAAGTCCACGTCGCGCAAAGCCCAGTGGTAACGCTCCTGCGCTTCGGCCCGGCGCTTGAAGCCGCCCAGGAGGGTCTTGAGGCTCAGCGGCGGCCGGCCGATGCGGTAACGTTTTGAGACGTGGTCGAAATGGACAGCGTCGCTCATGGTTCTGTTCTGGAGAGTCAGGCCGCCGGCCCTACACGACATCCGCAAACTGGTGCTCCATGCGCTTGAAGAACCAGAAGCCGAATCCTAACACCAGCGCGGCGGCCACGACCGACACGACAAGATATGGCGCGTGAAGGTCGCCGCCCAACAGCACGGCGCGATAGCCTTGTATGACGCCGGCCATAGGGTTCAGAAAATACACCCCGCGCAGATGCTCCGGCACCAGCGTGGCAGGGTAGATGATCGGCGTGGCATACAACCAGATTTGAAGGCCCAGAGCGACCAGGTGTTTGACGTCGCGGTAGAACACATTGACCGCCGCGCCGATCAAACCGATGCCCAGCGCAAGCGCCATCTGGACCGCCAGCAGCGCCGGCAACAACAGCAGGCCGGGCAGGTTCACCGCAGCCTGGTACAGCGTCAGCAGCACGATCAGGATGCTGAAGGCAATGGCGAAATCGACCAGGCGGGCCAGCAGGGCCGCAAGGACCAGAATATCGCGCGGAAAGTAAATCTTGGTGACCAGATTCATGTTGGTCACCAGCGATTCGACCATGTCGGTGATGGAAGCCGAGAACAATGTCCAGGGGACCATGGCTGCATAGGAGAAGAGGATGTACGGAGTCCCGCCGGTGTCCACGCGCAGAAAGCGGGTGAACAACACGGTGAAGATAGCCACTGTGGCCGCCGGCTGGACGATCGCCCACAGCCCGCCCAGAATCGATTGCTGATAGCGCGCGCGCACGATACGACCTGTCCAGGCGAACAGCAGGTCGCGGTAGTCATACAACGCGCGAAAGACAAGGGTTGGCATTCTCAGTTCAAGCCTCTGACTTCAAGGTGTTGCGGTAACGCGAGTCCGGCCGGCTTCAGCGCCGGGGTTTGCGCGCCAGTCGCGCGACAAAGACGATGGCGACCACCGCCAGAACCGGCGCCAGTCCGGCGACCAGCGGCAAAGCCGGCGATGACAACACGTCGTCGCTGGTCTCTGATGTCAAGTCGGGGATCGGCGTGCGCGTGGGCGCAGCGGCTGTCGCCACGGCATCGCGGGGCGCGGGAGTCGCAGTAGGCGCCGGGGCCGGCGCCGTCTGCACAGGAAGCTCCGGCGCCGCCAGCACAGCATAGGAGTACGTGGCCGGCGTGGACTCGCGCACATCATGCCGCCAGGCCGCCAGCAAGACATTGCCCTGGCTGATCACGGCCTGGGGCGCGCTGGGACCGAATGGCACGACCCGGCCGCGATAGGTGATCTCATTTCCCTGCCAGGAGATGACGGGTTTGAAGTCTCCCCAACGATCGCCCAGCCAGACGCTGTGCCACATGCCATACACTGCCGGGTTGCCGATGCGCGCGCCGTGCAACATATGCAATACGCCAGCGCCATCCACCAGCAAGGCTGGCGTCTCTGCTTCGCCGACATGCGGAAAGGGCCGCACCGGCGCGCTCCAGGTCAGGCCGCCATCGCGCGAGCGCGTCGTCCACAAAGTGGCCGGGAAGCTGTCCTGGTAGACCACGATCAGATCGTCACGAAAGGCTGCAATGGCCGGCCAGTTTGCTGAATAGTCATCCCCCTCACGGGCAGCCAACTGCACCGGCTTGCTCCAGGCAGACAAATCCGGCTCTGAGTGGGCATAGAACACATAGTCGCCCACGCCGCGCTCATTGACCACGCTCCAGACTGCGTGAATGCGCCCCGCTTCACCTGTCGCCAGGCGAATCGCATACGGTGAGCGATTCGGCCCGAAGGCGAGGAAGACCGCCACGGGGCTGGACCACGTCAGCCCACCGTCTGTGGAATATGTGGAATACACGCCTGCCCCGAGGGCTTGCCCGCTGTAGACCAGCACCAGCCGGCCCAGGCCGTCGCTCAGCAGCGCGGCTGAAGCCACCGCGTCTGCATCCTGGACGATCGGTCGCGCAGGGGACCAGGCCGGCGCCCGGTTCGCTTGAACCATCGGCGCAGCCGTGTGCATGATGAGTCCGCCGGCTGCCTCGTCCAGGTAATAGACCAGGTGAAACCGGCCCGCCCCATCCGCCACCGCGCCCAACAGCGGACGACGTGTTGCGGCGCGATCGATGATCAAAATATCAGACGGCCTGGACCAGCCCTGTGAAAGCGACCACTGGCGGTAATAGATCACTTTGTTCGTTCCTTCCGACGATTCCACATTAAAGGCATGCACCGTTCGGTCGCGATCGGCGATCATCAAGGGCGGCCACTCGTCTGTATAGAACGGAATCTGCTCTTGTGGCGTCCAGACCGGCTCGGATTGAGCCGAAACAGGCTGAAGCGCCGTGCTCAGCAACAAAGCCAGCGCCAAAGCACCGGCTGCTTGCATCTTCAAGAACAACCCCGAAAGCTTCACGTTCATGGTGTGACTGATAAAACACAGGAAGTCTTGGGGGCGTGCCCATACATCACGGCGCATCACCTGTCACAGGACAAGAATACCCTCAGCGGAAACGCAATACAAGATTCCCGTTATGACACTGAGTAAGCCTATTCGCTTACTCTGATTCGCGTAACTGGAAATAGGTATGACATTCTTCAGGTGTTTTATTACCATAAAGTGCTTGACAGCGCCAGACGTTCCTGTTACCCTGACGCGCGAGTCGGGCCGGCCTAAGCAATCTGAGTGAAACCTGCTTATGCAGCCCTACGGCTCAAGCAAGAACGGACTTTCAGAATCCTAGACACACAGCTCAGGCTACCACGAGGAGGCAATCAATCGGACACACCCCTTGAATTTCACGCCCGACACGGTGGCCGTTTGGCTCGCCTGCAAGAACGCCGAAAGCACTGAAAGTCCGACTCCCAAGACACGATTCCTGGCGCCCGTATGACGGGTTGCCAGGCCATCTCGCGCGCCAGACGCCGTGAGGTCGTGAAGCCGATTTCGCCTCTTGATTTCAAGCGGCTGCCTGATCCAACCCAATCCAATCCACTAATGATGAGGGATGTACTGATGCATTTGCGAAGAATCCGCGCCGCCAGTCTCAGCATGTTGATTGCCGGGGTCGTGTCGTTCACGGCTGCGGTCACTTCAGCCGGCCAGCCCGTGGCCCGTACCCTTGCCTCAACTTCAGACACCCATTTCACATTCCTGCCAGCAGTTCTCTCGGCGCCGGCGTCTTCAGGCGGCGCAACAATCGCCGATCACACCGTCGTCGATCGTTTCGACCAGATTCCCGCTTCGGCTGTGCAGGCTGCGTCTGCTCTGCGCGTGTTGCAGCTTCACGCTTCCACCGGCAATGCCGTCAGCAGCCAGGGCCTCAATTACCTCGACGGCACTCGGGACGGATCTCCTTACCCGGATTACTACTATGACCGGCGCAACTGGATCTTCGAGTGGTGGCCGGACTCAATGGACAAGACCTTCAAGGCCAAGGTCGATTACTTCGGTCAGGCGGCGTCAGCGCGAATTGCCAGCTATGATGTGTTTGGCATGAAGCTGTGCTATCAGGACTGGTTCGGCCTGGACTTTGCCTACTACCGCGATCGCATGTTAAGTCTGGAGCAAGCCTACCCGAACAAGAAATTCATCTGGTGGACGCAGCCGATTCGCAACGACTGGAGCAGCCAGCAGCCGGGCACGTGCGAAATGCTGCAAAACTACAACAACCAGGTGCGCGCTTATGCCCGCGCCCACAAAAAGCCGCTGGTTGACATCGCCGACATCGAGTCTCATGACCCAGCCGGCAATCCGTGTTTCACCACCTGCGAGACGAAGTGCGCGCCGGTCTACGGCAGCAATCCCCACCCCAACCCGGAACTCGCCATTCGTGTGGCCAAAGCCTACTGGTGGACCCTGGCGCGCGTGGCCGGCTGGGGTGGCAACTGAACCTCGGCCATGACGAACAAGTATAGTTCCGCCAATTCAACAGGCATACGGCCGAGCATGTTGCGGCAATTTCGGGTCACGAAGCACACCTTTTCAGGCATTTCCCGATTCACAGAGTGACACCTCGGCCATACCCTGACCAATGTGCAAGCGCCCGCGTGACGTTGCCGCTTGCACAATTCGATCAGAGAAGAGCATGAGCACGACGAGCCTGTCCTGTCAACGTCAACGGTCCTGGAGACTCACACCGCGCGCTGCGTCCCGCACCCGGCGGCGGGCGCTTGCAGGCGCGATTACGCTCGCGCTGGTTGTGACACTCTTAGCCAGCAATCCACTCGTGTCGCTTGCGACGAACATCCAGCATGGTTCGCCAGCAAAAGCCGGCCTCGCGCAGAACGGCGGATCACACCTCTTGTATCTGCCTGCCACGTTTACCCCGCCGCCGCCGCCGGAAGATGGGTGGCCCATGACCGCCGCCAATCCGGCGCGCACCTCGTGGACGCCGGAGGAAGTCACCGGCACACTGCGCGTGGACTGGTACCGGCCCATCGAGGCGTACATTCCGCAGAACGTTCAGGTGATCGCCAGCAATGGCCGGCTCTTCATCGCCACCGCGCGCGGTCTTATCGCGCTCAACGCCGAGAACGGCAGTCTGCTGTGGCGCTATGACACCGAATTGCCGCTGGGCGCATCGCCCACGGTGAACCGGGGCGTAGTCTACGTGGGCGGATACGACCGCAGGCTGCACGCGATCGACATGCGAACCGGCGCTCGACTGTGGACCTTCGACGGCGCCAAAGCCGGCTACAGCGCCAACCCGCTGGTTGTCGAGAACAAAGTCATCCTGGGCAATCGTGATGGGGTAATGTATGCCATCGGCGCGCATGGCACTCCCGATCAGGGGCGCCTGGTGTGGCAGCACACGATTGGCTCGCCGATTTATCTATCTGCGGCCTATCACAACGGCATTATCTATTTCGCCGCCGCCGACAATCACGCCTATGCCTTGCGCGCCGCCAACGGATCGCTGGTGTGGAAGTCGGGCCGGCTGCCCGGTGACGGCTATAGCACCTACTGGCCGGTCGTTGCCGGCGACAAGGTTATCTTCTCTGCCGCGCCCGGCTATCGCACCGCGCTGTCGCCGGGCACGCTCAACGTCACGAGCAGCGCCGGAGAGGAGTACCAACAATCGCTCTATATGGACCGCGACGACCTCTTCCCGGGCGCGCCAGACGGCGCCCTCATCGGACAGGTGACAAGCGGACAGGCGTGGGCCAATGGTTTTCCGGTCATCGACGTTTCCAGAATCGCCCAGTACTTCGAGAACAATCCTAACCCGCACCCCAACCTGCACAAGCCGTGGCGCCGCTCGCTCATCGCGCTGAATGCCAGCACTGGCAGCGAGCACACCTTTGATTCCGACGGCGATGGCTACCGCGAATACATTCCGGTTGCCTACTGGGGCACCCAATCGGGCAATCGTTACCCGCCCATCTACGGCCCGGATGGTCTGTTGTACGTGGGCAACATCTACGAAAAGCGGTTCATCTCACAGGGCCGGGTAATGGGCTGGAACATCAACGCGCCAACGCAGATGAAGCTGATGCGCGGCCAGGGCGCCATCGACGAGCCGCAGTCCATCTCCGGCGGCGGGAATGTCATCTATCGCAGCATTGCCGTTGACCGGGCGGGCGATTGGTTCAGCATCAAATCGCCCAACCAAAACGGCGTCGTGTGGAGCTACAGCCAGCCGCTTTTTCAACAAGCGCCCGGCTACGATGTGATGTGGTGGAGTCCCAATGGCACAAATGACCCGGATCGGTTTCAGATGAACTATGGCGGACCGAACGGGATTTACGACAGCCACGGGGCGCAGAACCCGATCGTCCCCTATCGCGGCCGGCTGTACATTCACCGCAGCAACGCCGTCATCGCCTTCGGGCGCGGCAACGGGCCGGGGCAGCTTCCACTCCTGCCCATCGTCCCGGCCACCGACACAATCGCCACCCCAACCGTCGCCGACCTCAAATCGCGCCTGGCCGATCAGGTGGCGCGCATCGTTCAAACGCCAACCGTGTTCCTGAAGCCCGGCTATTACAACGCCGGCCAGTTCAACGTCTTCCGCGAGCTGGCCGATTATTTCAACAACCCCGGCGAGACGCTGCACACCCTCTCCATCGCCTATCCGCATCTGCCGGCTGACCTGCAAGTTCAGGTGAAAGCTTACCTGCAAGCCTACTTCACCGCCTACTTCAATCCGGTCATGTACTCACGCGTCGGCTGGGTTGCTGGCGCGCCGCGTGACAGTGTGCAACTCCCGCCCGAAGTGCAGGCCGCCATGGCCCAGATGGACAAACGGACTTCGCCCGGCAACGGCTGGACGTGGAGCTATCCGCAGTTCAACTTTTACGCCATGTGGAAGTATGCCCAGATTGCGCCTGAACACACGCTCACCCTGTACAACCTGGCCAGGAGCAAACTGGAAGTGCCTGTGCCGGCGTCCGCCGACAACGCCTACTTCATTCAGCGCATGTGGGAACTCAACGGCTGGATCGCCGGCTACATGGGATTCCTGCGCTTGCAGGAACTGGCCGGCCGGTCGCAGGCCGACGCCGCGCTGCGCGCCCAGGCGCAGGCTGAACTCAACCGGCTGCTCAGCGTATGGGAAACCATCTTCAGCAAAGACACTCCATGGATCACCCTCTGGCACAAGCGACATCTGAACTTCGCGCGCAGCTTCATCATGCTGACGCCGGAACTGGGCGAGTACCTGCGGCTGGTCAAGCTGGCCGAGGTGCGCGCGGCGCTTGACGAATACAACCGGATCGGCCCCTACTGGTTCGTGGCGCGCTACGAGGCGGTGATGGACGAGGGCATCATGTCGAACCTCTACAACTATCCGGCCCTGTTCCAGGCGAAGGCGTTCATTCTCGGCGAGAACCGCAGTCAACTGACAAAGTATCTCGACACGCCGGCCTTTCTGCGCGGCGACCTGTTCTACATCCAAAACCTCGTGGCCGCTATCGAAGCGCCGGCCGGCCCCACGGCCATGCTCGATTCAGACCCGTCAGGCGCGCCCGAGGCGGACGCGCCATCTGCGTGCGGCCTGTCGTGCGAGGCCAACGCGCAGCCCTGAGGCTGCTCTTTTTGGCAAGCCGACGGATTCGGCAAGCCAGCGGCTTGCCCTACGTTTCCTGGCAGGCCGGCGGATTTGGCAGGCCAGCGGCTTGCCCTACGTTTCCTGGCAGGCCGGCGGATTTGGCAAGCCAGCGGCTTGCCCTACGTTTCCTGGCAGGCCGGCGAATTCGGCAGGCCGGCGGATTTGGCAAGCCGGCGGCTTGCCCTACATTAGCCAAACACATAGCGATAGGCTGAGCGCGCCGGCAACTTTGCGGCGCCGGCCATCAGCAGCGCCGGCCCACCCATGCCCACCGCAAACAACAGCGGCTGCGCCACTGCCTGCGCTCCCAGCACTGCCGGCGCGACCGCCAGTATCAGCATGATGGCCAGGTTGATCGCCACCAGATGCGTCAAATAGAAGCCATAGGATCGCTTGCCAATCCACTCAAACGTCTCCACCAGCGGAATCTTGTTGCGCTGGATGAGCGGCAACAATCCCATGAGCGCAACAGGGCACAAAATGCGCGCCAGCGGAAAGCGGAGGAAACCCAACTCGTGCAGGCACACCACGCTGAACAACACAGCCGTTGCCGCCAGCAACACCCACTTGATCGGCTGCAAGCGCGCTGCAACAGCCCGCGCATTCAGGCTGTAGATCACCCCCAGGGGAAAGTAGATGGCCCAGTCGGCCAGCGACCGCCCGATCACCGGCGGGATCAACACGCGCAGCGACTCTGGCAACTGCGCGCCGAACATCACCGGGTAATGCAAGCCAATGAGCAAGACCTGATACGCCGCGACGGCAAGCAGAATCCAGACGCCATAGCGCCGGCCATAGCGCGCCAGCAACGGCGACAACAGATACCAGAACACCAGCAACGGCACAAAGTGATACGGGTAGCCGACGGTCAAGTGCTTGACGTGATCCAGCAGGCTATAGGACTGAAGCCACGGATACGGATGCCCGGAGAGTTGCTGAACGGCCAGCAGCGCATAGAACACGACCGACCACAAAACATAGGGCAGCACGATGCTGCGCAAGCGAGAGAGTGTTGTCTTGTACGTCTGGCCCAGGTTGCCGCTTTGGCCGGCATAGGCCGCAAAACACCCGGAGATAAAAAAGAACGTCGGCACAGCAAACACGATGCCGAGTTGTTGCAGGACGGTCAGCAGGCCGCCCCACACGCCTGCCGGCGGCGCCTCGCCCACCAGGCCCGGCCCCGCCAGGCCCAGCGTGATGGCATGATTCAGCACCACCAACGTCATTGCCACGCCGCTCAACGCCCCAAATTGACGACCGATCATGGCTGCGCCTCGCAGATCACGTTCGTGTTGAGGATTGCGCCTCGGCGGTGAAATTGACCGGCGCCGCGCGCAGATAGGCCGTTGTGCGCTGCTTGCGCAGTGTGTCGTGGATCACACGCTCGACCTGCTGCGGGGTCAGCCCCAACGCCGCCGCGATCTGCTCCGCCGGCGCGCCGTGTTCGTGTCCATACCACACCACGTCAAGAATCTCGAACGGCACACGAAAGAAGAACTCCTCCTGCGTGCTGCCGCCGCTGTACGTGTCGCTGGTGGGCGTCCGCCGGCGGATCTCCAGCGGCACGTCCAGATACTCGGCCAACTGGCGCACCTGCGTCTTGAACAGATGGACGATCGGGTTCACATCCACGCCGCCGTCGCCGTGCTTGACAAAGAAGCCCAGATCATGCTCGTTCTTGTTCGGCGTGCCGATCACGGCGTAATTGCGCAACTCAGCGTGATAGTAGAGCATCGCCATGCGCGCGCGCTGCTTGAAGTTGGACGCGGCCACGATCTGGAAATATTCAGCCGGCGGCAGGCGCTTCGTCATCTCGCGGCCATCGGGCGAAGTCACCGTAAGCGAGAACACGTTCAGCGTTTCCCTCTCCAGCAGGCTGCCCGGCAGGACAATCTTTGACTTCCATCCCGGCCCAAAGTCGGGAAACACGCGCCGGATCGCCTCGTCGCGCCGGCGATAGCAGCCAAAGCCTTCCAGCGCGCCGCTGATCTCTTCGATGACCGTCGCCACGCCATAGTGCTGCGCCAGCCGGAGCGCCAGATCGATGCTGTCGGGGCTGGAATCCTTCTCCGGCAACAAAATGCCGACCACCCGCTCCGCGCCAAAGGCCCGCGCGCATAACGCCAGCACCGTCGATGAATCGATGCCGCCGCTGACGCCAACAACGGCGCCCTGGCGGCGCAGCCGTTCGTGCACCGTCTGGCGCAACACCGCGACGATTCGCTCGGTTTCTCGCGCCGCGTCGAGCGCCAGCGCCTGTTTCGTAAATGTTTGGTCTTGATTGGTTGACATGATGTTTTGTGTCAGGGCGCCGCCGGCAGAGCGCCGGGGCCGCCGTCATGCCCCGGCCGAGGTCGCGCGGATTGCGTCTGCCGTGACGCGATCGACCGCCTTGATCCGGTCATGATGCGCGTCACCGCGCCGGCGGTCGAACGATTTGACAAACTGCTGATGAACCAATTGCGCAGAGAGAATTCCGACGATCGCCATGTCCTCCACTTCACTCATACGCGCGCCGCTGGCCGCCTTGCGCGCCAGTTGCGCCACCGCCCCGGCGTTGAACAACCCGCTCTCGCGCAACCGGGCGTCGGACAGAACCTCGCCTACCCAGTCCGGCGCGCGGCCGGCCTGCCCATCCCCAAAAAAGCTGCGATGGATTGGCGCGCGATAGGGCCGCTTGGGGCGCTGCCAGATCTCCGGTGGAACCAGCTTGCGGCCCAGTTGTTTCAGCAGCCACTTCTCGGTCAGGCCGCTCAGCTTCACTGGTGATGGCAGCCGGTTGCAGAATTCCATCACTCGATAGTCCAGGAAGGGGAAACGCCCTTCCACTGAGTGCGCCATTGCCGGGCGGTCTCCCTGCGACGACAAAAGATACTGCGACAGAAAAACCGAAATTTCCAGATATTGGGCCTGCGCCAGCGGAGACCAATCGGCAAACTCCGGGGGAAGCGGCGGGGGCCAGATTGCGTATGGCGTATTGGACATTGGGTATTGCGTATTGCGTATTGCGTCGTCTATGCTCTGATGTCTGTCCTCTGCATTCTGTAGAAACCGCCGCGCGCGCGCCGTGTTCGTCCAGCGGATCAGATGGGAGTAGTAAGGCGAATCGGCGCCGGTCAACCCGCGCCTGAAGAAAGCCGACAGATGGGCGCCGCTGACGCTGTTCAGATCGGCAATGTCGGGATAGAGCCGGCGCAACAACGCGGGGCGCAGCGCGGAATCAGGCTGTCGCGCCCAAAACCGCCGCACCGCCATCTCTTTGAAGATGTCGTAGCCGGCCAGGAACTCGTCGGCGCCTTCGCCGGTCAGCACCACTTTCATGTTGTGCTGCCGCACCAGACCAGACAGCAAGAACATCGGCGCCGGCGACGCGCGCAGGATGGGCGTTTCGATGTGCCACATCACCTCTGGAAACACGCGCCCGATATCGGCATGGGTGCACTCGACCACGCGATGATCGGTGCCCAGATGGGCGGCCATGCGCTGCTGGAACGCGCTCTCGTCAAACTCCGGATTGTCGACGAAGGCGATCGAGAAGGTGTCCAGCCGCGCATTGGTGTCGCGCCGGATGATTGCGGTGGTCGTCGACGAATCCAGGCCGCCGCTGAGGTAGGCGCCCACTGGCACATCGGCGCGCAAACGGATGCGCGTCGCATCGACCAGCAGGCTCTCCAGTTCGTCGAGATAGTCCTGCGCCGGCCGGCGCGCAGACGCAGCCGGCTCCTCGAAGTTCAGGCGCCAGAATGGTTGGGCCTCACCGACCGGCTTGCCCGGCCTCGCCAATAGATAGTGCCCCGGCGGCACATCCACGATGCCGCGAAACGCGGTGCGCGGCGACAGCGTGCTCCAGTAAGTGAAGATCTGATCGAGCGCCTGCGGATCGATCTCGGCTGTCACGCCGGGCGCAGCCAGCAGGCTCTTGATCTCCGAGCCGAAGATCAGCCGGCCATCGCGCTGGGTGTAGAACAGCGGACGAATCCCCACGCGATCGCGCGCCAGCAACAGGCTGCGATCCCGCGCATCCCAGATCGCCATGGCAAACTGCCCGTTGAGCAGGTTCAGACAGTCCGGTCCGTAGTCCTCGTACAAGTGCACGATGACTTCCGTGTCGCAGTTCGTGGCAAAGCGATGTCCGCGTTTCTCCAGTTCGGGGCGCAGTTCCACATAGTTGAAGACCTCGCCGTTGTAGACGATCCACAGCGTGCCGTCTTCATTGCCGATGGGCTGATCGCCGCCTTCCAGGTCAATGATGCTGAGCCGCGCGTTGCCCAGGCCAACATGAGCGTCGCGGTACACGCCAAAGCCATCCGGCCCGCGATGCCGGATCATGCCCAGCATGTCCATGAGAACCGACTGCTCGACCGGCGGGCGATCCGCCAGATTCAACACGCCAACAATTCCGCACATGCTCCACTCACTGCTAAACACTCCCGGAATCTTAAAGATTCCGGGAGTGTTTGGCTCGCGTTTAGCTCACTTCAGATCCGTCTTTTTGATCTTGCCCGAAGAGGTCTTGGGCAGCTCAGCCACGAACTCCACATATTTGGGGATCATGAAATCCTCAAGGTTCGCGCGACAATGGCGAATCACCTCCGCTTCCGTCAGCGTTTGCCCGCCAGACACCACCACAAATGCTTTTACCGCCTGTCCGAGCAGCGGATC
>Ga0272446_1006397_pt1 | contig 12295 bp, 13 predicted proteins | sample YNPCB0061_FD_194587 | JGI IMG/M metagenome (GOLD analysis project Ga0272446, IMG submission 194587) | Hot spring microbial mat communities from Yellowstone National Park, WY, United States - YNP-CB-006-1 | ecosystem: Environmental > Aquatic > Thermal springs > Hot (42-90C) > Sediment | place... | reverse complement strand
AATTATATTCTTCAACCACGGTTGAATATCCTATTGATGGCATTATCATTGCATCTGCATTCGATATATCAATATTTAATAATTGTTCTTCTAAATATATATCGAAATCTACTTTTAATATTGCTTCATAAGATATATTTTTTAATACAAAATCATAGGCAGTTTTTTCTATATCAATAGTTCCAAATTGCCAGCCTCGATTTATATAATCCCTTAAATGATAAATTTTTGGATTATTTAATAAATCATTAATTAAATTTCTATATTCAGATAAATAACTTTCTCCGTTTTCATCTATTGTATTTAAGATTACAACCAAATTTGAAAATTTATTGAATATTTTTACATTACTTTGTAATATACCATAAATCATTTGCATTTTTTCTGGTATTATTGTACCTGTTATTATTAATGTACTTTTATTTATTATATCTTCGAGTTTCATAAAAATTTTCTAATTTAGTTAAATCCATAGTTGTATTTGTTGGTCTGTCGGTTGAATTTTCAGAAGTATCTACCTTTACATCGGGATTAGTTCTTCTTGCTAATTCATATAAACTCTTAACTTCAGTTCCTACATTATAAACTCCGTTTGCATCTCCGTTTACTAAATCTATTATTATTTTTGCAATAACATCTACATAGTCAAAATTTCCGATTAAATCTGCCCATGCATATACATACGGATACGGTTTTGGTTTGTGAGTTTCTCTTATTACAAGATAGTTATTAGAATAAAGTTGAACGATGGAATCTCCAACTAATTTAGAATATCCATACCAATTTGCTGGCGGACACAATGCATCTGTTTCTTTTGCAAAAGGTTTTGACTTTGCGTATAAATAGTCTGTACTTATATGAATCAATTTTTCTGCATAATTATTACAATAGTCTATTAAATTAGAAACAAATACTGTATTTATTTGCCAATGCAACTCTCTGTTTTCATCTCTGGTATTTGTGTGTGCAATACAATTTATTATATCAGTATATCTTTTATTACCTAATATATTATTCATATAATAGGAATTGAAATTATTAGCGTCAAAACCATCTTTTTTTCTGCTAATGTAATCCCATCCGGTTTGTTTGTGTAATTCGGAACCTAAAAGACCGTCGCCTAATATTAATATTCTTTTTTTATTTTTCATATTTTATAACCTATATTATTATTATTTTATTTATTTTTCCATTTTAATAATACAGATTCTATATATTCAAATGTCTTTTCGTTATAAGAAGGATGACAACCTATAAAAAATACTTCGTCTAAAACTCTATTTGCATTAGGATAATTTCTATAATCATCTAAGTGTTGATAACCTCGGTGCAATAATATATTTCCTGCAAAATAATTTCTCGTTTGTATTAGATTTTTTTCAAGATGATTTACAAGCGATACTTTATTTACTTTAGCGTCTATTTTAGCGCAACCGTCAATTATTTCATCTCTAATTATTATAGGTACGCCAAACCAACTCGTTTCAGCATCGTCAATTTCTTTTGGTATATATACTAAATCTCCTAACACACGTTTAAAAATATTTTCAATTCTATTTTTATTTTGTTTTCTTAATCTATGAATTTCATCCACTTTTTTTAATTGTTCTAATCCTATTGCTCCCTGTAAATCTAACGGCTTGAGATTATAACCAATATTATTAAATACATATTTGTGGTCAATTATACAATCGGCGTTTTCTAACCATTTATCAAATCTATGTCCGCAGGTTCCATGTGGCAATAAATTTGCGGACCCAACACAATAACAATTATGTGATATTATTCCATTTGCATGATAACTTTCATCATCCTCTACCTCAAAATTATACACGGTTTCTTTTTTATTATATACAATATCTATTTTTTTAATCTCGTGCAATGAATATTTTAAATCGTCTGTAAAATATTTATTTTTGCATTTTCTATTTGATTTTTTAACTAAGTCTTCATTAATTAATTCACCAAATTTAATGGTATTGGGTCTCCATATTACTATATTGTATAGATTATGTTTTGCTATAATTTTAGGATTATTTGGATGTATTTTAAAATTATCAGTATATCTTATTGTTAAAGAACTATTTATACCAAGTTTAATCAATAACAATTTTAATTGTTCTGCAAGAGTTTCACTTGTTGTTGACATTGAATAATTTATATCAGAATTTGAACCGTCTCCTCTCCAATATCCTTTTATAAATTCTTTAATTAAATCATTATTTAGATGTATAAATTGCCATGGAAGTTTTTTATTATAAGATAATTTTCCAATATATTTATTAAAAAATTCATATGCCGTTCTACTTTTAAAGAATATGGAAATACCATTATTTTTATTTGAATATTTAATATTTCCTTTCGTATTAAAGTATTTTTTCATTAAAAATATAACATCCTCATGATATTTATTTTCATTTTTATGAAAGGAAAATTGTACACTATACGATTGAATATTATATTTATTTTTACCTTTAGATGCTTTTCCTATATAACCTTCGGCCGTATAATATCCAATAAGTCTCATAATGTCTGGTTCTAATGGAACTTTGATTTTAACATTTTCATTGTTATTTTTATATGTAAAATTTAAATTATTAATTAAATTAATATCAGTTGGTACTTTTTCCAATAAAAAATCTCCAATTTTTAAATCGGACGCATTTATCCATTCATATTTGCCATTTCTTAAAACATATAGTGGATGTGTTTTGGTACAAATTATTTTTTCTTTGCCATAACATGTTATTTTAATAAAATCGTCATAATATTCCTTTTGAATTAAATCATATACTTTTTTATAATTTCCAGTGTGAGTATATACATAATCTCCTATTTGAATATCTTTAATTAATTTTATACCTTTTTTGGTATAAATTTTGGCATCAGATTTAAAACAATCCCTTCCCCACCATGCGAAACTTCTAGCTAACTTTATAAATTCAGTGTCATTGGACGATATCATTCCTCCCTCCATCGTACAAATATGATGTGCTGGATAAAATGAAAATGTACTAGCAAAGGCATATTCATTTAAATATTTTCCTTTCCACTTAGAACCTAAAGAATCACAAGAATCTAAAATCAATTTAATACTATCGTTTCCGGTTGAATTTATTATTTCTATTAATTTATCTATGTTAACTGTATTTCCTAAAACCGGAGATAAAAATATTGCTTTGGTTTTATTGCTGATTTTTTCTTTAATTTTATCTAAATCAAAATTTAAAGTTTCAAACTCTATATCAATAAATACAGGAACCAAATTATTTTGTACTATCGGTGCTATTGTTGTTGGAAATCCTACCGGAGATACAATAATTTCATCGCCATCTTTCCATCCAAAATACTTTTTCATTGCCGTGATTAATATAAGATTGGCAGAACTACCAGAATTAACCATTAAGGATGCTTTTTGATTATATTTTTTTGAAAATTCAATTTCAAATTTATGGACTTTTTCTCCTGAAGACATCCACTTGCCCGTTAAAACAGATTCTATAATTGAAATTATTTCCGAATCATCAAAATATGGTCCTGAATATAATACTCGTTTAATTTCATCTTTAGATTGTTCTATATTATTGTATAAAAATTTACTGGTGTTGTAACCATTTATAAATTTTTGTATTTCATCACGAATTGACATAAAACCTCTGATATATTTTTATTTTATTTATATTTCTAATAACAATTTCATACGGATAAATATGGAAAAAATATGAAAAAATCACTTTATAAATAATTTATTATTAAAATTTTGTAACGATGCGTTAAATAATTTACTTTTACTTCTCATATTTTTACGCTTCATTTTATTTTTTCATTTTACACCTCTATATATGGTTTAACTTCCATATAATCATATTCATGTACAAAACATTTATCAGTATTTGGATTAAATTCTCTTTCAAATTCTTTTTCAACCATTGATACCCAATCACGGTCTTTATGATGGCTCCAACTTTTTACTTTTTTTAACATTTCTTCTTTTGTTCTAACCCAAGAATAATGATGAAACATTGGCTTGCCGTCCAACCCCAATTCTTTTACTCTTCTATTTCCTTCTACAAAATTAATAAAATTTAATCTTTCTGAACTATGCTTAAAAAATACTTCTTCATTTAATGCATCTTTTTTTACAAGAGTAATACCATTCCAATCTTCTGTTTGTATTGCTCTAAATTTGGTTTCTCTGAAATAAAAATAAGATTCAAATCTAATTGAATTATAATACCTATATGGAAATTTATTTAGCCAATCAATAAATCTATCCGAATCTACAATTTCATCAGCATCTAAGAATAAAACATATTCTATATTATCAGACACGTTATTGAATCCTATAAGTCTCGACATTTGATTCCAAAACCAAATCTCTTTAGGGTCTATATCAATCATATATTTTACCGGAGCAAATGGGTCGTTTAATCGTTGTAATCCGGAATTTTCATATAGAGATGGATTCCATTCAAACTCAATAAAATCAACGGCTTCGTTTTCTTTTTTTGATTTTTCAATTAATTCAAAATTTTCCAATTCTCCATTATAAAAATGGTCTGATATTGGTACTATTATTTGAGATGAAAAATCTCTTACTTTATCTATACAATGCTTTAACCATTTATAATCATTTGTACAATAACTTATTATAGTTGCTATTTTATGTTCTAACATACAGTGCATCTCCCCAATTTGCTAGTGTTATTAATGTTTCTACTCTTTTAAAATTATGAAACTCTAAAAAATTATCAATCTCGTTCATCATCGCACAATCTTCATATAATTCTTCAGTATTTACTTCAGTATAAATAAAATCTATAGTATCTAAATATTCTTCAAATCCTTTTATTACCTTCAACTCAGCTCCTTGTACATCAACATTTATAAAATTATATTTTGTAGTATCAATATTATTTTCTTTAATAAAAGTTGACATTTTTTTTGTAGCCAGTTTTATAACTTCTGATACTACTATATGAGGATAATATTTTTTATGTTCTTTTAATTTTAACATCGACGAACTTGCGTTGTTATTTGTAATATAAAATTCAACTATATTTCCATCGGCATCGCTTAATAATTCATTATAAATTTCCTGCGTTGATATGTAAAACAATCTTTCCTTTGCTTGTTCTACGAGCTTTGGATTAGCATCGAACCATAATACTCTATTAATTCCTAATTCAAAATAATAATTATTCTCTTCAAGCGTATGAGCGCCAATGTGATATATTCCTTTTATTTTAGATTTATACTTTTTTATAGCATTTACATCGATTAGCATTTTTTATTATCCTTATTTTATATTAATTCCCAGCCGATTGGAAATAAATCGCTTATATTATTACCTACGCTTGGATGAAACCATTGTAACGGAGCAATTACTTTTTTATTAGCGTTTTGACCTAGATATGCTGCCCACCAACTGAATGTACTGTTCGCTATTATAAAATGGTCGCATAGTGACATCATACATATATCAACAAATTCAGTTTCTCCTTCTGAATAATATATTGATTCATCTTCACCAAATACATTTTTACACCACTCAATATCATCAGAAAATATGAAAAAAATATATTTTTTATCATCAAATTTATTTATTGCATTTTGATAATAATTAGTATCTAGTTTGATAAATCCTGGCAGTCCAACATAATCACCTCTTCTTACATGAATGGCAACAATTTCATTAGTTCTATTTTCACAATCAAATAACGAATTCATTTTTTTATATGAATAATTAAATATATTTTCCTTAAACAAAAATTCTTTTTTAATTTCATTCTTTACATCATCAAAATATTTATAACTTTGAAAATATCCTTCTATCAAAGTATTGTCGCTTATTTTAAATATATTTTCGTCGAAGTGGAAATGCGGTTCTTTATAAAACTTATCAAATTTACTTAAATCGTCTCCGAATGGTATACTTAAATTAAAACATTCGTTTAATATAAATCTATATGCAATCCATTTTTTATTTGCGACGTCATACGTACCTTCCGGTTTTATAATTAAATTCTGATTTGGTATTATTGCATCGAATCCTGTTTTTTTTGATATAGAAAATAATGTTGCATATTGAAACATTTGATTTCCTAATCTTCCGGCATAACCTAAACTTTTTATTGTTATCATATATTATAATGATGTTTCTTTAATTATTTTAGAATACATTTCATTTTTACTTAAATGGTTTTATATCTTTTGTAAATTTTGGTTTGTATAGGTCTTCCACATCAGACATTTTCATTGGTTGTGGAAAGGCATACCTTAAAACTATTGTTGGCGAATGAGTATATTCAAGTAACGGGTTTCTTATTAATTTATAAATACCAAGTTTTTTATGTCCAGTTTTATTTATTTCTTGTGCTAAAAATTCCAAACAGGCATTTGCTATTACAGTTTCACCATCACTTTCTTTTCCTACCAACTGTGGAATTGATACATACATTTCAGTACCATTTTCATCAATATCAACCGGCAATTTCATTTTAACAACTTTAATTCCGGGCAAACTTTTTGATATAAAATTAAAAAGTAAATCATCTGGAACATACTCTGTTTGTTCCGGAGTTAATTCATTTTGATTTTCCATTACACTTCTCCTTGTATTATTTTGTTATACATTTCATTTTGTTTTTCTTGTCTTGAAATTGATTTTTCGTGAATAATTGAATAATTTTTTTCCAACATAAAATTAGCATATTTTTTATATCCAAATAATCTTTCATGTACTTTTCCAACCCATTTAATATTATCACTTCTTTTATAAATACGTCCTTGATAATCGGGCCAATTTATTATTGGTTTTAAATATTTTATCAACTTGCCGTTTTCATTTAATATAAAATTATATGCTTTTAATAAATTATATTCATCTGAATTTATTTCGATTTCCTTTTCTGCGACTTCAGTCGGCAAGCTAGATATTTGCCAATTCCATTTTTCGACATGTTTTAAAGTTATTCCATCGACGGTATTCAATCTCGGCAATCTATACATTTCAACTCCGTTATTCAATAGTAAAATTTCTTTATAATTTTCAAAAAAGAAATCAGTTAATATTTCATCAGCATCTATATTAAAAATGTATTCATTCATACAATGGCTTGCGGCGAAATTTTTCTGATTTGCAAAATCTCCATTTAATTTATTTTGCAATACTTTAAAATTCATTTCATTTTCTGCGATGTTCAATATTTCTATTGTAGCTGGGTTATCAGAATAATCATCTACAATAATTACCTCGTCCCACAAAGATTTATATTTATTTATTTTATCTAATAAATTTTTTAATGTAGTTGTTTCATTATGTACTAGTATCGTATATGAAACTTTAATATCATTTATTTCCATTTAATTCTCCTTCTTTTATAACAGCAAGTTTTTATAATTTTTCTTTATCTGTTTGAAATATCGTATTTGCTAATGTTTTATATCCTATTTTTTTAACTTTGGTAATTGAATCGTTTTCAATTTACTCAAAGAAGCCGGAATTTTAAGTTCCACTTCTTCTGGAAATTCAGGTACATTTTTTTCAAAAAACCAATTAATTTTTCTCTGCATCATTTCTAAATTATAAGTATTTTTATTATAATAAGACATTTTCTTTGCATTTGAAGCATATTTATTATAATTCATCCAAACATCAATCATTGCGCCGGCAGCTACATTATAATCGGCAGTAAACCAACTCGCTTCTCTTAAAAGAAAATCGTTTGCTGCAGATTCATGTACATTTTCTAGTTTTCCAGGCAATAATATAGTTAAATCTTTATCCAAAAAATCTAAATGTCCAGACCAGCCGGATGCTATTATTGGTTTACCAATCATTGAAAATTCTAATAATGGTCTGCCAAATCCTTCTCCTTTAGTTAAAGAAACCATCGCTTTTACCTTCGGATGATTATACAGTTCATTCATTTCAACATCTGTTAATTGTCCGTGTAACAAATATACATTAGGTAGTGCTTTTGCATCTTTAACTGTACTTTTTATTTCATTTATTCTTTTTAACATTTCGTCTCTATCAATTTTAGAAAATGTAGCGGAACTTATCTTTGCTATTAAAGCAGGAGGGTTTGGTTTGTCTTTAAATGCTTCTAAAAAAACTTTAATTGTCATACCAATATCTTTTCTATCATGTCCTAAAATGCCTGGTAACCAATGTCCAACTAATAGAAACGCCCAATCCTCTTTAATAAAAGACAGTTTATTTTTTATTTCTTGACTTATTTCATTTTCATTTATCCTTTTATATATATTTGTATCGCATCCTTCGAATATAACGTCGATTGGTTTTTCTAATTTTAATTGACCGATGGGTTTATTTGTACGTTGGTCGTTTTTTACATATGAAGTTTCAATAAAAGTTTTTTTAGCAAATTCAGAAGGAACTATATTTATGTCCATTCTATTTAATCCTTCAATCCAATTTGCCGGAGCAATCGTTGTTTCGATGCCGGCAGTAACTCCGATATTAAAAACTGCCATTGGATTAAATTCATTTGGAACACTTATTTGAAATAAAATTTCGGGTTGTTTATTTAATTGTGGATTTAGCATTAGTCTAGATATAATATCATCATCTTTTCCTGGAATCAAAGCATTTAAACTTGTATTTCCCCATCTAGTAGGTAATATTTTAACATCATATTTATCCATATTAATAAGACATTTAACTAAATCTCTTGCGTGTGCTCCGTAACCAGACTGCGATTGTACCGGTCCTATAACTAATAAAACGGGTTTTCCCATAATAACTCCTTATATTTTATAAATATTAAATCTTTCTCTTGGTTTCCAAGAATTTATTGCTTTGTTTATACCTCTGATAAAACGTTTACCCATTTCTCTCGCTTCCATTCCGGATTCTTCAGTTAACATCCATTCTCGACCTAATTTACCTCTTCTTTTTCTTTCTTCTCTTCCTAATTCATAAACTTCTCTCAATACTTTAGCCGCATCTTCCCAATCCGAGTAATCATCAAAAATATACGGCGTCATCGGCGAACCTGTAATTGAACGGGTTCTTGGAAATAAAGGAAATGCCCATTCGCCGTTTGTTCCTTTAACTCTACCATCTGAATTACTACTCCATTCTGAATTAAATTCTATTGGTTTTCCATTTTCTAAAAATCTCATCTGGTCTTGTAATCCTCCTGTAACAGTCGCTATAATAGGAGTTCCTGCCATTATTGATTCAGCTGTTGATAATCCGAATCCTTCTGCATTTGACATATTAATTGTTACATCAGCAATATTATATAAACAATTTAATTCTTTATAATCGATTCTATTGGGAGAAAACATCACTACTTTTCCTGGAGCTAAAACGTCCGCTACAACCGGCAAATCGGTACCATTGGGGTCGACTGGCTGTGTATGTAATAATAATACAACTTTATTTTTTAAATTTTCAGGTAAGTCATCAACAAATTTACTAAATGCTAATATAATATTACTAGTTTGTTTTCTTCTAATATTTCTATTATTATAAAAAATAACAAATTTTGGTTCTTCGCCTAAATCTTTAAATATCACAGATTTTATATTATTCATTCTTGCATATTCTTCTTTCATATCTTCGGTTATAGGAAAGAATTTTTTACTGTCAATTCCGTGTGGTATATAATCTAACATCGAAGCGTCAACTTCTTTCCATACATTTCTAACTATATTTAATGTTTGTTTTGATATACAACCAAACCAATCGCAGGATTCATAATAAGGTTTATTATACATAGGATATGGTAAATTATCCCAAACATGATAAAATAATAACGGAACCTGCTGTCTGACTTCATGTTCCATTTGATATAACCAAATCCAAAATCTAGGGTCCGTGTAATGCAATATTGCATCTGGTTTTTCATAAATTAATAATTGTCTTATTAACATTTCATCTCCATAACCATTATATGGCAGCAATCTTACGCTAGCATCGTCAACTCCGGTTTCCTTAGCTACTTCAGAACTTAAATCAATTAATTTTCCGGCCTCTGGATGATTTATTGCTGCGCCAACTTGGAACCAATTAAATGTTTGACATGTTTGCATAATAATTTCTTTAGACATAGTTCCTACGCCACTTGGCATTCTTAAATCGTCTGACAATAGAATGATTTTTTTCCTTTGATTTTTTGGTATATAAGTTTCTTCTCTGAATTTTTCCATATTATTTATTTCCTTAATATGTTAATATTTTTAAAGCGGCTTCTTTTATTTTAATATATTCGTCAGCCAATTGAATCCACATTTCATTATTAATTTTAATTTCTTCTAAACTCAATCCTTGTTTTGAATCGATTAGTGTCATTTTCTTTTTTATTTTTTTACACAATAATTCTAATTCTTTAAAATTTTTTTCTTTTTGTTTTTCTATATTAATAATTTGTGGCATTAAACATTCTCCTTTTTTATTTTTTAACTCTAATTAATATTCCTCTATAACTTACCGGTACATTATCTATAATTTTATAAATAATTGGAGTTAATATAATAGAATATATATCTATAACTTTATCTCCGCCGTATTCATAATATAATTCTTTTACTATCGTATCGAAAACATCATTTAAAGAACTTTCATCTGCGGTAACAACCATGTATTTTATTTTTATAGTTTTTAATTTTTGTTCTAAATAATCTTTACGATAATCATCTAAATTAACTTTAAAAACTTGTATTTTAGTGTCGTTGCTTTTTATATATTCGAAAAATTTATCTGTTAATGATATAATACCAAAATCAACATCAGTTTCATCTTCTATAATTCTATTTTCATTTAAATTATTATTTTTAAATTCAAGTAATTTATTTTTTATTTCATTTATTATTTGTGAAATATTATCTTCGTTTAATTCATTGTTGTCGTTTTCGTTTAGATAATATTTTAAACCTATGGTTAGATATTTAGATAATAGTGATTGATTTGAATCGAAGACGGTTGGTCCTTTTACAATGGAAATATTTAATTTCATATAAAACCTCTTTTATATTGTTATTGAAAATAATTATTTTTTTAATATTTTGAACGATATCATAACATTTTTAGAATTGATTTTTTAACCAACCTATATTAATTTTATGCCCATAAATATATAAAAAAAAATAAAAAACTTTATTTTTCATTAATAATAATTAATTTTTTATTCTTTTTATAACACAATTCTATTATATGCTTCATTACTTTAGAAACATCAGTTTCACTAATCAATAAAATTATAACATCACACTCTTTAATCAGTTTCATATTCCTAACATAAAAATCATTCGGCTTAAAAATTTTATTATATTTATATGCCGGTTCAATACAGTATTGATTCCATTGCATATGATAAGGTTTAATTTCGGCGTAATTTAAATTAAATTCTAAACAATACTTTTTTACTAAATAATCAACTCCATTAGTTATATTTGTAATTCCTCCGGATATTATAGTTAAATCGGAATTATATTTATTTTTTAATTTAAAAATTATATTTTTTATTTTAATTTTGTCTTCCCAATCTGTTGAGCCAGTTATCGCTATTTTTGGCATTTTTATAACCTATATTTTTAGAATATTCGAATTTTATTAAATTATTAAATTCTAATAAAGATTTAATGATGTCATTTTTATTTTTACAAATAAACCTAAATTTATAATGCGATAATAAATTAACATCCGGTTCGCTTATTATATCATACCACGCAGGAATTTCATGTGAATTTATAATATAAAAATACATTTCTATTTCTTTTATATCATTTCCATATCTCTCTTTAAATTTGTCTAAATCCGACTGTTTTATATTTTTATCATACCAAAGATGTACTATAAAGTTAGCGGCGTTACTTTTAATCATTTTTAAAAAACTAATTACATTATCCTCTATATCAGAATTTATAAAATCATTTAATTTTAATCTTAATATCTTTTTACTCATAGTAGTCTTCGATTTTTATTTTATAATTTCATCAACCAATCCATATTCAAGCGCTTCTTTTGGACTTAACCATAAATCATGCTTTAATATCTCATTTAATTTTTTCATTGGTATTTTCGTTCTTTCTCTATATATCTTTTTTAATGTTTCCATAAATTTATTACTGTTTTCCATATCGTCTTTAAGTTGTTCATAATTACCCCAAAACATCGATGATAACTGATGAATCAACATATATGAATGCTCTTTAATATATCTATTTTTACCAGCAACTGACATCAACGTTGCAGCAGATGCAGCACAGCCATCTACTATAGTATTTACATTTACTTTTGAATTTAGTATTTCATCCATTG
>Ga0272446_1006396_pt1 | contig 12297 bp, 8 predicted proteins | sample YNPCB0061_FD_194587 | JGI IMG/M metagenome (GOLD analysis project Ga0272446, IMG submission 194587) | Hot spring microbial mat communities from Yellowstone National Park, WY, United States - YNP-CB-006-1 | ecosystem: Environmental > Aquatic > Thermal springs > Hot (42-90C) > Sediment | place... | reverse complement strand
AGCGCCCCCCGAATCGCTGCAAAATTGGTGCCCGTGGCTCCCGATGTGATCAGGCGGTTGCCCTCTAGCACCAGGGCATAGCTCATCATCTCAATGAGATTTTGATGCGTAATCGGCACGTGACGAGAACCCAGCAGGGCGATGCGCTTGGAACCGGTTTGCTGAATCGTAGCAAGCTCCTGCAGAAAGTCGTCAACTCTGGGTAGATCGATGGACTGGCTCAACGACGGTATCGCTGTGAACAACCCAGATATTCTATCAAACGGTGTCGATCTTGGATTCAGTGTAGGGATGACTTGTTGCAGGCCAATCTCCCTGACCGTTGCTTTGAATGGGCAGGCAACAACAACCGCTCTGGGATTAGAGGGCGTTTGAACCGTATCCGGCGGTTAAAACCGCGACGACACTCCCCCAGTTTGCCGACGCAGACTCAATCAAATCCCGGTTTTCAGTAACCGGCATCGGCAGGTTTTCTCCCGATAGCCGCGACTTTAGTCGCCAGGGTGACAAAGAGACAGGCTTTTAAAACTCCTCTAAGAGGGATGGGGCGAGAGCGGTCAAGCAGCAAACGGTAACATAGCCTCCAGAATGCTATAACTAGCAGAGCGATTTGCTCACCCTATGACTGATTTTTGGACAACGATTCGAGCTTTTGCTGAGAGGGCAACCCAAGCGGCGGGTGCTCAGCTACTAGAAGATTTTGGCCAAGTGCAGGCGATCGCCAAAGCAGATGGCAGTCTGGTGACACAAGCCGATCGCTGGGCTGATGCGTTCTTGCGCCAGGCCATCCGGGAGGCATTTCCCAACCATGGCGTGCTGACGGAAGAAACAGAGCACATTTTTCCAGCGGAAGAATGGTGTTGGATTGTCGATCCCCTCGATGGCACGACCAACTTCGCCCGAGGGCTGCCAATTTGGGGCATTTCCCTGGGGTTGCTCTATCGCGGTACTCCCATTTTTGGCTATGTGGCTTTGCCACCCTTGCGGCAGGCATTTTATGGCTACTGGGCGGGACACTCACAGCTTGATTGCCCCACGGGTGCCTGGTTCATCGATGGGGCTAAATCGCCAGCAAAACCGACTTCTATTCACGTCAGTCCAGCTGATCCAGACCCGAACCAATTTTTTAACCTTTGCGCCCGCAGCACCTGCGTGTTACAGCAGCAGCCCTTTCCCTGCAAGATTCGGATGTTGGGTATTGCCACCTACAATCTGCTGACCATCGCGGCGGGCATTGCCCTGGGTGGGGTCGAGGCAACGCCTAAGATTTGGGATATTGCGGCAGTTTGGGTGATTACCCAGGCGGCAGGAGCCACCTGGACTTCCCTGCAACCCGAACCGATCTTTCCGTTGCAACCGGGCAAAGATTACAGCCAGTGCAATTATCCTACCCTCGTCACCAGCCGGACTGACCTTGTGCCGCTCTTTTTGTCTTTGGTGCAGAGCGTTAGTTTTAAGGAGTAAAGGAATCATCCCCAAAGGCCAGTTGCCGCCATTCTTTGATGACATAGGGCGGCAGGATAATTTCTTCAAAGGCGTTCTGGAGGGGCAAAGTCAGTCGCAGAGCGCTGTCGGTGTCGATCTGGCCCATTATAGCCATCAGGTCATACTCTCCAATATGAGGAGCCGAAGGTGTGCCAGACAATACTTCAGGCGCTCGCCAGCGTTTAGCACTCCGTAGGGTCGCGAGTTCTATCTCACCAGGATGCTGAAGCTGAACAACCTCAGGAAAACCAACCAGGCGCAGATAAATACTCTGGGTTTTCCCCCCCTGCTGGTGCTTGAATAGCACTAATTGCCAGGCATGTTCTTGAGAGTCTCGTAGGGTCTGGAGCGATCGCACCATCACCCGATCGCCGCCCTCCGGGTAACGGTGGATTAGAGCGAAAGCAGGCCGAGCTAGCCCCAACAGGCTAATTAGAAGAGCAAGGAAAATGGCCCAGAAGCCACTTTGCGATCGCCAAACAGGATGGAGCATAGATTTGGATCGGGGGCAAAAGGATAGACGAGTAAGACCGTAACAGCCACTCTTTGTAATGCTGCCAAATTCTCCCCGCTCTTGCCAATTTTGATCGATACTGGAAGTCAATGTCAGTCAGCCAAAAGAGGAAGTTGCATGGATTTGCGTGTATCAGAGATCTCGTTGTTACAGTGGTCAGGCGATGGCTTAGCTATTGGTTTTTTTGAAGATCAGGTGGAACTGACCGGGGATCTGGAAACACTCAATGAAAAACTGGCAGGGACGTTGCAGGAATTGATCGACGAAGAAGCCTTTAAGGGTAAGGAAGGCAGTGTAGCAGTCACACGGGTCGGCGGTCATAGCCCCATCCGTAAGTTAATTCTGGTGGGTTTGGGAAAGCTCAACGCCTTAAAGCTAGAGGGGTTACGTCGAGGAGCCGCAGCGATCGCCCGAGCAGCCAAAAAAGCAAAATGCAAAGCCCTGGCAGTACACTTACCCCTGTGGCAAGGGGATGCGTCAAAAACCACCCAGGCGATCGCCGAAGGCATTGAGCTTGCCTTACATCAAGATCTGCGCTTTAAATCAGAATCAGAAGAGCCAAACATCACAGTTGAGACAGTGGAACTGCTAGGTCTAGCAGGAAACCAGACGGCCATTGATCTGGCCCGCAAGATCTGCTCAGGAGTGATATTGGCCCGAGAATTGGTAGCGGCTCCGGCGAATGTGGTGACCCCTATTACCCTGGCAGAAACAGCTACCGCGATCGCTCAGGAATATGGCCTAAATCTGGAAATCCTAGAACGGGAAGATTGCGAAAAGCTGGGAATGGGTGCCTTTTTGGGTGTTGCCAAAGCCTCCGATTTGCCCCCTAAATTCATCCACCTGACCTATAAGCCCAGTGGCACCCCCCGCCGTAAACTCGCGATTGTTGGCAAAGGACTGACCTTTGACTCTGGCGGTCTCAACATCAAGGTCGCTGGCAGCAGCATCGAAATGATGAAAACGGATATGGGGGGCGCAGGGGCAGCCCTAGGGGCGGCTAAGGCGATCGCCCAGATCAAGCCCGATGTCGAGGTGCACTTTATCAGTGCTGCAACTGAAAACATGATTAGCGGCCATGCGATGCATCCTGGAGATATTCTTACAGCCTCCAATGGCAAAACAATTGAAATCAACAACACCGATGCGGAAGGACGGCTTACCCTGGCCGATGCTCTTGTGTTTGCCGAGAAATTGGGGGTCGATGCAATCGTCGATCTGGCTACGCTAACAGGCGCCTGTGTGATTGCCCTGGGTGATGATATTGCCGGCTTATGGAGTGAAGATGACGCCGTGGCAAACCAACTCCTGAATGCCGCCGAACTAGCGGGTGAAAAGCTGTGGCGGATGCCGATAGAAGATAAATACTTTGACGGTTTAAAGTCGGGCATTGCCGATATGAAGAATACAGGGCCGCGTCCGGGGGGAGCGATCACCGCCGCCCTGTTTCTCAAGCAGTTTGTTAAAGAAACTCCCTGGGCACACCTGGATGTGGCAGGCCCTGTCTGGACTGATAAGGAAAACGCCTATAACAGCCCTGGTGCCACGGGCTACGGTGTCCGGACGCTGGTGAATTGGGTCATGGCTTAGACAATTTCCAGAAAAGAGCTTGGGAACTCACCGACCAATCCCCCCTGAACGGGCTTGCTCTGATGGCGACGCAACGCGTTTCATGTCGCTCTGCGAAACGACTGCGCTCAAGACAAGTTGCTTAAGATATAGCCATAGTCACTAGACTTAGGACGGGGTGCAGGGGTGGAACCCCTGGCTGGGGGCGAAGCCCCCACACCCCCTTAAACCCAGTGTCCTAAGCAACTTGGCGATAGCTATAAAGCGCTCAGGGCGTGGGAAAGTTTGCAATTCACGGTTTTGACAGCACCCATAGAAAAACAAGCTAAGGTTAGGACGGATCTAAAGAGTAGAGACATGGTCTAGAAGAAGGAATTATTCATATCTCTCTTTTCACCAAAATGTCCTAACATACTTGCGTCATGCCATGCTATCCGGATGATTTCGCATATTTCTGTAAAAAGAATTGGGCGGTTATGACTGAGGAACCGGGATGAAATAGACGCTTCTGAAATTCTGACTGCTCAACTCAACCAGATATATTGACGGATTGGAGGAACCGCCATGCGCGATCGCTTTCAGCTTCAGCAGCCACCGACCCAGTCCGTGGTGCAGCGTCATCCCGTCCTGAAGTCGCGGCCCTTTGGCGAAACAGCAACCACCCTCAAACCGTCACCGTTGCAACGGCAGTCGGAAGAGCATCGCGATGCTCACTTCAACCTGAGTCAGATCTCTGTTTTCCCCCGTTCACAGTTACAAGCGCGGCTAACCATTGGAGCCGCCAATGATGCCTATGAGCAAGAGGCTGATCGCATTGCCAGTCAGGTGATGCAAACAAGCGCAAACCAACAAATCCAACCCCAGGAAGAGGAGGCCCTGCAGCGATCGCCCCTAGCAGCAACCGTCACCCCCTTGGTGCAGCGAGAGCCGGTGCCCGAAGAAGAGGAACCCGTACAGGCCAGATTTTTGCAGCGAGAAGCGCTATCCGAAGAAGAGGAATCTTTGCAAGCGCGGTTCGTGCAGCGCGAAACCCTACCAGAGGCAGAAGAACCGCTGCAAGCTAGGGCGGCTGGGGCCATCGAGGCTACGGCAGATTTAGAAAGCCATCTGGCCCAAACCCAAGGGGCAGGCAGTTCTTTGCCTGAGGCTACTCGAGACTTTATGGAGCCACGATTTGGCAATGATTTTAGCCAGGTGCGGGTACATACCGATAGCACAGCGGTGCAAATGAGTCAGGCGATCGGTGCTCAGGCTTTTACGCACGGCAACGACATCTACTTCAATGCAGGTAAGTACGATCCCAATTCCCATGCAGGTAAGGAATTGCTAGCCCATGAACTCACCCATGTGGTGCAGCAGACGGGGGTATCCACTCCCCAGAGGCAAGCCAAACCTGCTCCCCATGCAGCAGTGTTGCAGGCCAGGCTAAACTGGACTCGTGCCGATCTAGAAAAAGCGGCGGGGAAGAAGCGCTTTCGCTCTGAAGAGTATAAAAACATTGTGCGGATTGTGCAAAACTACAACCGCATGATGAACCCCTTGCCAGGCGCTCACATTCGCGCATTGCAAGAACTGCTACAAGCCTGCATCGTCTGGTTTGAAAAAAATAAGGAAAAAACCTCAGAGAAAGCCGAGCGCCGCAGGCAGGCTCTCCAGCGCTTAGTCGCCGATGTCACCCAGGAATTAACGCGGCTGCAAGCCCCAAGCCAACCAGCTCCTGCTCAAGCAGCAAACCCAGGCAATGCTCTCCCGAGAAGTGCTAACCAAGGTGGCTATGCCAACATTCCACCAGAATTGCTGCACGCTAATGCCTACGCTAATATTCCCCCCGACTTGCAAGAGCCGGATGATCAGGCCCACGCCAGCGATTTCTATGCCAATATTCCACCAGAATTGCTGCACGCTAATGCCTACGCTAATAGTCCCCCCGACTTGCAAGAGCCAGATGATCAGGCTCACGCCAGCGATTTCTATGCTGACATGCTGCGAACGGAGGGGGGAGGCGTTTCGGCCCATGGCCCTGTCAGCACCTATGTCACGATTCCTGCAGAAGCGCTAGAGGCGCTGATGAATGAGCCAGATGCAGAAGAGGATGCGATCGAGTCAGTGAATCAGGCGAATAATGCCATGCCTATTATTGGAGAAATACCTGCAAACCAGGATCAGGAGAGCGCTGACAATGTCGCACCTGTGAGTGCAGAGGCCTCTCAGCAGGCGGCGGTGGTGCTCTCAATGACGCCGGCAGAAAAGGAAGATAAACTGCGCCCATTTGGCATTACCTGGGAAGAAGACATTTGGTGGATTGATCGCACGATGTCGGTGGAAGAATCCCAGGTAGATGCCCTGCTGGCAGGGCTGATCAGCATTGAGGAACTGCGATCGCAGATTTTTAACCCTCCGAGTGACGACTTAGAAGATGAGTTGTCTGATGACGAAGAACCCCTTGCCCCACCGAAGAGCATGGCCCCCGCGGATAAGGCACTGCGCTATCAAGACCGGGCGCTAAAGCTTGCGAGCGATGGCAAGCTGGTCTATGCGGCCATGCAATACACTCGTGCCTTTGCCTTTGATCCCTTGATTGAGTATGCCTTTAAGGCCGCTCAGGCCTTTGATTTAGGGGGTGATCAAGAACGCGCCATCATCTGGTATCGCAAGGTGATTGAGCTAGACTCTGGCTCAGCCCTTGCCCAGCAGGCTCGACAATACCTCAGCATCCTGGGCTTAGGCGAAACCGCAAAGTACGAAACCTCTCCTCTTTATAGCGATGCTGCGAACAACTTTGTGGGTGTTCGGTTTAATGATTGGGACATTGGTGATGCTTCTGCCTATGATGCTCCGGATAAAGATGAGAAGCGTCGTCGCAAGGAGTCAGGCCTGGGTAAGGAGGAGATTATTTCTGGTACGGCCTCTGTGCTGCTTGAGAGCTACGGTGATCAGCTAATCGCAGCTGAAAATTCTGGGAATCAGGCAGCAGTAGATTTCTACACTGCTGCTATTGGCAGGATGGCGACGGGTCTGGATACTCAGGCGTTGATTCAAGAGCACAAGGATTATCGCAATGGCCTGATTAGCGATCGCCCCCTGTATCAACAACTCCAAAACTTTAAGGTGGAATACCTTTCGACAACAGCGGCGCGTGACCAGAAGCGTTTGTTTTATGAGGGTCTGCTAAAGCAAGGCCTGCCACCGCGATCGCCAGAAGCAGAGAATGGCTACGATACGGCCAATCTCTCCACCAACTTCTCTGGTGTGGGATATGCAATCTTCGTAATGAGTGGCGATGGTGCTATTTACGCTGATCAACATAAAGTTTCTCAGTTTCACCACTCCAGTTTTTTGGCAGGGGCCGATGCTGCTGCTTCTGGGGAAATCAAAGTGACGACTGGCTCCCTCAAAGGCATTACCAATAAGAGCGGCCACTATCGCCAGGGTGCCCGCCACCTGGCTCAGGTTTTGAAAGAGTTTCAAAATGGTCTGAACCAGAGTTTATCAGGGGTACAGGTTAAATTCTTCTCTAACGACAACAAGAGTTGCCTCTGGCCAGGGGATGCCGCCGCCTTCTTGCAAGATTACAACGCCCATCCCGATATTTTCCTCAAGCCAATGCAAGAAATTAAGGATGAGTTTGCCCTGTTGGGTAAGGTTTTCTAGACTTAGCAAGCTGCGGCAGCTATCCACACCATTGGGCTACGGTGTCTACACAAGTATGGTCGGTTCAAGTCTGAAGCCTTTCAACCCTACCTGGGGGTTAGGGGGGCGAAACCTAGCAGTTTGAAGATGATTCAGAGATCTGTATACACGGCAGCACCATTGGGGGAGCAAGTCTGCGCCCTTTAAATACCCATTGGAGGAGGATAATTCAATTTACAACCCTTCGGGTTCATCCTGAAGTTGTCTTGCTATAGTGGGGCATCGAATTTTAGGTGGCCCTATGACAGGTACAATCATTACCCCCGGAACCGCCAGTGTGAATGATTACAGCAGTCGCCGTGTGATGCTTGAGGTGACGAGTGGACAGGGAGAGCGCACACGGCTAGGAACTTACACACTGATTGTTTCCTACAGTTCTCTATCGCAGACCATTCAACGGATTCATCGGCTAGGCGGCAAGGTGAGTCGCGTGGCGATGGCCCATATCGCGGCTGAAGCACCCCAACATGAGTTTATGCCAGTGTCTGCGGCGATCGCCCTTGATGCGACTCCAGTGAGTGACCATCAGCCTGGGCCTCTAGGGGGCGAAGTCGTGGAAGATCCAATTTCCCCAGCGGCTCAACCCGCTCAGACAGCAACTCCGGTCAAACGGCGCGCGCGCCAGTCCACAACGGCGGGTAAGCCAGCGCCACAAGCCCAGTCTAGACAGGGGCAAGCAAAGCAGACCCAATCTCGATCAACGACGCCCAAACAAACCCAATCAAAACGGAAACCAAAGCGCTGATGAGATCATTCCCAAAGTAAGGGCGGGTGAATGGTGCAACCGGGCTATTGGGCAGCACCGCGAATCACTAGGCGATCGCCCACAAGTTCAACATCCTGCACCCGCACCCCACCCAGTTGTAGTTCTAGGTTGATGCGCTCTTGTAATTGCTCAGGGGCAATGCCTAGCCGCCCAGCCACATCTGAGAGCGAAAACCGCAGTTCTCCTAACCGAATGCGGGTTGATTCATCCAGCACTAACTGGCCGTTTTCTACTCGAGGCGTGCCCTCAATACCGACGTATAGGGGGCGATCGCCCAATGCCGGAAAAACAGTCAACACCTGCTCTAGTATTGCCTGCTCCCGCTGTGAGAGTTGATCGCTGGGCAGCTTTTTTAGATTGACCACAGCACCACTCTCAACCTTGCCATTGCGAATTTCCGTTTTGATTCCTTCAACCGCTGGGGCCACCTTAAGGGTTGCTGCCGACCGACTCCACTCAGCCCGCATCAAATCATTGATTTCTTGTTGGTCGAGTTGTACCTCCACTGGGTCACCGCCCCTAGCCTGTTGCACCGCCGCCTCTACCTTGTTCAGCACCGCTTGGCGCTGTTGCTCTGCCTGCTCTGAGTTGGTAAGCACCATTGCAGTCGAAGCCTTGGTTTCTGCCTGATACCAAGCGGGCAATTGGGTGGCCCGTTGCCAGAAATAGAAGGCAATGCCAACGGTGGCTCCCAGTAAGAGACACAGTCCAATAAAAAGACGCTTCCAGGGTTGAGTCATCGTATGTTTTGCGGTAAACCAGATCTCGCTTAAAACCAGTTGCTTTTCTTCGTTTCCCTTGAGACAACCCTTGATGGTTGAACTTTGGTAAGGGTGAGATAGGCAATTCCATCCTAATTAAACGGGCACAAACCTGCCGTGGTCGTTTCAAATTTCAAACCCCTCAAGGTTGGCAAAATTGCCCTCAATGGCGCGGGCAACAACCTGCACTCAAGGAATAGGGCAGGACAAACTGAGGGTCTATGTACTCCACACATTCAATCTAAGTCGCCAAACTTTGGGCGGGTCGGTTTAATCGACCATCCTCAATGGGCTGGCTTACCCTAGAGGCAGGGACTTTGCCAACTGGATTGCGGCTTTTCTAATAACTTCCCTTGATCCTGGCTGGGTTCCGGAAATTTTTTGCCTGGGAATGCCATGATAGAAGGGCAAAAAAACTTTTGGATACGGAATGCATAGCCCTGTCAGAGCGTTATTCCATGGAGTCAGATAGCTATTCCCCTGCTGCCCCTTCGACTTTTACCCATGTGCCGGTATTGCCCCAGGAAGTGCTGACAGGGCTGGCGGTTCGGGCTGGTGGCCACTACCTGGATGCGACTGTGGGTGGAGCGGGTCATAGTCTTCTGATCCTGAAGGCGGCCCCCAATGTGCGATTGACTGCCCTGGATCAAGATGCCTGGGCGATCGCCGCCGCTCAGCGAACCCTGGCCGAGTTTGGCGATCGCGTGCAATGTCACCATACCAACTTTGCCACCTTTGATCCCGGCAATGTTCAATACGAAGGCATTTTGGCAGATCTTGGTGTCAGTTCTGTGCAATTTGACGTGAGTGAACGGGGCTTTAGTTTTCGCCAGGAGGCCCCCCTTGATATGCGGATGGATCAGCGGCAAATGCTGACAGCGGCAGAGATTATCAACCACTGGGAAGAGGTAAAGCTAGCGAATCTTTTCTATACCTATGGAGAAGAGCGGCTATCGCGCCGGATAGCTAGAGCCATTGTGGAGCAGCGCCCCTTTCAAACCACAACAGCTCTGGCTGCTGCGATCGCCCAAGCAGTGCCAAAAACCTACCGCTACGGACGCATTCATCCGGCGACTCGGAGCTTTCAAGCCCTGCGCATTGTTGTAAATCAAGAATTGGAAGTACTGGAAACCTTTTTAACCCAGGCCCCAGGCTGGCTAAAACCAGGGGGGCGACTGGCGATTATCAGCTTCCACAGCCTGGAAGACCGGATTGTAAAGCACCGATTACGCCAAACAGAAGGGTTACGGATTTTAACCAAAAAGCCCATCGTGCCCACAGATGCAGAGATTGAGCAAAACCCCAGGGCTCGTTCGGCCAAACTCCGCATTGCTGAACGGCAGTCCCCATCTTCTTAAGTGACTTTTACCCTACCGTAGGAGGGGAGTGGCGATAAAGTTGTCAGCACTGAACTTGCACTGATAGCCTCTGTTTAATCCGCACTGGCGGATTGCCAACTCGTCGGATAGGGAACTACCCGAGCAGTACATTTAGCTTAAAAGTTGATTCAATTTATTGAAGAATTGATGAACATCTTCGTGAATCTCATCTGCAATCATACTGGCTGCAATGATTTCACGGGTCAACTCTAACGCAGCCGTTGATTGTATCGGCAACTCACAAGATTTAAGACGTTGAAAAAGAGAGTCCGAATTCTCAAACAAGAGCTTTTTACCATTTACAACTTGAAAAATATTCGCCTTAACATGCTTCCAAGATTGACCTGGAGGAAGGGTAAGGTTCTCACTGGCAAAGAAATTTTCAACCAATTCTCTGATTGGGGAAGAAAAAACACTACTATCACTAAAACCACTTTTTTGCAAAGCTGCTCTTATCCAAGCATCGGGCACAAGCAAGTAATTTTCAATGTTTTTACGTCGCCATTCATATAGCACTGGGTTATTTGCTTCTGGGTGGTATGTTGCCTCATCATCATAATCAAATAATATAAGTCGTCTGGCAGACGGAATAACTTGTTTTATTCCTTCAAAATGACGATCACTATCCATCTTCATTTTATCTTTAGAGCCACCTCGCATCACACGAAAGCAAACCTGATTTAATATATCCTGCATATTCAAGGGAGTAGACCAGCCTCTTAAAAGACGCTCATCAGTTTCCCCCTCAACATATAAAAGTGTAGGTATAGAAAGCTCGGAAAGTTGAGTAATCTCCAAATTAGAAACATCCGCCATCGCGGTCAAAATAGCTGGAGTTGATTCGACACGCTTAGGCACTTTATCAAGTAGTGAAATAATTTGGCGAACATCAACCCCCTGAATAAATTCTTCAGCATGGGTTGCAATCAGAAATTGAGTATTTCTTTGCGGTGCCTTCTGATTTTTAAAGTAGTCCAATATTTCTCGCTGTAAATTAACGTGGAGATGTGCATCAGGCTCATCAAGCAAGATAGTAGTGGTCTTGTATCCATAGAAGAATGCCAAGAGAGTTAATGTTTGATGAAAACCACTTCCCCCAGAAATAATGTCGTAAGATTTCTCTTTTTGTCTGTATTCACAAATTATTTGTGTATCAACTCCCTTTTCATATTGAGGATCCTTTAAATCAACACTGAACCACTGCTTGATAACTCGTTGAATTTCAGACCAATCTTCTCGATTTTCCTGCCAAACTCGGAGTAGAAGATTTCTTAGCACGCTCCCAGGTTGAGCTTTACCAACTTGCTTGCGTAAAGGTCCATCATCTCGCCACTCTTCGTTAGGTTCCAAACCAGAGAAAGGTGGGACATAAGCAATAATAGGTAAAAGGGATTCTGACTGATTCGGCTGTCCTTCCAACTCTCGAAAATGCTCCCATCCCTCTGAAGGAATAGCATAGATTGTTTGAGGAGAACTATAACGTAACTTGACTCCAAACGAGCATTGCTTAGGTTCAGGAGCATCAGTTATCCAAGTCACATCAATTTCTACTAAGATAAACTCTTGTTTTTTGGAACCATTCACTTTAGGATATCGACGGTCTGTTTTTTCTCTCCAAAGAAGGTTGAACTCGGGAACGGGAAGAGCTGTAAAGTTAGGAAGAACAACTTGCTTTCCAGTGCTACCCCGACGCTTAACTCGGCGAAATTCATCAACACAGAACTGCCAGATGGCTAAAGCTTGCAGGATAGTGCTTTTACCACTATTGTTACGCCCCACTAAAAGATCAAATTGAGCGAACTCGTAGGTTTGCTCCTCAATACTCTTAAAGTTTTTTAGAGTTAGTTTGGTTATCACAGGGCTGTGTTGGCCGATGCTTTATCTGTAGAAATCTTATCTTGATTTTGATATTTAAGCTCTGCCGCATTTACTACGTGTTATCGCAAGGCTTTAGTAAATCCGTTTACACTGAAAATATAGCGGTCTTTAACAGCAATTTTCAGTTCTGTCTTAGCCAATAGAGTAAGAGCTAACAAACAAACTACCTGCTGGCTGGGTTCCCCTTCGGATCCACGACATGAATGACAATGTTCGATGTTCGGGGCATGATCTTGAAGCGTCAGATATTTCCTA
>Ga0272446_1006395_pt1 | contig 12298 bp, 10 predicted proteins | sample YNPCB0061_FD_194587 | JGI IMG/M metagenome (GOLD analysis project Ga0272446, IMG submission 194587) | Hot spring microbial mat communities from Yellowstone National Park, WY, United States - YNP-CB-006-1 | ecosystem: Environmental > Aquatic > Thermal springs > Hot (42-90C) > Sediment | place... | reverse complement strand
AAGGCGTCTAACGCCAACAGGCGCGCTAGAGAACGCGCCCTACACAACGTTACGAGATTATTTTGTTAAAAACCATCAGACGGCTTTGGATGGATAGCCCGGACATTCATGTCCGGGCGGGATGGCGCAAAAACATTTTTTGGATAGGCTCAAAGTAACGCCAGGGCGGGATAAGAGAAAAAAGTGTTTTACCCGACGCTAGAGAGTATCCCCGTTTATCCCGAATTCACATTGTAGAGTATTACAGCGCAAGGTTGATTTTTTGCCGACGGACCGTCCGCGAATACTTGAATCAGGGTGATTGTGTCCGCGCAAGTCAGAGACTTGCGCTGCGTGGCGGCGCGATATTCGTTCAGGGGCGACCTGACCCATTTGATTGACTTCGCGCTGTAATGATAGAGAACAAAAAGCCTCAGAACGAAAGCGTTCCGAGGCTTTTCTGATTTACCAATTACCAATCACTAATTACTGTAATCTTCCGGCAGCCAGCAGCACAGGACCAACTCCCTTGCCGCTTTGACTTCATCCATGCGCCCGAATCGGGTGGTGTGCGGCGCAGACTTGACCACTTCGGGATTCGTCTTCGCTTCTTCCGCGATCTTGATGAGGGCGTCGGCGAAGGCATCGAGCGTGTCCTTGTTTTCGGTCTCGGTCGGTTCGATCATCAACGCTTCGTGGACGATGAGCGGGAAGTAGTTTGTGGGCGGGTGGAAGTTGTAGTCCATCAGACGCTTGGCGATATCGAGGGCGCGGACGTCACTGCCTTCGAAGCGTCCCTCCGCGACGAACTCGTGCATGCAGATGCGGTCGTATGGAATCTTGTAGGCGCCGCGCAGACGAGCCTGCAAGTAGTTGGCGTTCAACACGGCATACTGCGAAATATCCCTGAGACCGTCGGGTCCGTGCATGGCGATGTAGGTGAAGGCGCGCACCATGCCGCCGCCGAAATGACCGTGGAAGGCTTTCATGCGCCCGATGGTTTTGGCGGGTTTGACGAACCCATACAATGGAGGTACGTCGTCTTCGCCTTCTTCGATGATGCCGACCAGCGGCTCGGGCAGGAAGTCCACCAGATGCGCGGCGACTCCCACCGGACCTGAACCGGGTCCGCCGCCCCCGTGCGGGACGGAGAAGGTCTTGTGCAGGTTGAAGTGCATCACGTCGAAGCCGAGGTCACCGGGGCGGACAATGCCAAGCAGCGCATTGAGGTTCGCGCCGTCGCCGTACATCAATCCGCCGCAGTTGTGAACCAGCTCGATGACTTTCTCGATGTTTTCGTCGAATAGACCGAGCGTGTTCGGGTTAGTGAGCATCATGCCGACGACGGTGTCGTCGCAGGCGGCTTCGAGGGCTTTGAGGTCCACGTTGCCGCGCGAGTCGGAGGGGATCTGAACCACCTGCAAGCCCATCATGCCCGAGGAGGCGGGGTTGGTGCCATGCGCCGAATCGGGGATGAGCATCTTCACGCGCTTGTGGTCGCCGCGCGATTTGTGGTAGGCGCGCATGATGAGCACGCCCGTGAATTCGCCGTGCGCGCCCGCGGCAGGCTGTAACGTCACGCCTGCGAAGCCGCTGATTTCCTTCAGCCATTCCTGTAACTGGTACATCAATGCCAGGTTGCCCTGCACGGTTTCGATTGGCTGTAAGGGGTGGGTGTATAAAAATCCAGGCAGGCGGCAGGTATCTTCGTTGATCTTCGGGTTGTACTTCATCGTGCAGGAGCCGAGGGGGTAGAAGCCGCTGTCCACCGAGTAGTTGAAGGAGGAGAGATGCATGTAGTGACGGACGACGTCCACTTCGGCGAGTTCGGGCAGGGGAAGGTCGGGGCGGAGTAACTCTTCGGGAGGCAGAGCAGTTTCGGGGACGTCTGAAGCGGGCATGGTCACGCCCGTGCGTCCTGGGGAGGATAAGTCGAAGATGGTCGGTTCGACGATCTTGACCTGGGTCTGATCAGGCGCATTAATCATGGCTCACCTCCGACAACGCTTCGACAAGCGCGTCAATATCTTCCTTTGTGCTCATCTCGGTCACGGCAATCAGCATGTGATCTTTGAGGGCGGGATAATCCTGACCGAGGTCGTAGCCGCCGAGGATGCCGTGTTCGAGCAGGTGGGCGTTGACTTCTTCGACGGGGCGGTTGAGGCACAGGGCAAACTCATGGAAGAACGGCTCGCTGAAGCACAGCCCCATGCCTTCGATTTTGCTGAGTTGGGCGGCGGCGTAATGCGCCTTTTGGTAGCAAAGTTCGGCGACCTGCCGCAATCCCTTTTTGCCGAGCAGGGAGAGATAGACCGCCGTGCCGAGAGCGATGAGTCCCTGGTTGGTGCAGATGTTGGAGGTGGCGCGTTCGCGTTTGATGTGTTGTTCGCGCGCGGTGAGGGTGAGGACGTAGGAACGCTGTCCCTTGCTGTCCACCGTTTCGCCGACGAGGCGTCCTGCCATTTTGTGGACGTATTGCTTGCGCGTCGTGAAAAAGCCGACGCTTGGTCCGCCGTACCAGAGCGGGATACCCAGCGGCTGCCCGTCGCCCACGACGATGTCCGCGCCCATGGCGCCGGGGGTCTTGAACATTGCCAGCGCGGTGGGGTTGGCTACGACGCAGACGAGCGCGCCTTTGGTGTGCGCGGCTTCGATGAATCTGGTGTAATCGTAGATGCGTCCGAAGAAGTCGGGGTATTGGACGATGACGAGGCAGGTATCTTCGGAGACTAGAGATTGGAGATTTTCTGGAGACGATTCGAGATCAGCGTTGGGGTCGTCGCCCGCGAGTTCAAGATCCATGCCCTGGGTGTAGGTGCGGATGACGGCGCGGTATTGGGGGTGGACGGTGGGCGAGACGACGACTTTCCTGCGTTTGCCGCGGAACTGCGCGAAGGCGAGGTTGACGGCTTCGGCGGCGGCGGTCGCGCCGTCGTAGTGCGAGGCGTTGGAGACTTCCATGCCTGTCAGCGCGCACATCAGCGATTGATATTCGAAGATGGCTTGCAGTGTGCCTTGCGAAATTTCGGGCTGGTAGGGGGTGTAGGCGGTGTAGAATTCGCCGCGCCGCAGGATGTGGTCAACAACCGAAGGGATGTAATGGTTGTATGCGCCCGCGCCGAGGAAGGAGATCAGGTCGCTGCGGACGTTTTCGTTCGCCTGCGCGAGACCCGAAAGTTCATCGAGGGCTTCCATTTCGGTCAGGGCGGGGGGAAGGTCGAGTTTTGGGAAGCGGTGTTTGGCGGGGACATCTTCGAACAAGTCATCGAGCGACTTGACGCCGATAGTCTCCAGCATGGCATCGCGTTCCCTGGGAGAGATGGGAATGTAGGTCATAGTTACTCCAAGACCAATGAAGAAGTAATCAGTTATCAGTCAACAGTGGCTGTGATCACTGATCACTGATTACTGATTACTGGTTTAGTGTGTCCTTTCCGCGCAATATTTCTCATACGCGGCGGAGTCCATCAGGTCGCCTTCGGCTGCGCCCTCGAGCTGGATCATCCAGGCTTCGCCGTAGGGGTCGGAGTTGATGGCTTCGGGCTTGTCGGCGAGTCCTTTGTTGACGGCGGCGACTTTTCCGCCTGCGGGGGCGTAGATTTCCGCCGAGGCTTTGACCGATTCGACCGAGGCGATGGCTTTGCCTGCTTCGATAGTCTCGCCCGCTTCGACGAGGATTTCGACGAAGACGATGTCGGAAAGTTGTCCCTGGGCGTAATCGGTAATGCCGACTTTGCCTGTGGCGGGGTCGAACCATTCATCGGATTTGGTGTATTTGAGGTTGGTGGGGATGTTCATGGTTTTTGTCTCCTTTTGGTTTGTTTTACTGTTTACCGCCAAGACGCGAAGGGCGCCAAGGCTTTGAGCAAGTCGCCAAGAGGCGATGGTTGGGTGGTGGATACCACGTTTGATTCCTTTTACCGCCAAGACGCGAAGGGCGCCAAGGCTTTGAGCAAGTCGCCAGGAAGTTGTGGTTGGGTGTAGATAACTCGCTTGATTCCTTGTCTGAGGACGGGTACATTGAAATTGATGAGCAAGCCCAACTGCAAACGCGTCATTTTGAGATAAGAGATTAACTGGGCTTGATGAACAGCGGCGAGACTTTCCACTGCTTTCAATTCGACAGGCAGGATTTTTGCAACCAGCAGATCGAGCCGGCCTTCACCAACTTTTTTGCCTTTGTATTCAACCGCAACTTTAACTTGCCTTTCAAATGGGATTCCTAAGCCATCAATCTCGATACAGAGAGCCTCTTCATAAACATTCTCAGTGTAACCAGGTCCAAGCGCGCGATGAACTTCGATGGCGGCGCCAATGACCCTGCGCGCAAGTTCATCAACCTGCTTGCTGGGTTCGGGTCTTGTGCTGGCTGGAAAATTTCCTGGCGTCTTCATAAAGAAACCTGGCGTTTATGGCGTCTTGGCGGTTAAAAGATAAAGGCGCACGAAGTCAATCGCGCGCCTCTGTAATTGGACCTGAGAGATTCGGTTAGTCACGTGGTCGCTTGGCCGCATGGTCTTGACTGCTCGACTATGTGACTATCGGACTACAAGACTAACTTTACACCGTCGGTATCCCGCGAGGGATTTTCCAGAGTTTGGTCGGGGCAGGGTCCTTTTGCCTGAGAGTTTCACCTGGTTTCGCCAAATCCAGGTTTGCACCTTCGGCGTCCCGCGCAGGCGCGGGATCTCTTCCCTGTTGCCCGTTCAGTTGTACGTCCATTTTATGGGCGAGGGGAGGGAGAGTCAAGAGGAAAAATATCCTTGATTCAAATGAGACTTCCGAAGTCTGACAGACTTCGGAAGTCTTTTTGAGGGGCTATTTCCCAGCCACTTTGCGGGGACCGCGCCTGACGGGAGGTTGCTCTGCGGGAGGGGTGGGTGATTCTGTGTCGGGGGCGGGGGAGGTTTCGGGAGCGGGAGCAGGCTCGAGGTCGGGGGGGGAGGCGGGCGCAGGTTGAGGAACAGGCTGGGGGGCAGGAGCCTCGTTCAGGCGGGCGAAGTAGTCTTTGACTGCCTGGTCATTGTAGAAGACGAGGGCGAGGATGCCGACTGCCGTCGAGAAGAGGTTGCCTGCCAGGAAGGAGGCGATTTCGAAAACAGCGAGGTCGGTGGAGGGGCGAAGGATTTGCGGAGGGTCGCTGAAGAGTTTGGCGGCGTAGATGAGTTCAAAGACGCCCAGGATGGCGGGCAGGATGGTAATGGGGATGCAAACGACGCCGATGATGGTGGCGAGGACGGTGCCAGAGGCGGCAAAGCCCCAGAACAGGTTGACTATGCCGCTGGCGAGGGTCATCCAGGCAGTGACCTGGAGGAGGACAGGTTTTTGTTGAGGGTTCATGGTTTCTCCTGAGGATGTCATTTTGGTATACGGAATTTCAGGAGATGGGTTGCAGTGTGGAGGGCGGGGTTTAGTCTGGGGTGCCGGCGGGTTTGAGGTCTTTGATGTTGAGTTGGAGGGTGGTGCGCCCGTTCCATTCGTTGGCTTCGAGGGTGTAGAGGATGTCCACGCGGGAGGGCAGGGAGGGTTGTAATCCGCCGAGGCGAAAGCCGATGGCGTCGTAGGCGGCGCCGCGCGAGTCTTCGAGGGTGAGTTTGAGGTGTTTGCCCTCTGTGCCGACGGTGCGGGAGGATTTGATTTTTACGTCGCGCGAGACGAAGACTGCTTCGGGGTTGCCGTAGCCTGTGGGTTCGAGGTAGGCGAGGTGTTTCAATACTTCGAAGTTCAGTTCTTCGAGGGCAACGTCGGCGTCTGCGGTGAGGGTGTGGCGCAGGTCTTTGCCTGCGAGTTGTTCTCTGGCAAGTTGTTTGAGGCGTGAGACGAGTTCGGGAAGGTTTTCGTTTTTGACGGTGAAGCCTGCTGCGGCGGCGTGACCGCCGTGACGGACGAGGAGGTCTTTGCACTGGTCGAGGGCGTCGGTGATGTGGAATTCTGGGATGGAGCGGCAGGAGCCGCGCGTCTCTTCGGGTCCTTTCGCGGCGACGATTGCCGGGCGGTAATAGAGTTCTGTCAATCGGGAGGCGGTCAGCCCGACGACGCCGGGGTTGAAGTCTTCGTGGACGGCGAAGAAGAGGTAGGCATCGGGGTCGTCGCTGAGTGCGATGGCTTCTGCCTGCGTCTGCATGGCGCGGGTGATGGCTTGCCGCTGGCGGTTTTGGACGTCGAGCTGCTGGGCGAGTTGACCGGCGCGCATGAAGTCGGTGGTGGTGAGCAGTTCGAAGGAAGCCAGCGCCGATTCGAGTCTGCCGGAGGCGTTGAGGCGCGGTCCGAGCATGAAGCCGATGTCGCTGGCTTTGATTTTTTCGAGTTTGAGCTGTGTTACGCCGGCCAGGGAGAAGAGTCCCTGGCGTTTTGTTTCGCGGATTTGTTTGAGTCCGCGGCGGACCAGGGAGCGGTTTTCACCCACGAGGGGGGCAAGGTCGGCCACAGTGCCGAGGGCGACGAGGTCCAGGAGGTCTTCGGTGCGAGAGTGGGAGGGGTAAAGGCTGAAGAGCGCTTCGGCAATTTTGTAGGCGATACCCACGCCAGCCAGGTCTTTGTCGGGGTAGGGGTCGCCGTGTTGTTTGGGGTTGATGACGGCAAGGGCGGAGGGCAGGTTGGAGCCGTCGGGGTGGTGATGGTCTGAGATGATGAGGTCCAACCCGATGGTCCGCGCGTGAAGCGCTTCGTCGGGGGAGCGGATGCCGCAATCTACGGTGATGACGAGTTTGACGCCCGCCGCTTTGAGTGAATCGAGCGCATCTTTGTTGAGACCGTAGCCTTCGTCGAAACGGTTGGGGATGTAGCCGCGCACGTCTGCTCCCAGCGTTTGAAGGGTTTGGACGAGCAGGGCAGTAGCGGTGACGCCGTCCACGTCGTAGTCGCCATAGATGGCGATGGGTTCGCGGTGGTCAATGGCATGGCGGATGCGATCGACGGCGGCGCGCATGTCGGACATTTGGAAAGGGTCGGTGGCGGCAAGAGTTTCGGCTTTGAGGAAGGCGCGCGCTTCGGCATCAGTGCTGTAGCCGCGGTTGAAAAGAACTTGTTTGAGAATGTAAGGGAATTTGGAAAGGGCTTCGTCAGCCTGCGGGGTAATGGGCGGCTGAATGACCCAGCGTTTGTTGTGCATGAAGGGGTTTGTCCGTTTGGGAGAGGTAGAGATTCGGTAAGCGCCGGCAAGTATAAACGGTTTGGTAAAGGGGGGGCAAGTGTATAATCAGTATTTCACGAAAGCGTGTATTAGGCGGTCTCTACCGCCGCATTTGCGCTAGAGAGCGCAAATTACGCCAAGTTTTCGTGATCTACTGATAATGGAGATTGAGGAGGCAGTATGTATGTTCTTAGACCCGACGAAAAGACGACGCCTGTCATGCTGTACACTCACGATACGGTGGTACGGGGGGATGCAGTTGCCAAGCAGAACGTCTTGCGCATGAATATCTGGCTCCGCACAGATGGCGCGCCGAAATATATGCACATCCTGAAGCCTCATGTGATTGTATTTGGCAGCGCTCCAGTTAAGCCTTTGACCTTTGCAGAAATCTATTTTCCCACTTCGCAATTAATCGCGTATCATACCCTGCCCCCTACCGATGAACCGCTGGATTATGACCCTGAGGAAGCCAATCGCGTGATGCAGGATGTGGAGGTGCTGGTGGGCACCTTTGTGGTCAAGGGAAAGATTCGTATTTCGGCTCAGACGGAACTTGCTATCAGCCTGGAGGTGGCACGGGTGTCGTGGATGTCGGTCTATGAGGCAGAGATCGCCAATCCATACCTGCCGCAGATGCCGCTGCTCCGTGTACCGATGATGCTGGTGAACCCGGAACGGGTTGCGTTTGGGATTGGGGGATGAAGATCAGTTTGCCGGCGGGTGGTGGAGGTATTTGAATCCCAGCCCTGTAACGCCCGCGATTGCTAACGCCACCAGAGGAACCGTAATCAGCCTGAAGTAAGAAGCAAAGGCAATGCTTTCGCCAGCCACCCAGGCAAGAACACAGATTCCAATCCAGAGCAGCAGCCGAGGCGGGGAAAATTGCTTGAACAGTACAACAGCAGTGGCGAGCCCGATGGACATCCCCATAATGACACCAAAAACGACTCCTGCCAGAGACCAATCCTCGGTGATGCGGAAGGTCAGCAGTGAGCCACTCCGCGCGCCCATGGTAAACCCTATCGCTTTGGCGATGACCCACCAACCAGAGACAGGGAGAAAGCCTGTGCGGCGAAAGACAAAATACTGCGTAAAACCAATCATTCCCCCAAAGATCAGGTCACCAAGTATTAATCCCAAAAGACCGGGGATTACCATAGGAACAAACCCCATGCTGGTTGCTCCGGACAGGCTTCCAAGCGTAAAGCCAATGGGATTCAGGGCAAGCCATTCCAGAAAAAAACGGGAGGAGGATGTTGGTTTTTTGTCCATGAGACGACAAAAGTTTGGAAGGTTATACCATAAAATTCTGACGATTTTTATAGGTTTTGGGCATAAAAAAGGTTACACGGCAGGGTAGAGAGACTGGTTCCGAACAGGTACGCCGGCGGCAGGGTGTGGGTTTGGCGGGCTTGTCCGCTTTGCAAGCATTTTCGATTAATCTTCCTCTTACGCCGCGCATACTTTCATTTGACGGACAGCCTGTACCATAGGGGCGATATTGAAAATTTACTGGAGGGCTTATGAATCTCAACAACTACACCCAAAAATCGCAGGAAGCCATTCTGCGCGCGCAGCAGCTCGCGCAGGATTACAACCATCAGGCCATCGAGCCTGCTCATTTACTGTTGGCATTGCTCAATCAGGAGGAGGGCGTCGTCCCTGCCATCGTGAACAAGGTGGCGGGCAGCGCCTATGGACTGCGGAACGAACTGACCCGCGACCTCGAAAAGCGACCGAAAATCCACGGCTCAAACGCGGAGGTTGGGCTTGCCCAGCCTACCGCAGACGTTCTGCGCGCCGCCGAGCGTTACGCCAAAGGCATGCAGGACGATTACGTCTCCGCCGAACACATTTTGCTCGGCTTGACCGAATCCATCGAAGGCAAACGGCTCGCCTCCTTTGGCTTGACCAAGGACGCGATTCTCAACGCGCTCAAAGCGGTGCGCGGCAGTCAGCGCGTCACCTCGCAGAACCCCGAAGACACCTATCAGGCGCTCGAACGCTACGGGCGCGACCTGACCGCTTACGCGCGTCAGGGCAAACTCGATCCCGTCATCGGGCGCGATGAGGAGATTCGCCGCGTGGTGCAAATCCTTTCGCGGCGCACCAAGAACAACCCCGCGCTGGTCGGCGAACCAGGCGTCGGCAAGACCGCCATCGTCGAGGGGTTGGCGCAGCGCATCGTCAAGGGCGACGTGCCAGAAGGTCTGAAAAAGAAGCGCATTGTCCAGCTCGATATGGGCGCGCTCATCGCGGGCGCGAAATATCGCGGCGAGTTCGAGGAACGTCTCAAAGCCGTCCTCAAAGAAGTGACCGAAGCCAGCGGCGAAATCGTCCTGTTCATTGACGAAATGCACACCGTCGTCGGCGCGGGCAAAGCCGAGGGCGCCATGGACGCGGGCAACATGCTAAAGCCCATGCTGGCGCGCGGCGAACTGCACATGATCGGCGCGACCACGCTGGACGAGTACCGCAAGAACATCGAGAAAGACCCCGCGCTGGAGCGGCGCTTCCAGCCTGTGCTGGTGGAGGAGCCAAGCGTGGAGGATACGATTTCGATTCTGCGCGGACTGAAGGAACGCTACGAAGTTCATCACGGCGTGCGCATCACCGACCCCGCCGTGATTGCCGCGGCGACCCTCAGCCACCGCTACATCGCCGACCGTCACCTGCCCGACAAAGCCATTGACCTGATTGACGAAGCCGCCGCCCGCCTGCGCACGGAAATTGACTCCAAGCCGCAGGAGTTGGATGAGGTGGATCGTCAGATCATGCAGTTGGAGATCGAGCGCGAAGCGTTGAAGAAGGAAAAGGATAAAGCGTCGAAGGAACGCTTGTCGAATCTCGAAAAGGAACTCGCCGATTTGCGCGAGAAGTCGAAGGCGCTGACTGCGCGCTGGCAGACCGAAAAGAGCGCCATCGCCGAACTGCGCAGCCTGAAAGAGAAACTCGAAGGGACCCGCGTCGAGATTGAACGCGCCGAGCGCGAAGCCAATCTCGAAAAAGCGGCGCGGCTGAAATACGGCGAACTGCGCGAAATCGAGCAGAAGATTCAAAGCGCGGAAGCCAGACTGAAATCCATGCAAGGCGAAGGCGCGCTGCTCAAAGAGGAAGTGGACGCCGAAGAAATCGCCGCCATCGTGGCGCGCTGGACGGGCATTCCCGTTTCGCGCCTGCTCGAAGGCGAGACGCAAAAACTGATTCGCATGGAAGAACGTCTGCATGAGCGCGTCGTCGGGCAGGAGGAAGCCATCCGCGTCGTCTCGAACGCGGTGCGCCGCGCCCGCGCTGGTCTGCAGGACCCGAACCGTCCGATTGGCTCGTTCATCTTCCTGGGTCCCACAGGCGTCGGCAAGACCGAACTCGCCCGCGCCCTGGCGGAGTTCATGTTCGATGACGAGCGCGCCATGATTCGGATTGACATGAGCGAGTATCAGGAGAAGCACACCGTCAGCCGTCTCATCGGCGCGCCGCCTGGCTACGTCGGCTACGACGAAGGCGGTCAACTGACCGAAGCGGTCCGCCGCCGACCGTACAGCGTGGTGCTGTTCGATGAAATCGAAAAGGCGCATCACGAAGTCTTCAACGTGTTGCTGCAACTGTTGGATGATGGACGATTAACCGATGGACAAGGGCGCACGGTGGACTTCCGCAACACGCTCGTCATCATGACCTCCAACCTGGGCAACCAGTTGTGGAGTGATCCAGCCTCACGTGGCACCGTGACACGTGACACAGTAACACAGATTTTGCAGAATCACTTCCGCCCCGAATTCCTGAATCGCATTGACGAGATGGTCATCTTCCATCCGTTGGGCAGGGAACATCTGTCGGGCATTGTGGATATTCAACTGCGCCGCGTCAACCGCCTGCTGGCAGACAAGGGCTACAAACTCGAAGTCACCGAAGCCGCCCGCGAGTATCTCGCCGAAGTCGGTTACGACCCGCAATTCGGCGCCCGTCCGCTCAAACGCGCCATCCAGCGCGAATTGCAGGATCCGCTGGCGCTGAAAATCCTGGCGGGCGAGTTCAAGGAAGGCGACACCATCAAGGTGGAGCGGGGTAGCGCAGGATTGACCTTCACCGCCGATGTCCCCGTGGTGGAAGGTGAAGTGGTGGCGTAACTTTCAAGACTTCCGAAGTCTTTGAGACTTCGGAAGTCTACCCTGCCCTTGCCCGAATCCTGTGGATTTGGGGAAGGTGTCCACAGGGTGGAAGGGGTGAAGCGCGCCGACCCTGCGGCGGACACGTCGGCGTGGGAGCGGAAATAGATGAGCGGGTGAGAGGCTGTATGGGGTGTAGAAGAACCGTCAACGAATATGGAACGAATGCGCAAAAAACGGGCAGGCATTCGAGCCTAGTAGACTGACAACCTTAAGTTGATAGGCGAAATAAGCACATTTCGGGCATTTTTACCCTACAACTTTAACTTGTTGAGGTACTATTCAGGTTAACATCGATTGACTTACAATAGAGAGTATGAATTGGAAACCATCATACCTGACACGCGAACAAATGGAAGAACGGCGACTGACAGGTGGTCGCCTGCTGCAGGAAAGCAAACTGACCCAGGCCGAGATTTCTCGGCAGTTGGGCGTGAGCCGAGCCACGGTGAGCGAATGGGCAAAGATCGTCAAGTCAAAAGGCATAAGAGGTCTCCGAAAAAGGAAAGCCGTTGGTCAATCCAAACTGAGCAAGCGGCAAAAAGAAAAACTAAAGCGGATGTTAGATCGCGGCGCTTTGGCGAGTGGTTTTGAAACGGATCGCTGGACACTGGAGCGAGTGTGCCAGTTGATCCAACGGGAATTTGAAGTCAGATATCATCCCAATTACCTCAATCGGCTGCTGCGCCAGTTGGGGTTCAGTCCGCAAAAGCCGTTGCCACAAGCTGTCGAGCAGGAAAAAGAGTTGGTCGAGGCTTGGTTACAGCAGGATTGGCCCAGGATAAAAAAAGTCGCAGCGACTCGGCGCAGAAATCGTGTTTTGGGATGAATTTGGCTTCTCCTTTCAAGAATCCCTGGCCAGCACGTGGGCTCGCCGAGGCAAGCGTCCCGTCTTTCGCCGAGTGACTAAGGAGCGGCGCGCCTTGTCCACGGCTGTCGCCTTGACGTTTTCCGGCAAAATCTATAACTTTAGTTTCCGCTAATGTAGCGCAGGAACAGGGTCAGCGGGAGCATTTTT
>Ga0272446_1006394_pt1 | contig 12299 bp, 6 predicted proteins | sample YNPCB0061_FD_194587 | JGI IMG/M metagenome (GOLD analysis project Ga0272446, IMG submission 194587) | Hot spring microbial mat communities from Yellowstone National Park, WY, United States - YNP-CB-006-1 | ecosystem: Environmental > Aquatic > Thermal springs > Hot (42-90C) > Sediment | place... | reverse complement strand
AGGTCCGCGACGATGGGGCGAATGGAACGGACGCGAATGAGCGCAACAATCGCGCCAGCGACACCGACGACGTGCGGCCCGACCTGGAGATCACCAAGAGCGACGGCGGGGCCAGCGCCGAGCCGGGCGGGCTGATCCGCTTCAGCCTGCACTACACCAACACCGGTGGCATTGATGTCAGCGGCGTGACCCTGCGCGAGACGGTGCCGCTGCACACCGCCTTCGACGCCAGCCTGGCCGAGAACAGCGGCTGGAGCTGCGCGCCCGACGCCAGCGCGGGCAGCGCGTGCGTCTACGCCGTGGGCGACATCCCCGCGGGCGCCGCGGGCACAGTCAGCTTCGTGGTGCGGGTGAACAACCCATTGCCCGCCGGCGTGAACGAGGTGCTCAACGCTGCCCGCATCAGCGACGATGGACAGAAGGGTCCCGACCGCACGCCCGACAACAATACGGCCAGCGAGACCACGCCGCTCGATGCTGCGCCCGACCTGCAGCTGACCAAGAGCGATGGCGGGGATCCACCGCTGCCGGGCCGCCCGATCGCCTACACCCTGAGCTACCGCAATGTGGGCAACCAGGGCGCCAGCGGTGTTGTGATCAGCGAGACGGTGCCGGCCAATACCCGCTTCACTGCCACGGCCAGCAGCGCCGGCTGGAGCTGCGCCGACGGGGCCGCCGCGGGTACGAGCTGCAGCTTCAACCTCGGCAGCCTCGCAGCGGGCGCCAGCGGCAATGTCAGCTTCACTGTCGTGGTCGATAACCCGCTCGCCCCCGGCGTGATCAGCATCCGCAATACGGCGAGCATCGCCGACGATGGCGCCAACGGACCAGACCCGACGCCGGATAACAACATCGGCGCCGCCAGTTCCAACTTCAACCCGACGGCGATCAGCCTGCTGCGCTTCAGCGCCACCCGCGAGGGTACGCAGGTCACGGTGCGCTGGACCACCGGCGCCGAGATCGACACCTACGGTTTTCACCTGTACCGTGGGACCAGCAGCAACCGCGCCAGCGCGCTCTGGATCACCGAGGACAACATGATCGCGAGCAACGGGAGTGACAGCAGCGGCGACAGCTACAGCTACCCGGATACGAGCGTGGAGCCCGGGCGAAGCTACTGGTACTGGCTGGTCGCCGTCGATCGCGACGGCCACGAGGAAGAGTTCGGCCCCGTCCGCACCAGCGGTGGCGTCGCCGACACCATTCGCGTCTACCTGCCGCTCGTTACGCGTTGAGGAGCCCTATGCGCCCGCTGAACGCCCTATCGGCCGCCCTGATCGTCGTCGGTCTCGGCCTGGCGCTGCTCGCGCCATTGGCCCTGCAGACACCGGTGGCTGCGGCGCCGCTGCTCTCGCTCACCGAGACGGCGGAGCCGCCCACGGCCACCCCTGAACCGCCGGCAACCGCCACGCCAGCGCCAGTGGCGACTGCCACGCCGGAGTCGGGAGTGGTTGCTACACCGGAGCCGGGGGCAACCTCGGTGCCCATCGCCACGGCTGTCCCCGAGCCCGAACCTGAGCGGCCCCGCCGCGCCGATCCGGCCGTCACCAAGCGTGGCGGGGCCGGTGAGACCCGCGTCGGCGACCTGGTGAACTTCACGATCACCGTCTTCAACCGTGGGAATGGCGATGCCACGGGCGTGACCGTGGTCGACAGTCTGCCGCCCTCGCTGGAGCTCGTCTCCGCTGCGACCAACCGCGGCGTGCTCAGCACGACCCCCGGCTCGGTGACGCTGCGCATCGACCGCCTGAGCCCTGACATGGTCGTTACGCTGACGATCGTCACCCGGGCGATCGCCCCGGCGCCGCCCGGCAGCGCCAACGTGGTGACACTCAGCTCCGAGGGTGGCGGCGACGACCCGGTGAACAACAGCGCCAGTGTGCCGATCTTCGTCACCGCCGGCGCCAGCGATGCGCTGCCCACCGCGACAGCCACGCTGCCCACCGTCACACCGGAGGCGCCAACCACCACTGCGGCCCAGCCGACTCCCGTGGCGTCCACGGCGACCTCGGCGGCCCTGGCCCAGCGGCCCGCGCAGCTCCCGGTGACGGGCATCGACACCCCTGGCGGGCAGCCGGCCCTGGCCCTGTTCGGCGTTGGCCTGATCATCCTGGGCCTGGCCCTGAGCCGCCGGCGGTAAGCGAGCGGACGACCTTTATGCTATCACCCCTGCAGCGCATCATCGCCAGCCTGATCACCCTCGTGTGCGCCGTGACGCTGCTGCCCACGGGGCTGGCCGGCAGCGCCCCCATGGCCGATCGCCTGCGTGTGATCAGCGAGGCGGGCGGCGCCCGCCTGGAGTGGCGCGGCGTCCCACCGCTGCGCGAACAACGCGCCGGCTGGACGACCCTGGCGCAGGGCGCGGACGCGCCCCCCGTGCGGCTGGTGCTGCTCCAGGTGGATGGCGATGAGCCGCTCGCCATCCAGCCCACGGCCATCGTGAGCGACCCCGTCAGCGTCGCGCCCGCCGCCGACGACGCGCCGCTGCCCAGCGCGCCGATCACCCTGCTGCGCGAGGGCCGCATAGCCGGAACGCGTCTCGCCGTCATCGCGGTGAGCCCCCGCTACGATGCGGGCGACGGCCCGCGGACGGCCAGCGTGGCCGGCGCCTTCATCGCCGGCGCGCACCCGCTCGACGGGCAGGCGCCCACGCCCTGGCTGCAGCGCGGCCCGGGGGTGAGTGGCGCGCCCGGGCCGACCAACCCGGCCTTTGGCCAGCCAGCGGCCCGCGTCGTCGTTGCCAGCGCGGGCATGCAGCGAGTGCCCGGCGCGGCCCTCGCCGCCGCGGGCCTCGATCTGAGCGACCCGGGGCGACTGCAGCTCTGGCACCGGGGCGGCGAACGCCCCCTGGAGCTGTTGGGCAGCGGCACAGAGCTGGAGGTGCGCTTCTACGCGCCGCCACCGGGCGACCGCTGGAACCTGAGCGACAGCTACTGGATCACCGTCGGACCAGCGGCCGGCCAGCGCATGACCGCGCGCGACGTCGCGCCCGGCAGCGCGCCGCTGCGCGACACGGCCCTGCAGCGCGGCACGTGGCGCGCGCCCGCCGTCTACGAGTCAGGTCTGGCCGGCCCGGACGGCGACCACTGGTTCGCGGCCACCCTGCGGGCCGGGGCGGGCTTGCCCGCCATGGGCCTGAGCGCGCCCATCGCCCCGGCCCTGCCGGCTGCCCCGGGTCCGCTGCAGATCACCCTCCAGGGTGCCGCGGCGACGCCGGGCCCCCATACGCTCAGCCTGCGGACCGCCGCGCTGGAGACCAGCGGCAGCTGGACGGGCGCCGGCAACTGGACACTGCCGCTCACCCTCGCCGCGGGCGACGCCGAGCTGCAACTCACGCTGCTGGCGGGCGGGGCGCGCTCGGTGGTCGCAATTGACGCGCTGCGGTGGGAGCGGCCCGTGCAGCTGCGCCTGGATGGCCAGGGGGCGAGCTTCCGCGGGGTGGCGGGCCGCTGGCGCTATGCCCTGAGCGGACGGGACGCGGGGCAGGCGCTCTACGAGATCAGCGACCCGGCAGCGCCGGTCCGGCTGCTCGGCGCGGGCGACAGCTTCGAGGATGACGGGCCGCGCGACTACCTGCTGGCCGGCCCCGGCACGCTACACACACCGGCGGTCTCCCCGGCGCCGCCGGGCACCCTGCCGGCGCCCGCGGCGGTGCTCTACATCGCCCCGGCAAGCCTCCACGACGCGCTGGCGCCGCTGGTGGCCCTACGGGCGAGCCAGGGCCACAGCGTGAGCCTCGTCGACGTGCAGCGCCTCTACGACGCCTGGAGCAGCGGGCAGACCGACCCGGCCGCGATCCGCGCCTTCCTGCGCTATGCCGCCGCTACCTGGCCGACGCCGCCCCTGGCCGTCACCCTGGTCGGTGACGGCACCGTCGACCCCCACGACTACACCGGGCGCGGCGCGCCCAACCTCATTCCACCCTACATGGCCCCGGTAGACCCCTGGCTGGGCGAGACGGCCTGCGAACCCTGCCTCGCCCAGCTCGATGGGGAAGATCCGCTCGCCGACCCGCTGCCCGACCTGGCGCTCGGGCGCCTGCCGGTGAAGAGCGAGGCCGAGCTCACGGCCCTGTTGGCCAAGCTCATCAGCTATGAGACGACGGCGGGCGGCCTCAGCTGGCGCTCGCGGGCGGTCTTCGTGGCCGACAACGCGGTCGAAGCCGACGGCAGGCGCGACGCCGCGGGCGACTTCGCGGCCCTTGCCGAGGAGGGCGCAGCCCTGCTGCCGGCAGGCGTGCGCGCAACCCGCGTCTACTACGATCCATCGGAGACCGCGACTGGCCCGGGGCGCATCGCCGACCCGATCGCCGCGCGGGCCGCAACGATCGCCGCGCTCAGCGCCGGGGCCGGCCTGGTGACCTACGTGGGCCACAGCCACCACTGGCAGTGGGCGGCGACCGGCCCACCGGCTCCGCCGGAGGAGCAGTTTCTCCTGGGGCTCAATGACGTGGGGGGGTTGCGCAACGGCAGCCAGCTGCCGATCGTGCTGGAGCTTACCTGCCTGACAGCCGCCTTTCAGAAGCCGGCCTACAGCGGAACCACGCTCGACGAGCGGCTCCTGCTCCATCCGCACGGCGGCGCCGCGGCAGTCTGGGGACCAACCGGCATGGGCGTGCTCTACGGCCACGACGCGCTGCAACGGGGCTTTCACCGCGCGCTGTGGAGCGGCGCCAGCCGCCAGGTCGGCGCGTTGACCATGGCGGGGCAGGCCGAGCTCTTCGCAACCACCGGCTGCTGCCAGGAGGCCCTGCGCACCTACGCCCTGCTGGGCGACCCGCTCACCCCCGCGCGGGTGAGCCCTGCCGAGCAGCTCGCGCTGCCCCTACTCAGACGCTAAACTACTTGCTCTTGCGCTTGCGCTCGCGACGCGCCTCGCGGCGGCCCGTGGTGGCGACCGGGCGCGGCGTCGCGGGCGCGGTGTCGCCGGTGATGCCCCGCGGCGGGCGCGCGCCGCCACGCCCGCGGCTGGCCGCCGCCTTCTCGAGGCCAGGCAGCACGCTACGCATGTAGTAGATCACGTAGGCGCCAACCCCCACTTCCACCACCGCCTGGATCCAGAACCAGAGCCGCTGGTTCAGCACCGGGACATTCAGCAGGCGCAGCGCCCCGATCAGCACCCCCACCCCGGCCAGGATCATCAACGCCATGCCCAGCTGACGCATAAAGGTCTGCCGGGCCGCGTTGCGCTCCGTATGCACAAAATAGAGGTATGCGCCGGCGGCCACACCCAGGATCTGCAGAATGAAAAACACCCAGGCCAGGGGGCCAAAGGGAGCGGCCGTCGTAAGGTAGCTGAAGAACCCCATAGCGGTGTTGAGCCTCCCAGGCGTGATCGGACTGCCATGCGCAGGGGGCGATTATACCAGCGCCCCTGGAGCGCGTCAACAGCGGGCAAGCCGGGCATAACATAACCGTCATCCCGCCACAAGCCCCGCCTGGCGGGATGTTGCTGCTACCTACGGACGAGCAAAGAACCACCACATGACGGAATTGTCAGTCCTTATCCGTTTTGCTAGTATGGAGAGACAATAACCTGGGTTAAAATGGGGTTGGTAGCCGCCCGACTCCGGCGGACCTGACGAGTGATGGCAGCCGCGCGATGAACCAGCTCTCGCCCACCTCGTTTGACACTGCACAGCTGAACATCAGCCGCCTGGCAGAGATCGCCCTCGCCAGCGACCTCGCGGACCTCGTCCAGCGGGCCGAGGCGGTGCTGGCGTCGGCGCTGCCCGATCACACCGTCACGATCATCTGGGCCGCTGACCGGCAGGCGCCCACCCTGGACGAAGCGAGCCTCGCCCGGCTGCGGGCGGGTGAGGTGACACCTGGCAACGACGACGAGGCACTCGTTCCGCTGCGGGCCAGCGACCGGCTGGTCGGCTGGATCGTCGCCCGGCCTGGCGGCTGGAGCCCCGAGCAGGGGCCGTGGTTGCAGCTGCTCGCCGCCATCCTGGCAAGCAGCTACCTGGCCCTGCACGCCACGCAGACCGCACCCTCGCCGCTGGAACAACGCCGGATGGCGCTGCGCGATGCGCTGGATCGGCTGCGCGGTACGATGGCGATTGAGCCGCTGCTGGCCGAGCTCTCTGGCCTGATCGTCGAGCACATAGCTATGCCCGCCGTCTTCTGGATGCTGCGCTACCGGGGCAGCGACTGGGCCGAGATGAGCTATCTGCGCATCCACGACCACAGTGAGCGTCCCGGGTTCTTCGTGCACATTCGCGCAGGGCTGAGCAGCAGCATCATCAATGAGGGCCAGCCGATCGAGACCGATGACTACGTGCGCGCCTGCACGGAGCGGGGCATCTCGCCACTCGTGCCACCCGGCCTCCCCAGAGGCTATGCCTGGCTGGGCATCCCGCTGCGCGATCGTGGCGAGGTGCTCGGCGCGCTGGTGGTCTTCAACGATGACCCGGCGGGCCGGCTCGCCCCCGATGATCGTACCTTGCTGTTCTGGCTGGCCGACGAGGTGGCTGGCAAGATCCGTGGCGCCCAGCGCTACGAACGCGCGGCTGAAGAGGCCAGCCAGCGCGCGGCGCTCAACCGGATCACGCGCACCATCACGTCGAGCCTCGACCCGGAGCGCGTGCCCGCGCTGATCGTCGAGCAGGCGCCCCTGCTGCTCAATGCCGAGGAGAGCAGCCTGTTGCTGCTCGATGAGCGCACCGGCGAGCTGGAGTTTCGCTACGCCGCCGGCCCCGCCGGTCACCGCCTGCTTGGGCAGCGTGTGCCCGCCGGCAAGGGGGTGGCCGGCTTCGTGGTGAGCAGCGGCCAGCCGACGATCGTCAACGATACCCAGGACGACGCGCGCTTCTACCGCGACCTGGACAGCGATAGCGGCTTCCAGACGCGCTCGATCGTCGCGGTGCCGCTGCAGGGCATCGATGGTGTCAAAGGGGTGATCGAGGTCCTTAATCGCCGCGACAATGCCCCCTTCACCGACGACGACCGCGCGCTGCTGGAAGCTCTAGCCGACCAGGCGGTGATCGCGCTGGAGAACGCCCGGCGCTTCGCCTCGGTCGACCAGGCCCTCACCCGCCGCGCCCAGGAGCTCGACCGGAGCAACGATCGGCTGCGCAAGATCCTCCGCGCCTCCAATACCCTGCGTAGCGAGCGCCAGGTTGATGCGCTGACCGATCAGATCGCCAGCGTGGTCAGCGAAAGCTCGGGGTTCCGCAGCGCGAGTATCGCCCTGGTGGCGCGCGAGCGCACGCCGGAGCCCTACCTGCGCCTGGTCGCTGCTGCCGGCCCCACGCCACCCCCACTCGCCACCAGCGTGCCACTGGCCCGGCTCAATCAGCTGCTGCGCCCGGAGCTGCGCCGCAGCAGTCTCACTTATCTGCTGGCAGGGCACGCGGCCGCCGAGCTCGGCCTGTTCCCACCCACCGTCGATGTGGCACACGGCACGGCCAGCGCGGCCCATCCGGATGCCTGGCAAGCCAACGACCGGCTGATCTGCCTGTTGCGCGACAGCCACGGTGAGCTGATCGGGCTCCTGGCGCTTGATGACCCGGAAGACGGCGCGCGGCCCGGCCCCGAGCAGGTGCAGATCCTCGAGATCCTCGCCAATCAGGCTGCCTCGGCGATCGAGAACGCCTACCTGTACGCAGCCCAGCAGCACAGCCTGAGCCGTATGATGGCCCTCAATGGCCTCGGGCGCGCGCTCAGCACCAACGTGCGCTCGCCCCAGCAGGTCTTCGCGCTGACTGCCAGCGGCATGCTGGAGATGAGCGGCGCGCGCTGGGCCACGGTCTTCCTCGGCGACCCCGACGCCCCGACGTTCGCGGCCGCCTTTCACACGGGCGCGCCCCGCCCCACCGAGCCAGCCGCAGAGCAACTGGCCCGCCAGGCCAGCAGCGCCCGGCGCCCGCTCAGCCGCCACCCCTCGCCTGAGGGCGAGGGCATGCTCGCCATTCCGCTGCGCGGCTCCAGCAACACCCTCGGCGCGATCTGCATCGGCTTTGGCAATGGCATGCCCGATACTGGCGACGCGGAGAGCCTGGTGCTCTTCGCCAGCCAGGCCGCCGCTGCCGTCGAGAGCCTGCACCTGCTCGCCCAGGTGCGCCAGGGCCGCGATCAGCTCGCCTCGATTATGGCCTCGACCCGCGAGGGTGTGCTGCTCGTCACCGAGGCCGGCCAGATAGCTGTGGCCAATGGCGCGTTCTACGAACTGGTCGGTGTCCGTGAGTGGCCCACAACCACCGCCAATTTCAACGACCTGGCCGACCTGCCGATCAGCGACCTGCTGGAGCACTGGCAGGCAGCCAGCAGCTATCCACCCGTAGAACTGGCACGGCTCGCCAGCGCTGTGGCCGCCGTGAGCGCCGGCCACGAGAGCGTTGTGCTCGGCCAGCTGAACGGAAGAGGGCCAGGCGCCCGCTCGCTCGAGTGGTCCATCCTGCGGGCCACCGACGATGGCGCAGCAGCGGCGCACGCCCCTGCCGAGCAGCCCCGCCGTACCTGGCCCATTCTGCTGACCGTGCGCGACATCACCGCTGCCAAGGAGACGGAACGCCTGCGCCAGGACCTGACCAACATGATGGTCCACGACCTGCGCAGCCCGCTCACCAGCATCATGACCTCGATCGATATGATCTTCCGCGGGGTCAGCGGCAACGTCTCAACCCAGCAGCGGGAGATCCTCACCATCGCCTATGCCAGCGCCCAGAGCTTGCTCAATATGATCAACCTGCTGCTGGACATCAGCAGGCTCGAGGCCGGGCGGATGCCGCTCGAACACACCCGGGTGGCGCCCGCGACCCTGGTGCAGCGTGCGCTGGAACGGGTGCGCGCGCTCGCCCGCAACAAGCAGATTACGATCAACGATCAGATAGATCCCACCGTCAGTCACGTTCATGCTGATGCCGAACTGGTGCTGCGCGTCTTGCAGAACCTGATCGACAACGCGCTGAAGTTCAGCCCGACCGGTAGCCAGGTGACACTGCACGTCAGCGCGGATGGTCCGGCCGCGGTACGCTTCAGCGTGAAGGATACCGGCATCGGTATCAAGCCAGGCGACCTGGAGAAGATCTTTACCAAGTTCGGCCAGGCCGGTGGCCGGCGCCACGCCGGCAGCGGCCTGGGCCTGACCTTCTGCAAGCTGGTGGTCGAGGCCCACGAGGGACGGATCTGGGTCGAGAGCACCTACGGCGAGGGTAGTACTTTCCACTTTACGCTACCGGCCAGCGCTGAGGCAAGCGCGACCTGTCCCAATCCGAAGCCGGCGCCTGCCTCAACCAGCCGGTGATACGAATCGGGTCGGTGGTCGCGTTCAATCTGCGGGAAACTGGAGCTCGTCACACCCGAGGCGCACGTGCGTGCGCCAACGGTGCGACGGGCTCCTTTTGACCTCACCTGGCCGGTGCGCAGCAATAACGGGCTCGCTTGCGGCTCCTCAGGACTGTTAGCTCATATCGTTCACAAGAACGCACATGGTACCATTCGGGCGCCGGCTGCGTCGCTGACAACAGCGCAGCAACAGGCGAGGGGCGTGCGGAAACAGGTGAGTAATGTATGACAACGCGACCGCGCGCCGTTCTTATCGTCGACGCCAGCGTGGCCGACCGCGAGACTATCAGGCGCTACCTGGAGAGTGACCTCAACCACGTTTACACCATCACCGTCGCGGAACGGGGCGAGCAGGCGCTGGAGCAGTGTCGCGCGTTGCCTCCCGACGGCGTGGTGGCGAACTATCGGCTGCCAGACATGGACGGCCCGGCGCTGCTGGCCGGGCTCGCCGCCCTCGGTGGACCGCCGATCCCGGTGGTGTTCCTGGCCGACAGCGACAGCGAGGCCAGCGCCGCCCAGGCCATCCGGCAGTTTGCGGGCGCGCACGACTACCTGCTCACGGGCCACAGCTCGCCGAAGCGGGTCCGGCTGACGGTGCACAAGGCGCTTGTGGCGGCGCAGCTGCAGGGCGCGCTCGAAGCGCAGCGCCGCGACCTGGAAGCCAGCGCGGCCCACAACGCCAGCCTGGCCCAGGAGCGCGAGCAACTGCTCGCCCGCGAGCAGGAGGCACAACGCCTCGCCGACGAAAGCCTGGCCCTGCTCGATACACTGTTCGAGTCGGCGCCGATCGGCATCGCCATCCTTGACCGCGACCTGCGCTACGTCCGGGTAAACCGGGCGCTCGCCGAAATGAACTTCACACCGGCAGCGGCCCACCTCGGACGGCGCGCCTCCGAGCTGTTCGGCGCCCTCGGTGAAAGCTGGGAGCGCCACTGGCGCGAGGTGATGGCCAGCGGCGAACCCCAGGCCAATCGTGAGGTCTGCGCCCTGGTCAATGGCGAGTGGGAGTACTCACTGGTCAGCTACTACCCGGTGCGCGACCGCGAGGGCGCCATCCTGGGGATCGGGTGTGTCGTGACGAGCCTTACGGAGCGCAAGCACACGGAGATCGGCCAGCGCGTGCTCGCGGCCGCGGGCAGCGTCCTCGCCGCGTCGCCCGATACGAGCCACCTTGGTGACGTGATCCGCACGCTCTTCCCCGATCTTGCCGCTTACGGGGCGATCCACCTGCGCGACGAGCAGGGCCAGCTCCAGCTGGTGGCTGTCGCCCACCGCGACGCCGCGCTCGAGCCGCAGCTTGGCGCCCTGCTCAGCCCGACGGCCCTGGCCAGCTACGGGAGCGCACACCCGGTGGCCCGCGCCATCGCTGAGGGACAGCCGATTCGCGACGCGCTGGTCTTTCCGGCGCTGGGCGCGGAGCAAACGGCCCAGCTGCAGCCCAGCACCGCGTTGAGCGTGCCGCTGGCGGCACGGGGCCGGTTCTTCGGCGCGCTGACCGCCGCCGCGGTCGAGCCAGGACGGCGCTACAGCGCTGCGGAGCTCGCGGTGATCGAGGAACTGGCCCGGCGCTGCGCGATCGCAATCGACGCCGCCCGGCTCTATGCCGAGGCCCAGCAGGCCAAAGCCGCCGCCGAGACCGCCGTGGAGCTGCGCGACCGCTTCATCTCGATCGCCGCCCACGAACTGAAAACGCCCCTGGCCGTGCTGCTGGGCAACGCCCAGTTGCTGCTGCGCCGCGCCGCCCAGGAGAACACCCTGGATGCGCGCAGCCGGCGCAATCTGGAGATCGTCGTCTCGCAGTCCCTGCGACTCAACCGGCTGATCACCGCGCTGCTCGATATGTCGCGCCTGGAGAGTGGCCGGCTGACCATCGCCCGCGTACCGCTCGACCTGCGCGAGATCGCCCAGCGCCTGACCGATGAGCTGACCCCGACCCTGACCCGGCACGTCATCAGCGTGGAGATGCCCGAGGAGCCCGTGCTGGTCGCCGGCGATGAACTGCGGCTTGAGCAGGTGGTGCAAAACCTGCTGCACAATGCGATCAAGTACAGCCCCCAGGGCGGCCAGGTACGCGTGACCGTCCAGCAGAGCGACGGCGAGGCGGTGCTCAGTGTCAGCGACCAGGGCATCGGCATCCCCAGCCAGGATCTGCCGCGGCTCTTTGAACGCTATTTCCGCGCCTCGAATGTCGAGACGCGCCGCATCACCGGGATGGGCTACGGCCTGTATGTGGTGCGCGAGATCGTGGAGCGCCACGGCGGCACGATCACCGTCGCGAGCGAGGAGGGACAGGGCAGCACCTTCACTGTGCGCCTGCCGCTGCTGCAACCGCCTTCCAGGCAGCCGTGAGCCACCATGCACCACCCACGGTGGCCGCGCCGGCCGCCCGCGTGGAAAAACCATCACGCGCAGTAGACAGATCTCCAACCGCACTCGATACGGATTGGTGCCAGGATCGAGTATGCTATGGGTAACGGATGCTGATCCGGAAGGACCCACCCATGGCGTACCCGATACCCCTGACTGCGCAGCTCGTCGCCGACCTGTTCCTCGCCATCGAGCAGGACGATGTGCTCGCCGCACGCCTGGCTACCCAGGCGCTCGCTGAGCGGATCGGCATGGCGGCAGCCAGTTCGCTCGCGGCGGCGCTGCTGGCCGACCGGGCGCTCCCACCTGAACACACCAGCCATCTGCCCGAGTGGAACGCCGCCCTCGTGCGCTGCGCCTGATGCCACCTTATCCCGGTGACGCGTGATGAGTGCCCAGCCGCACGCTCCGCATCACCCTGCCGCGCAGGACCGGTCCCTTTCGCAACGCATCACCCACCTTTGCTCTAAGACCAATACCTTCCACCTACGGCGCTGCACGCACCACGGCCCCCCTCCCAACCTCCTCTCAGGTGGAGGGTTTTTGAGCGTTGCGCCCCCAGGCCCCGCATACCCCACCCCCCTACCCCCTCCCCTTCCAGGGGAGGGGGCCAGAATCTGGCGTTGCGGTGCGCCAGCTTCG
>Ga0272446_1006393_pt1 | contig 12299 bp, 9 predicted proteins | sample YNPCB0061_FD_194587 | JGI IMG/M metagenome (GOLD analysis project Ga0272446, IMG submission 194587) | Hot spring microbial mat communities from Yellowstone National Park, WY, United States - YNP-CB-006-1 | ecosystem: Environmental > Aquatic > Thermal springs > Hot (42-90C) > Sediment | place... | reverse complement strand
TGGAGTGAAAATCCCAGCTTGCATTAGGGCAATGTTCATCACTTACTTTAAAACTTTTGTTTTGAATAGCATTTTCTAATTCATTAAGGCTTTTGTATTGTTCACCTAAGATTTTTGAAAAAAGTAATGGATGAATTTTAGCCTTTAGGTTCTCAGAACCCTCAATAAGAATTGAATAAGATAAACTAAAATCATCACCCTTAAAATCTTTTTTTTCAATTTTTATTTGAGCTTCATTTTTATGACTTACCTGGTCATTTTCTTTACTTTCTGATGGGTTTTGTTTTTTATTACAAGCCCAAAAGAAAAAACACAATAGTAAAATCAAAATTTGGTGTTTCATATAAATATTAAGCATTAAAATATTTGCAAAAGTATTAAAAATAAATAAGAGAATATGATAACATTTTATAAAAGTAAGGAATATACCAATCAAATTCTTACATTATTGAGTATTTCTTGAATACAATCGTAAGAATGAATATTAGCGGCATCCGCTTCGTAGGTTAAAATAATACGATGATTGAGAACATCCATGGCGATATTTTTGACATCATCGGGTAAAACAAAATCTCTACCATTTAAAAAAGCTAATGCTTTTGAAGCTAAGTTTAAGGCAATCGTTGCTCTTGGTGAAGCACCATACTCAATAAAATGCTTAAGTTTATTCAAACCATACTCATGCGGTTTACGTGTTGCCATCACCAAATCTACCATGTAATCTTCAAGACGTTCATTCAATTGAATTTGGTTAATCAAATGACGGATTTCCAAAATGTCCTGTTTTTTTAGAATGGGCTTTAAATCGTAGGAAACTTCTGTTTTAGACATTCTTTTCATGATTAGTTTTTCTTCTTCTTTGGAAGGATAATCCACATGAATTTTCATCATGAAACGGTCAATTTGAGCTTCGGGTAATGGATAAGTACCTTCTTGGTCAATAGGATTTTGAGTAGCCAAAACCAAAAAAGGTTTGTCAAGAACGTAGGTGGCGTCCCCGATGGTAACTTGTTTTTCTTGCATGGCTTCCAAAAGCGCACTTTGAACTTTTGCAGGAGAACGATTGATTTCATCAGCTAAGATGATATTGGCAAAAATAGGACCTTTCTTTACTTCAAATTTACTTTCTTTTTGATTAAAAATTAAAGTACCAATTAAATCTGCGGGTAATAAATCAGGAGTAAATTGAATTCTTTTGAATGAAACATCTAATAATTTTGCTAAGGTTGATATAGTTAAGGTTTTTGCTAATCCTGGTACCCCTTCAATTAATATATGACCATTAGTAAGTAGCCCTACTAATAGCTTAGTTATCATATTTTCTTGACCCACTACTACTTGATGTAGTTCTTTTTCCACTTGTTTTAATAGTTCCGATGATTTTTGTATTTTGTTTTTTATTTCACTCATAATCTTTTAATTTTGGTTTAATTGCTTTTCAATTTCTGACAATATATAAAGCGCTTCTTCTTCTCCGAGACTATAAGCATTTTGGTAATTCCAGCGTGCCTCTTTAAGGTTTCCCGTCATGAAATAAATATGCCCTCGGTTTAACCATGCTTTTTCATGATTAGGATTCAGTTCGATTAATCGAGAATATGCTTCAATCGATTGCTCTAATAAATTGTATTTTTCGTAACAATACGCTAAATTGAACCATGCTTGTTCATCTTTTGGGTCTATATGAAGCACATTTTCAAAACATTCAATCGCTTTACCATACTCATATTGCAATAAATAAGCATTTCCCGAGTTATACCAAGCATTTGTATCTTCTTGACTTATATTCAAAATTTGATGATAACATTCAATTTCCTTACGGTAAAAAAAATCTAAATGATATTTGTATGCTTGCTTATAAAGATTTTCAATCAAATTACAGGTTTTGATTATTTCTAAAGCATTGGTTTCATCTTTGAATAAATCCAAAATACGAGAAGCTGCATCTAAACATTCTTCATACCAACCTCTTTGTAATAAAAGTTCTGCTATTAAAAGATAAAGTTCTCTGATGAACTCTACATGAGGTGAATCTTGAGTTACATACTTTCTAATATATTTTTGTAAAAATTCAATTTTATCATCAAATGAATGAATTTGCTGATATTCTGCTTTAAGGGAAACAATATTGGGGATTTCCATTCTGCAAAAATAAAGGAAAAATAGAAACCTGTATAAAAGTTAGTGGTTAATTTTTAAATAGGGTTTTCTAAAATTTTAAAATATTTTTTTCTAAAATTGGTTTTAATCTTTTTTCTGCCAAGAGAATATATTCTTGTGAAATTTCATAACCTACAAACTTTCTGTCTGACTTTAAAGCTGCTACAGCCGTTGTTCCACTACCCATAAATGGGTCAAGAACTATGTCACCTTTAAAGGAATAAAGTTGAATTAATCTGTAAGGTAATTCTTCTGGGAATGGTGCAGGATGTCCAACCCTTTTAGCACTTTCTGCATTCATTGTCCAAATAGATTTTGTCCATTCCATAAATTGCTCCTTTGAAATAGTGTCTTCTTTTTTTCCTTTATCTCTTTTATAATCACCTTTAGAAAAAACCAAAATATATTCGTGAATATCTCTTAATATTGGATTTGCAGCACTTTGCCAACTACCCCAAGCCGTTGAAGGACTTGCACTTGCAGCTTTATTCCAAATAATTTCACCACGCATGTTAAAACCAATATCTATCATCATTTTTGAAATATAGTCTGATAAAGGTATGTATGGTTTTCTTCCAAGGTTCGCAACATTTATACAAGCACGACCACCATTAACTAAAACTCTATAAGTTTCTCTAAAAGCCTTTTCTAAGAGCTGCAGGTATTCATTTAACGATAAGTCTTCATCATACTCTTTTGAAACATTATAAGGCGGAGAAGTAATCATTAAATGAACTGAGTTATCGGGCAACTCTTTCATATTCTCTGCTGTACCTAAAATAAACTTGTTTTCAAATTCTTTAGGAAAGTCATTCTCTTTTTTGTCAAGGATTTTTTTATTGCCAAGCTCCTTGTAAAGTTTAGAATTATAAAATTTTGAGCTGTCGTGGTTAATTCTTCCATTTGTCCCGAAAGAACTTGTTTCTGTTCCCTTTGATCTTTTCATTTTAGCCTCAGATTAAAGTTAGAAATTTTTCTGCTTTTTCAATGTCTGTGTTTTCTTGACTTGCAATTCTTATAATTTCTCCAAGTTTAATTTTTGAAATCATTGAGGAAAAGTAGTTCATATCATTGGTTACAAGTTCTTTGCAATTATTTAGTAGTTGCTCTTTGTTTATAATCGTTTGGAAACCTAATTTCGGTGTGTTTTTAATGTAGTCAGAGTCTGTTGGATTAGGGTTTAAAGACCAAAAACCTTGTAATACTCCCGAGGTTTTAAGAAAGTCCACTTTTTTTATATAGCTATCTGTTATCGGACTGTTACCTAAAACAACTATGGGAATTTTTGTTGAAGCGGTTCCAGAAACACGAATATTGATTGATTTGCCAATGGCTTTAAGCATTGAGTCAGAACGTAGTAAAGATGGATTTCCTTTGTGTTGTTTGTAATCGCCTACATATTCAACTTTGTTTGGATGGGTGAATTTGTAATTTGATACAACACTCATTTTGATTTCAAAAATTAATTTTATGTTTTCTGATTTTTGAAAAGCGTTATTGGTTGTGCAGAAGGCAAGGTCTGCACTGGATTGTTTTGATAACCCAATTTCCTCGCATACCACGCTGTTGACAGCAAAAAGTCCAAGTTCTGCTGCAATCGGTTCGAAGATAGTTTTACACCATTTTTCAGTATACTGTCCAATTAGGGAGTTTCTGCTTTGTAAAGTCTGAACTTCTGTATCCGATCCTTTTGGTACATAAGCAAAGTATCCATCTTTCAGGTGATAAAATAATTGTTCAGGAGAGGCAAAATTTTTTAATGCTTCAGTAAAAAATTGAATTTCGGTATCGTTATTCCAAAGTGTCATTTTAATCAGAATTTTTTATTAATTTTCCCGAATGTATCATTTGGTTTTGGTAAGTGATGGTATAAAAATATAATCCATCGGATAAATTGACTGTTGAAATCAAACCTCTTTGATTTTCTATGATTTGATTTTGAATGAGTTTTCCATGTGCATTAAAAATAGAAAATGATGCATTTAACGGAAGATGTTGATAATGAATAGTTTGATTAAATGGGTTCGGGAAAACCATGGGTTCTTCTTTGATTGGATTGAAAGAGGTAGTTTGCAAAGAAACTTTTCTTACTTCTACATTATCTAAATGGAATCCGTCGCCTGTAACACCGCCGTCACTTTGAAAACGAAAACGTAAGCGTACTTTATTAGGAAAAGAAATAAATAGAGAAGTTGGAACTACGATATTTTCAAGAACCCATTGGGTTTGTTTGCCATCATAAACAGGTTCTCCTTGAATTTGGTCACTGGTACCCGTCTTGGTATAAATACCACATAAATTTTGCCATACATTTGAACCGGAGTCTGAAATTTGCACTACTAAGTAATCATAATTTTTTTCTATATCCCAACGAGCATTAAATTGAATAAACAACAAATCTGCATTGGAAGCGTCGAAGTAGGTAGAAGTCAAAGCTCTGATAGAGTTGTTAGGGTAATTACCTGATGGTGATTCTGTAAGATAACCATTTTGAACACCCCAAGTCGAACTTGTCCAACCCGTCAAAGAATTACAATCAGAGGCAAAAATGATAGTTCCTCCGTAAAAATACTGTGTAATGGTATCCGATAAAATGAAACTACCGTTGGTAATCACTAAGGAAAATTGAACCAACTCTCCGGGTTGAATATTAGAAGATAATTGAATAGCAATGGAATCCAATTGTTGAAAACCTAATGGAGGTTGTATATAAACATTGGGGGTTCCTACGTTTAGAATATTAGAAGTTATTGGAAACAATTGAACGGTATAATTACCCCCATCTTCCAAACCCAATCTATTGAATCGGTATTTATAAAAGTAATTTTGGGAATAAACGAATTTAGATGAAATATTTTCTGCGATAGCAAATTTTAATAAGAATTTTGCAGCAGAAAGATTAGGAAAAAGATTTTCACGAGCTAATGGAAGAATACGAGATTGAGCAGGCCAAAATCCATCATTTTGATTACCCACTTCAGGGGTCATTGAAAAAATTTTATTTTTTTGAGTTTGTTCACCGTACATCCAATCATCGGAATCACCATTGGTTACATAACCTACGGTTTCATCACCTGTACCATAAACATAACCGTTAAATTGAGTAATATATTTTGAATAATTTCTGAAAATGGTAGAGTCAGGAGTATTGAACTGAGGCAAATATCCCCAAGGATAGACTAATAAATTGCCGTAAGTATGATAATTTAAAGCAATTTTGAAATCATGACTGATACAAAAATCTCGAATAGCTTTAGTTTCGGGTTCAGAAAACGGAGCAGGACCTCTGTAAGTATCTCGAGTACTATCAGGGCTTGAGCCCGTGTTATCATAACCCCAAAAATATCCATAGTTTCGGTTTAAATCTACCCCAAAAGTATTGTTCATCATGGGTCTTCGATTTTTTCTCCACATTCCACCGCCAGATGGATTGGTAGTTTGATTATGAACATAGCCATCCGGATTTACTATGGGAATAAAGTAGAGTTCCGTATTTTGAAGTATATACAAAATTTCAGGATTTTGTGCATTTTCTAAAAGATACCACATGTAGTAAATTAGTTGTGTCAAGGAAGCAGCTTCGCGACTATGATGAAGCGCTGTATATAACATTTCAGGTTCGTTTTCGTCAATATCCGGATTATCAGAAATCCTAACAAAATAAATGGGTCGATTTTGGTGAGTTACTTCGGTGGAAATGGGTGCTTTTGCTGATACCCATTGAGGATATTTTGCTCGCATGGAATCTAAATGGGCTAATGCTTCTTGATAGGTAAAATATCCCCCCATAGAACCTAAACGAAAATTCGTCGGGTCAATGTAAATCGGTAACTCTTTGCAGCCCACTCCCATCGTTTTTTGCTGAACATTCGATTGAATTTGGTTTTTGTAAAAAGTCTCTAAATCTTGAACCAATACTTCATAAGGTATTTGGTTTGCTTTTAATATTTGAACCTCACTTTCCAAAATCTCAACGATAAAACCATCTTTTGTTGGAACAATGTGGTCAATGGATAAGTCTCTGACAATGGGTGCATAAGGTGTTGAGTAAATTTTTACCCTTTGATAAAGTTCTTGTCCATAGAAAAAATTACCAATTATCAAAAAAATGATGAAAAAAATATTTCTGTTCATACAAAATTAAATGCAAAATTAAAGAAATTTTTTAGAATATGGCAATCAATTAAAGAAATAATAATGAAGTTTTTTTTAAAAAACGTTATTATTCAGTTAGGAGAAAAAACTGTAATCAAGGAGGCATGCGTTTCTGTGAGATGCGTGAGGGATGCGGAGGGCGGCGAAACCACCCCGTCCACCCGAGCGTAGCGAAGGGTCACACGCCCTGAATAGTAACAATAAAATAAGGCTGCTTTTATAAAAAAACAGCCTCTTTTTTTCTTGAATTGTAGTTTAACTACGGTTTCACTAATTTACAAAAATGTTTAGTGTCTTTCGTGAGTACTTGTAAAGTATAAAAGCCGCTGGTTTGATTGGACAAATCGATTTTAATCGTTTCAGAGTAGTCATAAGGTTGTAGGATTTTTTCATATATTACTTGCCCTAAGGAATTGTAAACGAATATTTGGATGGGTTCACTGGTTTTTGGAAACTCCGTGAAATTCAAGAAGAAAATGCCTTGATGGGAAGGATTAGGAAAAACTGTGTAAAAAGATTGTGAAGGGTTTTTTTTGGAAGTTAAAACGGATTGTATTTTACAAACAGCAGTTGATTGAGTAAAAGTATTACGTTGTAAGAAAGTTCCGTCGCCTAATTGGCCGGAGGCATTTCTACCACATCCCCAGAAAGTACCATCATTTTTAAATAAGGTAGTAAAATTAGTACCTGCGGCAACTCCTTGAACATTGCTAACATCGGTTAATTGAATAGGAATAGAACTATTATTGACGGTATTATTCCCGAGGTTTCCGTAGGTATTTCTTCCCCAAGTCCAAACGGTACCATCATTTTTTATTGCGATAGTATGAAACGCACCACATGCAATGAGCGTGGAGACATTATTGATTCCTTGAACTTGAATAGGAGTATTTTTATCGTTGGTAGTATTATCACCGAGTTGTCCGTAAAGATTTTGTCCCCATGCCCAGAGTGTACCATCAGATTTTACTGCCATTGAAAAAAATCTACCCGATGCTATTTGAACGACATTATTCAGACCTAGAACTTGAACAGGAGTATTTTTATCGGAATTTGAGCCATCACCCAACTGACCGTAGAGGTTATCACCCCATGCCCATACTGTACCGTCGTTTTTTAAAGCTAAATTATGGTAACTTCCTGCAGCAATTTGAACGACATTGTTAAGATTAGGAACTTGTGTAGGAATGGTTTTATTGGTATTAGACCCGTCTCCTATTTGACCGTCATCGTTCCAGCCCCATGTCCAAACGGTGCCATCTTGTTTTAATGCAACAGAATGCCAGCCGCCTGCTGAGATCGCTTTTACGTTATTAATCACAAGCACTTGAATGGGGGTACTTGAGTTGTTTTGGGTACCGGACAAACCGTTACCTAATGCACCATAAAGATTACTGCCCCATGTCCAGACCGTTCCATCATTTTTCAAAGCCATAGAATGCGCTTCTAATTGGTCACCACCCGCTGAAACTGCTATTACACCGTTTAAGCCTATTGCCGTAACCGGAACATTACTGTCATCAGTAGAATTATTTCCTAACTGACTCGAAGCATTTTCTCCAAATGCCTTTACTGTACTATCCTCACATACTACAAGGGTATGCCAACCACCGTTGGCAATCTTTTGACTGTATGCTGCTTGATAAATGCTAATAAGCATTACCACTAACCAACCAAATTTTTGATTAATTACTAATTTTGGATTCATTTGATTATTTAACATATTTTGAAAATTAAGTTTTTTCATTTTTTTAAATTAAAATTTAACTCTTAATGAAGCTATAAAATTTCTTCCGGGAGCATTGATACCGGAAGCATAAGGTCTATACATTCTATCTAAAATGTTTTCTAAGCCCAAAGCAATAGAAATATGATTTTTAGGAAAAAAAGCTATTTTAAAATTTAGCGTATACCAACTAGCTACGTAAGGTCTACCGTCTTTATCTCGTGCATAAGAGGCATTGACTCTTTCTGTTAGAGCCAAATCTTTGTAATCCATTTTTGCATTATAGACGACATAAAAATCCCCTTTAAAACGAATGGTTTCATAGGTGATATGGGTGCTTCCGAAATTTGGAGCGGCATGTCTTAATGGGTAATACACCAAGCTATCAGGCGCCTGTTCTCTTCCTTTTTGATACGAATAATTACTCTTTATGCCAAATCCCTTATAAAAAAACTCAATACCTGCCTGAAAACCATAAACTTGTATCTGTGTAACATTTTGAATAGCTTGAATTCTACTTTTGTTACCAAGATACCTTATGGTAGTATCCCCATTAAATACAAAATCCTTTCTAACCATTGCATCATAAAGCCAGGTATGATAAACCGTTGCGTCTAATTTTAAAAAACTACTTAATGTTTTGATAGTTCCAAATTCTACATTGAATACTTTTTCCGGTTTTAAATTGGGATTAGGAACAACCAAATATCCCGGTACGGATTCAAATACTTTTGCCATGTCATCAATATTTGGAGAACGAAATCCATTGGTTAAATTAATATAAAAATTCCAATTATGTTTCGGAAGATATACAGCTCCTAAACTTCCACTGATATTTGTAGTGTTTAATCGAGCTGTTTGATAAGGAAAAGGAAAAAAAGTTGTATCAAATTTTGCATCAATTTGAAAACTATTAACTCTTACTCCACTACTAAATACCCATTGAGAATCAGGTTTAAATTTTATCGTACAATAAGCTCCGTTTGATAACCACAAAGAACCATTAGGATAACGTGTAGCGGTAGGCGTCACTTTTTTTGTTACTACATGAGTTAAATTAGCTTGTGACTTCACACGATTATAAACTGTCTCCATACCATAATGAAGGGTAATTTTTTGATTAAGCATTTTCTCAAAATCCAAATTCAAAGAATAAGCATCAACATTTTCCTTTTGCATTCTCAATTCACGAAACATAAACTCTCTATCATAACGACTTTCCTCAAAAAATTGATAAGCAAAAACTAAATTCATACTATGAAAAAATCGGTTAGCTTTTGAGTATTGAATTCCCAACCTATGCATTTGCCATTTTTGAGGACCGTAGTACCACTCCGCCCAACGAAGTTTTTCTTTATACGGACCCGACGTTTGCATCACATATAACCTATCATAACGATTATAAGAGGATGTTTGTGAAAAATGATAAGCCAAGTCTATGTCCCAAAATTGATTAGGCATCCAACGAACTTTTTGCATAAAATTCCATTGACTATATTTTGAACCTACTTGCAGAGTAGAGTCCATATTTGGCACCATAAAATCTTGGTTGTCGTAGGTAATTACATAATTTCTTCTATAAAAATCAGGTATAGGTTTTTTAGAACCTGAACGTAAATCATCATAATCTGCATAAGTTAAGCTGCTCAGAAAGGAGATTTTTTTCAGTTGAACATTGAAATCAAGATGTTGCGTTTTTTCTTGATTAGCAGTAGAAAAACGTGAAAAAGCATTTCCGATTACTTTTAGTTTTTTTTCCGAGAAGCTTTCTAAAAATTTAGGTTGTAAAGTTTGAAAGTTCATTACTCCTCCGATAGCATCACTACCGTACATCACCGAACTCGGTCCGAAAAGTATTTCTGCACTTTCCATTGCATTAGCATCTAAGGAAATCACGTTTTGCAAGTTTCCTGAACGAAATATAGCAGTATTCATACGAACACCATCTACCACAATCAATAAACGATTGGTCGCCATTCCTCTAATCATTGGAGAACCGCCACCCATTTGGCTCTTTTGTATAAACGCATATCCACTCATACCTAATAAATCAGCAGTAGTTTGAGGATTTTGAAACGCAGCCTCTTTCATATCTATTGTTTCAATGCGATTAGGAGAATCCGTTCTTTTTTGTTGCCAACGACTTGCACTAATTACTACCTCGTTAATAGTAAATTTTTTCTTGTTTAATATCACTTCAAATTCCATTTCCTCTAATTGAGCATAACTATAGCTAATAGTCTCAAAATTTTCATGCATCAATTGAATGACCTTAGAATTTTTTAGAAATGAAATATCTACTTTCCCCAATGTGTCCGTCAAATTTGAAAACTTTGGGTTTTCCGAGGTAACCATAACTCCTATGATAGGCTGGTTTTTAGCGTCTAATACCGTTAATACCTGAGTATAGCTTAATTGGTAAAATGCTAATGTATATAAAACTAAAAATTTTTTCATTGATTTGATTTACTGAAATTTCAGTAGTTCCTTGAAGTAATAAAATGAACAATAGTAAGAATTTGGGCGTGCCCCTCGCTTCGCTCGGGTCGAGGTGTACCTCCCTTCCCTCCTATTAGGAGGGATTTAGGAAGGTTGCTCAGCAATCCTTTGCTCGGCATTTTCGCATGCTCAATGCCTCACAAAGGCAGTGGCGCCTTTGCCCCTCCTAACATTGGAGGGGTGTCCGAAGGACGGGGTGGTTTCGCCCCTCCTAACATTGGAGGGGTGTCAGAAGGACGGGGTGGTTTCGCCGCCCTCCACATCCCTCACGCAAACACAAAGTAACATAAAAATCACTACTTGTAATTGTATTTTTTTCCTAACTTTTTAGAAAAAAATATTTCTATTCCTTTGGACTTAGTATAGTAATTGTTTCCTAAAAATGGAAACTTTTTTAAATACTTATATTTCATCAATGAATGCTTCGGGTGGAATATTCAATGAATTACAAAAATCCCTCTCTAATAATATACTATGAATTTGAATTTCCTCAACAAAAAAAAGAGGTAAACATAATTTCAATTCCACATAACTAAAAAAATCTTTCTTCAAATCCTTAATAAAATTCAAATGATATACATCTTCAAGCGTATTATTTAAAAGATTAGTTAATTTTTTATTTAATTGGGTTTCCTCATAATCCCACCAACACCAATATTGAACAGTATCACCTCGTACTTCTTCGTAAACAATATCATACATCTGACCGTCTAACTCAAACTCTTTTGAATGCTCAAAATTAAGCTTAGACTTTTCATCAATAGTAAATTGGAAAAAAAACAATTCTTCTTTTTTAATTTCTTGAAGAAAACTTTTCTTAATTAGTGATTTGATTTGTATTTTTTGATACTGAATAAAAATAAAAGAGGTAATCCATGGTAAAATGTAACTAAACAAAATCATTAGAGCCCATATTTTACGGGTTCTACTTAGCATTAAAAGATTTTGTTTAGGCATTAACATAAAAAAGCTGCACAAAATTAATCAAATTTTTATTTGTTTAATTTTGTGCAAGATTTTTTTTAACTATTTATTAAATTACAAAAGAGACTGAATAAGAGATTTAAACTTAGAATCCGTTACTGTTGTTGTGGGTTCTACACTTTCAACCAACTTCCCTTCTTTATTAATAATAAATTTTTGAAAATTCCATTTTACTGGAAAATCCCCTACTCCGTTGAGTTTTTTTTGAGTCAAGTACTGATAAAGAGGGTGAATATCATCACCTTTCACAGAAATTTTGGCAAACATAGGAAATGTTACACCATAATTTTTTGTACAAAACTCTTTAATTTCTGAGTTGGTACCGGGTTCTTGAGCCCCAAAATTATTTGCAGGAAAACCTAATACTACAACTCCTTTCTCTTTATATTGTTCATAAAACTCTTGTAGCTCAACATATTGTGGTGTCAAACCACATTTTGATGCTACATTTACTATAATCATTACTTTACCTTTGAATTGACCTAAGGAAACTTTATTCCCGTCAATATCAAACATTTCAAAATCGTAAATAGACTGCATATTTTTTGATGTATTTTGCTGATTGTTTTTTTTATTTTGGCATTGAACAGAAAAAAAAATCAATAGACCTACAAATAAAAGCGTGATATTTTTCATATTGTGAAAAACACAAATTTATAAAAAAATGTTCATTATGCTTTTTAAAATTTAATTATCTGAAAAAAATTTACACATAAAGAAAACCTTACTCAAATAAAACCTTTTCGCAAAAAATAATTAACTTTGTACAAAAAAT
>Ga0272446_1006392_pt1 | contig 12302 bp, 8 predicted proteins | sample YNPCB0061_FD_194587 | JGI IMG/M metagenome (GOLD analysis project Ga0272446, IMG submission 194587) | Hot spring microbial mat communities from Yellowstone National Park, WY, United States - YNP-CB-006-1 | ecosystem: Environmental > Aquatic > Thermal springs > Hot (42-90C) > Sediment | place... | reverse complement strand
ATTCTACTGCTGCTTTGCCAGCCATTCTCGAAGTGCTTCCTCCACCAGCCCACTCATCTCCATCCCCTTCTCGTAGAGCTTTGCCCGGACCCGGTTTCGAAGGTCGATGGGCAGGTAGATCGAGGTTTGGGTATAGTTCTCGTCGCTGTGCTTGCCGGGTTTCCGGCCTGGCTTTCGCGGACCTACTTCTGGAGCATCTTGCGCCTTCCGGCTATCGCGCCCGCGTGTCCGGCCATTCAATGCAGGGTGCAATTTTGACATTATGGGTACGCAAAAACAATTCTGATCTGTTCTGTTGTAACTGTCAAGCCCCAGTTCGCGACAGGTCTGCGCGCTCAATCGCGCTGCATACAGCGGCAAGGCAGGGCAGCGAAGGGGCTCATCACCTTCTCCCCATGTACCCGAAGTCGGGCCCCCTGCTCACTCCAGACGGTAGCCAACCCCACTTCGCGAAGATGATGCTCCGTCAGCGGGCGAAAGCCTCCGGAGTTAAGCGATGCTGACAAGATTTGTTCCTGGATGTCCGGCGGCTTGGGCAAATTCTCATCGGCAAGCAGACGCGTCTACGCTGGCATCGGAAACGCCTTGTACTCGTGGGCCAAGTAGCTTGCATAGGCTAAGCAGGTGAGGATGTCTTCTCGCGTCAGTCCGGGGTAGTTGGCGAGGATCTCGTTCTCCGACTGGCCGGCCGCCAAGAGTTCCAGGATAAACTCAACGGCGATGCGCGTCCCGCGGATCACCGGCTTGCCGGCCAGGATCTCGGGGTCAACGACGATGCGCTCCGTCGGCGGCATGACCACAGTCTACGTGTCCTTGGCGGTTCGGCAGATGGAGTCCTGCGCGGGCCTGCGCGGCGGCGAACCGGATTTTTGCGGAGGTGTTTGAACTGGCCACCCCAACCGGAGGCATCTGAAATCGCCGTACAATGAGGGAGAACGGCGCCGCGGATGACGACCAGAGAAGCGCTGCACCAACTCGTCGATCAGTTGCCGGAGGATCAGGTGGATCTGGCGCTGCACTGGCTGGAAGATCTGCGTGACGCGGCCGACTCCGGCAGCCCGCCTCTGGATGCGGCCACGCTCGCGTCATTAGACCGCGGGCTCGCCGACGTTGCCGAAGGCCGGGTCAAGCCGCTTGAGGAGTACGAACGCGAACGCGGCCTGTGAGCTATCGCGTCGTCATCTCGCACGAAGCGGAGAAGCTTCTCGACCGGCTTGACCGGCCGACGGAGAAACGCATTCGTACCCGGATCATTCAACTTGCCGAGGACCCGTTTGATCCCAGGCTCTCCGCGCCACTCACCGAGCGTACCGGCATCCGCAAATCACGCGTCGGCGGCTGGCGGATTCTATTTGCAGCAAACCGCGAAACGAAGACCTTGGCCGTGCTCACCGTCGACACGCGGGGTCAAGTCTACTAACGCTCGTGATGAGCCCGAACGAATGAGGCCCCTGTCAATGCTTCCGGGTTGATGGTGAGACCAGTGCCCTTGTATCCGAACTCCAGACGGCTTCCCGGACAACCCCGCGGATGAACTCTTGCTGGTGCTTCGAGCCAGGCAGCGGCAGAGTTTGGCTGAGCGAGCATTGTGGGACCGCGGTCCCCGCAGGCCGCCCCCTCCTGTGCGGGAAGGCGCGCTTGGGCTCCATCAAGACAGAACGCAGTGTTTTCCCGAAGTCGAAGGCGCGGACCCGCGTGCTGGTGGAAGTTGCGCCGCCGGCATCGGCGGTCCGGCGGTGGAAGCAGATGTAGGGCCGTGTAGCGTTGTCCGGCAAGCGGATGCTCATCATCCGGCCGCAACGCGCGCCGCGTGCCTTTTCGGCGAGGTGCAACCACCCGCGGTGGACACCGCTTCCGGCGGGACAGGTTCGTCGCTCTGCGTTTGCGAAGTCGCCGTGATCGAAGCGATCCTCATTCACAGTCGCTGCGTTCTCATGGCCGTGCCCCGCGGGCTTATTGGAGGGAGCCATGGGGAACAGGGCTGGCACTCGTGCCCAGTGCTTGACCGGCGTTCCACATGGCGCTGGCGGCCGCTTCGGCAGTGCGCCCGATGTCGGCCAGCCCGCGGAGCAAAGCTCTCAGCGCCCGGATGCGGAGATCGGCGTCGTTGGCGATCTCCAGCGCGCGGCGGCGGGCGCGCTCGGCGAGGCCGCCCCACGCGTTCGCCTGGATGCGCCAGGCGATGCGGCGGAACAGGAACTGCTTGTGATTCGAGCGCGTCTCCTCGCCGAAGACCTCTCGATATTTCTCCTTGAGCTATACGCGGTGGTGAGGTGCCGGAGGGCCTCGATCTCTCAGTGGATTTCAGTCTCGTTCTTCATGGCGTTAACCGGCAGTCACATGAGGGCTCTCTGTCTCCGGAAAGTCAACTGGCGTGGGGAAAAGCAGGCGGACAAGTGCATCGGCGAGAATGGCGGCGACTTTGCGGATGGCTTCGTCGAGCGCGGCGTCGCGTTCGCGCATGAGCGGTCTCCATGCCCACGCAGCCCGAAGGCAAGCTGCGCGGTTCGAAAGTGACCACCCACGACGATCTCCGCTCGGCGGTCTAAACGCCGTCTGGTGGAGGGGATCGACGCGGCGTGTGGCCGCGTTCGTTAACTATACCCCGCTTGGTTCGGGACGTCCGCCTTGGGGTTGGAGAATCCTCTGTTACCAGAAGTGCGTGGCGAGAACGCGCGGGGGCTTGGGAGTGCCGCCGACGACGGTCGTTTGCATAACCACCTGCAGGTTCCGGCGCTTCCAGTCTTTCGGGGCTGTTCTGGCGAGTTCCTGCCAATAGACCGGGTTGGTGATGAATTCCACTGCCGCGCGAGTGCCTCGCTGCGTGACCCCGGCTGCCGAGATCAGCGGCTGGCGGGTCGAGGCATCGAAGATGCGCGTGACAAGGGCGTAGTCGACCTCGGGACTCGCGTAACCGAATCGCGGCTGCCTGTAAACCTGCCAGCGCCGGGCCGGGTCTTTCCTGTCCTGGATGGCGAAGATGGGCTGGTTCGGTTCGTCCTGCCGTTCGAAGACGAACCGGACATCGCGGCCCAAATCCAGTGTCCAGGGATTGTTGAACGCACCGATGAGAACCATCGGGCGACTCCGCAAATCTTCCAGGTTCAATTGCGGGTTGAACCGCACCTCCGGCGTCCGCCCGTGCCGCTGAATGAACAGGGCTAAATCCAGGATGCAGCTTGCTGTCAGGCGGCTGACCGCCTGCTCAGGGAGAATCTCGATCTCTCCAGGACCAGCGAGCAACGGTTTGCTGAGTGGAGGGTTCTGGCGGGCAAGTTCTTCTTGCAGCCTCGGAGAGAGCAGGGTGACCGAACCAATGGGCACGCTGACCAGGGGAGCCTTGTCTCCCGTCCACATAGGCGCCCAAAACTCCTCCACCGGCGTCTTCCCCTGATAAAAGACCACAGCGCCGAGCGCGGCAGCCGCTGCCAGCACGCCTGCGGCCGAAGGCCACCTCCGCCCGCAGCGCTCGAAGAAGCCGCGCTTTGCGGGGGGGTGCGGAGGCTGGGGCGGGCCGGGAGCAGGCGCGGACGCCGCCGGCGGCCCATAGTGAAACTCCGGCACATAGGTTCCGGCAGGCAACTCGATCCAGACGCCCTGCCGGCCGGCGCTCAGGTAATACTGCGCGAGGCGCTTGCGCACCTCGTTGGCGTTGACGCGCACAATGGCGTCTTCTGAAGGTTCGTAGTGGGGAGGCCTGGAGAAAACCTCGACACCGATGGTACGCTCTTTCAGCAGATCGACTCTGCCTAAAACAGCGTTCTCCACCACGAAGCGCAGCAGTTCCTGGCAGCGTTTGCTGGTTCGGAAGACCGGGCTGGCGAGAACCGCATCCAGGTGAGCGAGCACCCGTTCATCGGAGGCGGAACGAACTAGAGCCGGTTCAGCAGGCTTGGGTTCCTTGTTTGGCCCTGCCGCTGGCATCACTAACCCACTGTAAGAATACTACAGAAGCGTTTCAGGTTCTAACAGTCTGAACGGCGTCTGCGGAGCAGAGGCAAGTCTATATTTTTCAATTTGTTGCCAACGTTATAACCGTTTCTCGCATGGACAGCGCGGCTGGGGCGGCCCACACTATTGGCGGTGAACCGGAGGAAGCCATCTTCAGCGCCACAGCCGGAGGCCTCCGAAGCGCACGCCCCCGCTTCTGCGATGATTGCAGGATCTGATCCACGGCAAGCGGGAGGCGCGGCTCACCCGGTGCGGCTGCCTTGTGGCCTGGTGTTGGGGAGCGGGACCGTCTACCCGGAATTCAGGATCGAACTGGACCCGGATTCTGCCGGTGACGCAGGGCGGTGCGTCCGCCAGACGGAATCCCTTGTGTCTGCTGCCGCCGGTAACGCTGCCGGCGCCGTCTTCGATCTGGACCTCGCCGCCGGGAGGCCACCGGGGGCGTGGGAGAGCACAGTGCGCAGCGTACGCCTGTCTCTGGAGCGCGCGAAAAACGAAACCGGCTTTGCGGCTGCGCTGAGAGTGACCCTCAGCGCATCAGACGCCTGGATCCGTCAGGCGATCGAGTCGGGGGCCGAGATTGTCAATCTGGAGACGACGGCCGGCCTGGAGCTTTTCCGGCGCGCGCTTCGCGCCGGTGACGTCACCGGGTTGATCCTGGCTGCCGGCTTCGTGTCGGCGCCGGCGGTTTCCCAAGCCTGGTCCCGGGCGGAGGCGCAGTTCGAAGGTAGCGGCGCGGCGCGGGGCGGCGACAGCGCGCGGCCGTTCATCCGGGAAATCGTCCAATGCCTGCGTGAGAAGCAGGCGCCAGAGGTGATCTGCGCCCTTGCGGCCGCCGTGTGCGCCGTCCGCACTCTTGCCTCGCTGGAGGCGGGCGCCACCGGCCCCTTGCGTCAGGGATCCTGGGAAAGCCTCATCGTGAAGGCGATCCGCGGCTGCCCGGTTTCGCTGAGCGATGCGTGGCCATGGGAAGCGCAAGCCGCCGGCATGGCGGATCTTTGGAGCAGCGGCGCCGGCGCCGGCCAGACGCTTGCGGAATGTGCGCTTCTCAGCAGCGGAAGGCCGAGACTGCGGCGCGGCGCCGAGGCCGGCGGCCCGCTGGCTCTCATCCATTCCGAGGCTTCGATCCTCGCCCTTGCCGAAGCGATCCAGACCTGCCAACAGCCTTATCAGCGCGCCATCGCCGCCGCGTATGCGGCCGCCATGCTTTTGAGTGAAAACGGCCCGGCGGCGGGAGCGCCGGTTTCCGCAGCCGACCGCGCTCTGGCCGCAAGAGTTGCGGACGATCTGCTTTTGCTGCCCGAGTCGGCCCAGTCTCTTCTGGAAACGCTCGGGGAGAAGTACGGGAGTTCCGCCATTTCAGGGGAGATGCATCCATGAAGAGACTGCAATTCGGTGTTCTGGTGGCAATCCTGTTGTTGCCGCCATGCGTCCACGCCCAAGTCCGCTCCAGCACCATCGTCGGCACGGTCACAGACTCCACGGGGGCCGCCGCGCCCGCCGCCGACGTCGTGGTGCGCGAGCAGAACACAAACATTCTCTACAAATTCCGTACCAATGAGGCCGGCCAGTACACGGTACCCTATCTGCCCGTTGGCCTCTATTCGGTTACAGTGGAAAAGCCGGGCTTCCGCACGGTCACCAAGTCGAACGTGACGCTGGAGTCCGCAGCCACAGTGCGCGTGGACGTCGCGCTGGAGGTTGGGCAGGTGGAGACCTCGGTCACGGTAGCGTCCTCCGCCGCCGCCCTCCAGACCGACAGCGCCACCGTGCAGAACGTAATCGGCGAGACCGTCATCAAGTCGATCCCGAACGTCCAGAACAATCCGCTGTTCTACGTTCTGCTCCAGCCGCAGGTGCAGACCCATTCGCGATTTAGCGATTCGACCAACACCTACGGCTTCGGCATCGGCGCCGAGGGACGCCGCAGCTTCTCGGCTTTCTCGGTTAATGGCGGGGACACGTTTTCGAACGACATCCAGGTGGACGGCGTCAGCGTGCTCGGGCACGGCTGGAACGAAGCGACCGTGCTGCCCAATCCGGAAGGGATCCAGGAGGTGCGCCTCCAGGCAAACAATTACTCGGCCGAGTACGGCCGCGGCCAGAGCGTGGTGCAGATCATCACCAAGAGCGGCACCAACCAGTTGCATGCGTCCGCATTCTACAGGCTGCGCAACGACGCCTTGAACGCCAACACCTTCTACCGGAACATGCTCGGGGAAGGCAATCCGCTGGCTCGCCGCCCGGCCTTCAAGTCGAACCTGTACGGGGGCACGGCGGGCGGTCCGCTGCTCATCCCCGGGTTGTATAACGGCAAGGACCGGACGTTTGTCTTCGGCAGCTTTGAGCGCCTGCAGTTCAACCGCGCCGTCGACTACACACGCACCGTGCCCACCGAGGCGGAGCGCCGCGGCGACTTCAGCCGCAGCGTGGCCAACGTCGGCGGCACTCCGGCGCCGCTGCTGCTGTACGACCCGCTGTCGGTTCGTTTCGAGGGCGGCCGCTATGTGCGCACGCCGTTCGCCAACTCCGTCATTCCGCAGGACCGGCTGGATCCCGCCGGGAGGTTCCTGGTCAACAGCTATCCTGCCCCCAACATCGCCCCGCTCGAGCCGCGCTTTCTGCTGAACAACTATCAGGCCCGCTTTCCCCAGCAGTTCCGCCGCAACAACTTCAACGGACGTCTCGACCACCGCGCGGGTGCGCATAACATCTACGTCACTGGCGGCTTCAGCTTCGGCGACATCAGCACGGAATCGGGCTGGGGTCCGGACAACCCGTTCTACAGCCAGCCTGACTTCGTGGGCCGGCGAAACCAGGACCGCAACCCCTACGCCTCGATCGGCGACACCTGGGTCATCTCGCCGACTTTTGTCATGGATGCACGCGTCGGCCTGAACCGCGTCAACACCAGCAATATCGCCGGCAACGGCCCCGCCGGGCTGTACGACCAAATGAGGATCCCGTCGGAAATCCAGGCCTATGCCATCCCCTTCGGCGGCATTCCCCACGTCTCCGATGGCATCAACTACTGGAGCGTGCTTTCCAACACCGCGTTTCTGTGGAAAATCGAACATCAGACCAACTGGCTTTACAGCCAGAATTTCACCAAAATGATGGGCCGGTGGACGTTCAAGTTCGGCGGAGAATACCGCAACTCGATGGCGAACTTCACCGACAATGCTTATCCTTTTTCCGTCCGCACCAGCCCGAATTTCACGCGCGCCACGGTCAATGCGACCGGCGACCCGAGCGACGCCCTCACCGCGGACCGCACCGGCCACGGCGGCGCTTCGCTCCTTCTCGGCTTCGGCGAGACGCTCATCCTGCCGGGCTTCGCGCTGCAGCCGGCCCTGTCGGCCAAGTACTGGGCGCTTTACTCGCAGAACGACTGGCGCGTCACCAGCCGCCTGACCCTGAACCTCGGCCTCCGCTTCGACCAGCAGCCCGGTCCTACCGAGCGCTTCGACCGGCTCATGCCTGTCAGCCTCGGCGAGAAGAACAGATGGGGGGCGCTGGGAAAATGGGTCTTCCCCGGCACGCAAGGAACGAGCCGCAACTACTGGGATAACAACTCGCTGGACTTCCAGCCCCGTCTCGGCATGGCCTACCGAATCAGTCAGGATCTCGTGTTCCGGGCAGGCTACGGACTCTCCATGATCCCCTCCAATACCGGTTTCAATGGCGGCCCGTTTTACTACAACATGACCGCCTTCTCGCCTTCGACCATCAACGCCCCTTATGGCAGCGCCCCGAGCGGCGTGCCGGTGGGCAAGTTTTACGATTCGGCCGTCAACCGCATTGTCACGCCCATCGGCATGAACCCGGACGACCCGCGCCTGTACGGCGCCGGCAACATCACTTTTGTGCGCGACGACTACAAAAGCGGGCGCGTGCAGCAGTGGAACGCCGCCATCGAGACGCGCCTGTTCGGCCGGTACCAGGTTTCGGCCACTTACAACGGACTGCGCGGCTACCGGCTTCCCTATGCGCGCTTGCCCTTAAACGCCCGCCAGTTCTACCCGGATGCCGCCATCCAGATGTTCCGCCAGGAATGGATCGCGAACAATGGTTCGAGCGACCCGCGCAACATTCAGGTGCCGAACCCGTACCAGCCGGCTTCGGGAGAGCTTAACGCCTTCCAGGCGCCGTGGAATGCGCGCACCGTGAACCGCGAACTGACCTACAACCTGTTCCCGCTGCTCGGCAATTATGCGCACATGGCGCCGATCGGCTGGAACAACTACCACGGCTTGACGCTCGCCCTGAACCGGCAGTTTTCCAACGGCTTCCTCGTCAACACGCACTACACCTGGAGCAAGGCGCTGGATTTCGTCCAGGGCGAGATGCAGTTGAACGGAGGCTCGGAAGCTGTCGGCAACATCCCCGGCGACCTGGACCGCCGCAACCTGCGCAACAACCAGCGCTTCAGCGACCACGACATCCGCCACCGCTTCGTGGCCACGTGGGTTTATGAACTTCCGTTCGGCCGCGGCAAGCGCTGGGCGGCCAACGGCGGTTGGCTCAACGCCGTCATCGGCGGATGGAAGGTCGGCGGGGCCTACCTGGCGCAGACCGGCACCCCCAACAACATCGGCGGCGGCAACACCAATTCGATCAACGGCCGCCCCTTCCGGGTAGAAGGCGCTCCTGCGGAAGTCCCGAAGGAGCTGCAACGCTGGTACGACGGCAGGACAACGGTGACGCTGCCCAACGGCCAGCGCATCACCCCGTGCGCCTTCTGCTTCCTCAAGTACAATCTGGGCGCCTTCCGCGGCGCCACCACCACCGCGGCCAACGGCAACACCATCCTCGACATGTTGTGGTGGGGCACGGCGGCCACCAACTACGCCGATATCACCGGGCCCGGGCGCGACAACCTCAACCTGAGTCTGGAAAAGAACTTCAAGGTAAAGGAGCGCGTCGAGTTCCTCTTGTCGGCCGAGGCCACCAACGCGGTGAACAACGTGCAGTTCAGGCCGCGCCTGAACAGCGTCAGCGTCGGCGCGCTGCAGCCCACGCGCGACCCCTCGCGCGGCCTCGAAGTCGGGATGGGCACCAACTCGAACTACGGAACCATCAGCGCCGCTTCCACCTTCGATCCGCGCCAAGTCGAGTTGAGACTTCGCATCCGGTTCTGAGCGCAGCAACCGGCGGGCCCTGCTGCCGGGCCTGCCCCTTCTTTTCCTGGTGGGCGCGCCGCAAGCGCCGCCCTTCCCAGCGCAAAACCCGCCCGGGTGGGGAACGGAGCGGAAATGGCCACACCGGTCGGGCCTGCGGCCTCAGGGAAGCCAGGGGGGGCACGCGCCCGGAGCGCTTCGGCCCGGAGCGTGCAGCGCCCGCGGATTGCTCTGATGGCTGCCCCCGGGATGCAGAACAAGCAGATTGCCGCCGCGTTGCGCATCACGCCCGAGAAGGCCGCGCGGTGGCGCAATCGCTTGCTGGACGGCGGGCTGGCGGCCCTGGAAAAAGACGCGCCGTGTCCGGGACGCCGGCCCACGATCTCGCCGGAGAAGATCCTACGGTACAAATCAAGCTGCGCTTCGAGGACTTCATCACGCTGTCGCGCGCGCGCACGCTCGACCAGCCGAGCGACCGGTTCGGCGAGAACGCGGTGGCCACGCTCGGCAGCCTGGCAGGGCCGCTTCCGGGAGCGCGTGTACGAGAACCCGGCGAGTCTGCCGGGCAAGAAGCCGTAGCGCTAGGGAACTTCGGTTGCCGACGCGCTATTGCTGAAGCTGATATCGAGCCTCGGAATGCCATCGGTGGAGGGAGCAATGGAGGTTGTCACCCAATCTTCCACCAACTTGCCGCTACTCCATACCTTCATCGTCCAGCTGATCCGGCGCGCGGCGGCGAGGACTTCCGGGCCAGTGGCTCTGGCGCCGGACTCGCTGAAACTCGCGTTGAAAGCCAGCGGGCCGAATTCCAACTCCTTCACTTTTTCACTCTTCCGGGTGTAGCCATCGTTGCGGCAGCATTCGTTAATCACCAGGACACGGCCCTTCAGGCTCACCAGCCGGCGATTCACCGGATCGAGCGTGCCCGAAATTTCGATCTCCCCGGAGATGCGGATGCCGGCCTGCGCACCTGAAGTGAGCTCTTGCGAGAAGCGAGTCGGGTCCGTGCGGAAAGAGTTGCCCGTGAACGTCAGTCGCTTGAAAAGAATCCCGGATCTGCTCGTGAAGGCAGAAAGGAAGTCATCTCTTCCCAGATCATTGGAGATGTCCACTGGCTGGGTGCTCCCGATTTTGCCGGAGAGCTGGTCCTTGACCTGGGCCCAGGTCGAGACGGAGAAGTAGATGCCTTTGAAACGGGGGAAGAGCACTTCCTCCTCGACGAGCACGGGGATCGAACGCATCAGCTCGCTCACGCCGGTATCGCCGGCCGACGACGGCAGCAGCAAGACCAACTCGGTGGATCCTTTGGCGACGCCCTTAAGCTTCGAAGTCGCGCCGCGTTCGAGGCTGGCGGTGGCGGGAGTACGCACGGCCATGTCGAAGCAGGTGGGCCAGTTGGTGAGGTTGGGCCAGAAACTCTGCTCCAGCAGCGAGGAAGCTCCGGTGACGGTGAAAGCGCGTTCCTCGCCGACTTTGAGCTTGAACTGGTTGCCGGTGTCGAGTCCGGTCAGGCGGAACTCGGTGATCACGTTCATGAACCAGTTGACGATGTTGACGACCGGCGTGGTCTCGCCGTTGCGGAGGGAAACGCGGAGCAGTTCGCGGCCGCGGCGGCAGTTGACATCCCACAACAGGAGGCGCGTGCCGCTCTTTTCGCCGCGGTAGCGGCCGTAGTTGTCGAGCAGGATGTCGCCGGAGGCGAGTTCGCCGCTCACCAGGTGCGTGACGTCGACCGGGATGTAGTAGGTTGCGCCACGCAGTTTGCCGCCAAGACGATCGGCGATTAAGTACAACGGAGAGTCCTTCTCGATGGGCATCTCGCCGAGCACGCGCAAAGGTAGGCGGTGGCCGACGGAATGGGGAGTCTTGAAGAAGATGGAACGGACGGGCGTGCCGGCGGCGTGGACGACTTCGGGGTCGCCCGAGATCTCCATTCCCGGGGGGTAGGTGAACTGGAACGGTTCGAGGAGCGCCAACTGCGGCGAGAAACGCAGGCCGTCGGCGGGAGCCTTGTAGAGCTGGTACTTCAACTGCTCCAGGCCGCGCATGATCTCGAGGTTGTAGCCGAACTGTTCGAGGTTGGCCTGGATACTGTCGGCGAATGCATCCATGCCGGGGACGGGCTCGGAGACGATTTGGAAGATCCCGACGGCAATCTGCTCGGCTTTGACGTAGCCGATGGGACTGAAGCCATTCGCCCAGACTTCGCTGACGGTCTCCGTGATGTTCTTGAGGGTGTCGTAAACCTGGTAACTGTTGGCGGCGAGGTCTCCGACGGGCCCGAACTGTCCGACAACGCCCATCGCGATGGCGACTTCCAATTTCTCCTGGTGTACGTAGCCGCCCTTCATGGCGTCGGTGATCATCTGGTTCATGGTTTTCAGGTCGAGGGCGCTGGCGCCGGGCAGTTTTTCAGCGGCGAGGGCGCCGGAGGTGGCCGCGAATTCTTCCAGGTTCAGCAGGTCGTCGGGGACGAGGGCGGCGACCTTCCAGCCGGCGCCTTCCTTTTTCATGACACCGAGGAGACCGAACGAGAGCGGTTCGACCACGCCGCGCACGGTGGCGGAGTAGCTGACCTTGGCGCGCACGACAGCGAGCGTGCCTTTGTCGCCCTGGGCGGTGGCGAGGTGGGTGAAGCGGAAGCTGGCGAACTGCACGCCACGCTGTACGGTCTCCAGGACTTTGCGGCTCGCCGAAGCGGGATTGGCTGGATTCAAGGAGGAGCACTCGGCGAGCATCCCCGTGATGTCGCCACGGGCCTGAGCTTCGAGGGCGCGGCGGAGGACGTCCTCGGGGTTGTTGGCGGGCGGGGCGCCGGCGCTGATCCAGATGTTGCCCTGGGAGGTGACGTTCGCGGCGGCGACCGAAACCAGGGGTTTGCCGGCGGGCAGGTTGGCCGGGCCTGGATGTTGAGCTGGTAGACGCCGACAAAGCCGGGGGCGAGGCCCGCGAACAGGACCGGAGCGTTGAGTCCTCCCAGAGTCGCCGTGACCGCCGCGGTGACGCGGTTGAGAGGGCAGAGGGCGCCGCCGTCGCCGCCGGGCCGGCCGGGTTGGATGGCGGGGGAGACCTCGCCAAGGCCGGCCAAGTACAGAATCAGGTATTCGCCGGGAGTTGCTGGTTCCAGATCCGTGACAAGGCGATAATTCGCGGCATGAAGGAGGATCGCTTCGCCCTTGCCGTCCATGGTTTTCGTGAACAGGCGCGGCGCGCGGGGCGTGATGGCGATCT
>Ga0272446_1006390_pt1 | contig 12307 bp, 14 predicted proteins | sample YNPCB0061_FD_194587 | JGI IMG/M metagenome (GOLD analysis project Ga0272446, IMG submission 194587) | Hot spring microbial mat communities from Yellowstone National Park, WY, United States - YNP-CB-006-1 | ecosystem: Environmental > Aquatic > Thermal springs > Hot (42-90C) > Sediment | place... | reverse complement strand
TGCCATATACCCATCGCCACGCAGGGTTAGCAATTTGCCCAAAGTATTGAGCGATCGCCGCATCATTGGGCAAGTTTCTTGGAGCCGTAGAAACTGAGGAATAGCTACCAGCGATCGCCTTAAAGTCGGCTGGGATACCCGCAATCTTGGCTAGTTTGCCTAATGCCATGCAAGCCCGTTTCCTTGTTTTGGTGTTGGGCGCAGTCGCCTCGATCACCTTCATCATTTCCTCTAAAGTCAAGGGCTGATCTAGGGGCAAGCGGCGATAAATTTCCCAGTAGTCCTTCTCCCAACTCACCTCCGATTTGCGATCGCCAAAGTGTTGATGTCTTGCTTGCTCCACCCACTCTATAGTGTCCTTGGTTTGCAGTGGGTCATCCGTCGGCTTGAGATAATTCACCCACTCAAATTGGCGACTATCTAATAGTGCTCCTACTTTGCGGGCTTCTTTCTCTGCGTAATGCACCCCGTTGTGGTTGGCATGGGCAATGCTAACCCTTTGTTGATACGGTGCCGATTTTTTGCTGTTGGGTTTGGGGGGGAATGTGGCACGCAGGTAAAGGCGATCGCCGTGCCGCTCGATACTCACTCCCACTTTGGCGGCTTTTAGCCTTCCGTTGGCTTGGGCAATTTTCCCGTCAAGGTCTGGCATAAAAAATGGTTTGCCTAAAGTTTGCCTAAATAGTGTTACCCATTACGCCCTATTATTACCAATTAAGGATGATTTATGTTTCTTTACAAAACCCTGAAAGTCTTGCTGAGAGCCTAAAAATCCCTATGGGGATAGCGAGACTCGAACTCGCACGAAGTCGCCTTCAACGGATTTTAAGACCGCCATGCTAAAGTCATAAAACCCTTTTTCTGTAGGCTTTGCAGATTTGCCTGTTTTTTGCCCTGCCTAAAGTTTGCCTAAAATTAAATGGGTATTAGCAGGGCAGAAGCGCATCAGCCTTTGCCAGAGATAAGTTAATCCCCTCGCCGCACCACAGCATTAGCGAGGGGATTCAGTGGCAGAGATAAATCAAGAGATAAATCAATCCCCTCGCCGCACCACAGCATTAGCGAGGGGATTTGAGCCTAGGACTAGGACTCAGGCCAATACACCAATTTGCTTCGGCCGGACCAGAAAGCCTGGTAGCGGACAAAGAGAGAGGGAAACATACCTTCAATCTCATCAATTTCTGGATTGTCGGCGATCAAGCTGTCCCCCTCCTCTAAGAGGGAGATCAATTTTTCGAATTCAACGGGTTCTCCAATCTCCTCTATAGAGGAGTGGTCCCCGTCCGTGATGGGATACCATAAATTAAACTTGGCATCTTCGAATTGTGGCACCGGTAGATAAACGCCCCTAACATACTCCATAGTCTTTCCTCCTTGTAGTTGTTTTTGTAAAAATCCCCTCGCTGTGCTGTGGGGTGGCAGCATACCCAAGAATATAATTCAGACTAATACTAATGTCAAGCACTTGCATATAAATATATGTCAGAGTATTATTAAGCTAGGGTTGTATTGTGCTGGGAGAGGGTTGTGATTAAGTGGAAACTCAATGAAGTAATGGCATCCAAGCGGATTAGAAACAAGGACCTTGCTATTGCCCTTGGACTTTCTGAGGTTGCCATCTACAAACTCCGGGGAGCGGATGAAATGCCCCGCCTTAGCGGGGAGAGGCTGGAGGGCATCTGTAGATTTCTTCAGTGCCAGCCCGGAGATTTGTTGTCTTGGGTTCCTGATCAGGAGGGACCCGATGTCTAGCGCGTCCACTCCCCCCAGAGCACAGCCCCAGGATTGCCTATTTGCCCTTTGAGGGCATCCCAATCTTCTGGCTCCTTGCAGAGCCAGCCTTTGATTAAAAATTGCGTATCGGCAGCACTTTCAGCCACCGATAAATCCTCAACTAATTGCCTTCCCTCTTGAAGGGAAGGAGAAGTTACCCCGCTGGAGCGAATAATCTGCATCATTCGCACAACGCAACGGATCGCCCCCATTGGAGCGCCGGTTTGTTTGCGGATGATGTCTGCCTCTATGTTTGGAGGCAGAAAATCCATTTTAATCCGGAAACCACGCCTCATAGTGGCTTCCATTAAAGGGCGTATCCCGTTCGTAGTAATTACTACAATCAGGTTTTCTAAGACTCCTTGGATTTTCTGTCCATCTGGCAGATAAATCCGTCCGTTCTGAAGAAAATCGAGTAGCAGAGCCTCTGCCCGCTGGGGAGCCTTGTCCAGCTCGTCCAGACAGACAACAACGGGGGTGGCTTGCGAAGCCAAAGCCGCCTTGGTCAAGATGCCAAACTCGTAGGCATCTTGAGGATCGTTTACGCCAGCCGCTACACGACCGACGTGGACACTAATAAAAAGCTCTTCGTCACCAGTCCAATGGTGACAAAGATAGTAAAGGTAATTGGCTTGCTGTTGGATTGCAAGCCATTCAGCGAAGAAGGTCTTGCCTGTACCAGGGGGACCTTCTAAAATCAAAACCTTTAGCCCCGTACGCTTCTGTATCGCACGTAGGGCTAGGGCTTCCGCCGGGCGTAAATAGTATCCTTGTTCTTTTTGCATATTCTCTCTTTTCGTCAATTTCAGATTATCAAATATTTTAACACTTATCAAACACTTTTCTAGGATAAGTGTTTGACAAGTGTTAGAAATGCGGTTAATATCAAAAGTGTCAACCGAATCGAAGTAAGGGATTATGGCTCGCCGCCGTAGCCGTAAAATTCGTTTTCCGCTAACTGTGCGACAAGCACAGAAGTTAGCGGCTAACTCCTCCGTCTCGATCGCTTCCCTTGTCGATGCGATCGGGCTGGACTCCGATTCCGATCGGGCTAGGCTTCAAGCGGAATTAGCCCGAATGGCGGCAAAATCCCCTTCCGCTCTGATTTACCAAGGCACGGACGAGGTAGCCCCTCAGTCCAGCAGTCCTTGGGACAGCGATGAAGGGGATGCTCAGCCACACTCCTCTTTAGAGTCAGAGGAGAATGAGCAAGGGAGCGGAGACCCCTTGGACCTTCCAGGGGAAGGTAGTGACCGTGGCGCGTCCAACAGCGGCGACCGCTCTGAGACGGGGGAAATCCTCACGTTAGAGGACGGGAAGTCTGAAAACGAAGTCCCCACGTCGGAGGGTCAAGGTGAGGACGGAAAGTCCCAAAGCTCCGACCGTCAGTTAGGGGAGTCCCTTAGCACGGCAATGGGGGATTCCGACCGTCCTGACGGAATATCTGCTTTAGTGAGCGACCAGCCCCGTGACGCTGGCGCTCAGGAGCCTGCCAACTCCCAAGATCAGAATGTGCCCCAACCTCAAGATCAAGAGGAGGGGAATCAAGGCAGTGATGACCGCCCCGCCCATCAGAAAAAGTGGGGCAAGAAGTTCAGCAAAGCAGAAGTTTCCGCTAGTGAAGTTTCCGCTAGTGCTGATAACAGTCACGGAGGCGTGACGGCGAAACTGCATAAGTTTGGCATCAACACCAAACTTGTCCAGCTTTGCCGTCAGCGCCTTTCTTTATTGGTGGGCGATTCTAGCCTTGAATACAGTCATCGGCGCGATTATGCCGAATTCTGTATTCGGTTGAAAACCTACCGAAACCCTTCTTCTGCCCGCAAGGAGGAAGAAGGTCGTCCCGCCATACTGATCATGGCGGATGTTTCTGGTTCTTGCTCCAGCTTCTCGAACCAATCTGTTGCAGTGGCTAAAGCCGCTTCGCAGTTGGGCGTACCTGGTGCTGATGTGCTGGTAATAACTCACAGCAACGGGAGTCTTGAAGAGCTAGAGCATAACGGTAAACCAGTCCCGATCGGGCTGGATGTTGACCTTTTCTGTCATGAAAAGGTCGTTTCCTATGAAACACTAATCCGGCGTTTTAATATCTCAGTCGTCATTGCTTTAGGCGACTGGGATGCTGTTGACTGCTATCTACTGATAGCAGCGAACCCGATCGTGGAGCGCCTAATCTGGCTGGATAAAGGCTATTCCAGCCAAGTACGAGATCGTACTAAATGGGCGCTTACACGAATTATTTCTGACCACTATTCCGACATTTCTCAAATTCGTCACAAGCTGACGTATCGGGATGGTTGTCGGGATGCGGTAACCTTTGTCAACAATATTAAGTAGGAGAAAAAATGATGGAAGAAACTTTACAAAGAGCAATGGCATGGGCAAACACACACTATGCCCATGAATCCATGCAGCACAAGGCGGCGTTTGCCAATAGCGTCGCCTATCTGGTCACTGGTATTAGTGGCGGGTACGGTGGACCCTCGCTGAGGGAACACCTTGTTTCTTGGAGTCTTGGAACAACAGGAGCAGTTAATATTGGCGGGCAAGCCATGACAACTATCACGCCTGGCAACCTGCCTTTACCTGGTGATTGGGCTTTTGAAGCGGCGGTCGCCCATGCCGCCCCGCTCTGCTTTGACCCCGCACGGAAGTATTTGAATCTCCTGATTCAAATACAGGAGAGGGAGTACTGCTTTGACGATGACCCCGAAGATTTCAAGGTTTTAAGGGGGTCGCCAAAAACAAAAAACTGAAAAGGCGGTCGCTCCCTACCCCAGAGATCGAGGCAATTATCAACGCCTGGATTTCTGGAGATTCTGTAAGAGCGATCGCCCTGACAAATTTATGGGAACGGCGCAACAACCAGCGCGTGTGCAAGGGCGTGGAACGAGACGGTTCCCCCTGCACGCACGTCTTGGCACGCCAGGCAAGAGGTGATTATTGCAAACGGCACCGCCACCAAGCTCCGAAAAAAAAAAAAAATAGCAAGAGCCCGCACTCATGCTAACGCGGGCTCCTGCTATTCTTCCTCGTCTTCCTCGTCTTCCTCCTCCCAGTCTTTTATTGTTTCTTCTAGCCATTCAGTGGACTAGGTATCAGTATTGTAAAATTGCAAGTGAAACTTTCAATAAAAGTTGGTAGTCTATCTATAAATATTGAAACTAATATTGCAGTCAATATGAGAAAAGATAGAATCGGCGAGTTAGTCAGCAAAGCCATGCAGGGCAGAAGCGCATCAGCCTTTGCCAGAGAGATGAGCGTAAGCCATACAACCGTTGCAAATTGGCTTAAAGGTGAGCACTTGCCAGATTTAGACTCATTGGCTGTGATCGCCAAAAAAGCTGGCATCACGCTTGAAGAAGCTGTGCTTTACATTTTGGACAAAAAAGCCACTGGCGATATTTGCTCGATTCAAAGGCAGATTAGAGCTCTCGAATCTCCTAGAGAGCTGATATCTGTTATAGAAACCGCTACTTACAAATTGCACTTAATGGGTTTGTAAGTATATTGAAAGTATTACTTGCAATTCTGAAATATTTATTGTATAGTCGCGGTCATGCAACACAACCAAACAACTAACCCAGTAAGACCTGCGGGCGTGGGCGGTTTGGGAGTGGAGCGGTAAACCAACAAAAAACCCCCACACAGGGGGCGTTATTCACTAAAGGAGATAATACCATGCAATCCGATACCGCATGCCTTCGGGCACTACTATGCCTCTTCAACAAACTCGATTTAGATGCCAGTGTTGAACACTTTGAGCGGTTCGACGAATGGGTTCAGCAACTGTCGAACCTTGAGCTTTCCGCCCTGATCGAGTCTCTTTCGAGGAAGCTGACAAGGCGATTTGAGAAACAATAGGCTAAATAATTTCCAATTCCCCGCCCCTCGGCGGGTTTTTTTTGTTGTGAACAGGCTAATATATGAATGTTTGTTCATACACTCAGGAGCAATAAAATGACTGCGATTATTTATTCTGGAACCCCTACCGCTACCCAGAATTTAGTACCTCATAATGTGGGTAGTAATCAGCTCGATACCCTCGAGAAACTGCTGAACTGGGGGCTTTCGTTAGAGCTTTCTTTAGTTGGTAATCGTGATTTGCAGTTAGTAAACGGCGACATTCCCACCAAGCAAGTCACCAGAAATATTTTTGATGCCGCTAATGGCAGGCAGTATGCTCAATACATCGTTTATCTACAGCTTGATCCAGATTGGCAAAGTAACCGAACCAAAAAATTCTGGGAATTTACGCTCGAGGCGACTAATGCCGCAGGTTCAACCCTATTCAACGCTCAGTAATGTTTATCGATCCTAGGATGGCGGGGCGCACCGCCAAAAACTTTGGCTCAATTACCAAAGTGACTTATGGGCTGGCGGGCAATGACGCATCCCTAGCCCGTTCGTTCGCCCAAGAAGTTGCCAAGCGTTCCGCCCTGTCGGCACAGTCTAAAATTCCAGTCCCCACTGGGGTTACCGTCTCAAAACCTCTAGTACCAAATACAGGCACACCTAGCCCAGTAGTGTCTGGTACAGCTCAGAAGTTGGCGATCGCCAGAGGAGTAGCAGGTTTTTTGGCGATCGCCGCCCTAACAGAAGTCGGAGCTAGGACCATTGCCGCCGCTGGGGAAATGTCTCAATCCATCCTGTCCGCCGCTGAAGCAGAGCTAACTTCTGCCCAAGCCAGCGAACGGCTAGCAGAAGCCAAACTGAAGCAGGCATTACAGAGAGACCGAGAAAGAAAACAAAGGCAACGCAACAAACAAAAAAGCGAGCAGGAGGAGGCAATCAATCGCGCGCTGGCTCCGCGCACTCCACCCACTGATTTACCACTAGGGCATCCAGATAACCCTTTCCCTACAGGGCAGACCGTACAGTTGATGATTCAGATTCTTGAGGCTAATGGCACTCCTAGCGAGCCTCAGGGGCAGACTATACAGAATGTTGTAGCGGTTAGAGTTGTCAGGAGCGTATATATTGAGCTTTTCCAAGTTTGCGAAATTTACGGAAGGTGGTACAGTTCTATCCTTATGTGGCGCCCCGCAGACGATACAAGTCATAACGGGACATTTGCGAGCCCCCCTCGAGGATATTTGGTGAACTCGTCAATAACTATAGGCGGCAAAACTTACACTGGTACTCCCGCACAAATAGTTAATCCCCCATACCTTCCTGAAAACGGGCAAGTCCCCCCAGCCAATAATCCGCCAAGTAATTTCAAGCCCCCAACTTTAGGCAAAGGTTTAGGCTCACAACTCGGCGAAGCCAAGCCTAAGTCCCCTTCCAGAGTTCCCCAACAACAAAAGCAGGAAAACCCTACCCCCACCCCCAGCAGTCCTGTTAGCCAAAAACCTGATTTACCCGCTCCCAGCCAACCACCTGCCACAGGGAGCACACAAAAGGGCAGGAGCTTCATTGAAATAAATGGGCAAAAAATCTTCTTAGACGAATCGCCCAAACAGTCGTTTATAGAGTTTGATAATGGCGATGTAGTCGACTTGTCTAACAGACCCAAAACCCCCAGTTACATAGAATTTGCCAACGGTAGGAGAGTTAATTTAGAACCCCAGAAAACGCCTAGCTTTATTGAGATAGGCGGTAAGAGAATTAACCTTGATAACAAACCTAATGAACCCAGCTTCATGGAGGTAAATGGGGTAAGAACCTACTTTGCGAAAGACAATCAGCCCAGCTTCATTGAAATAAATGGGGTAAGAACCTATTTACCCTCAGCCGCGCCCACAGCCCCAGCCACTACCCCCACGACACCAAAATCCCCAGAGAAGCAAGAAGAGGAGAGAAGGGCTGTTCCTTTCACTCCTACAATTCCTAACACTCCTACGGAAACCCCTAGAATCCCCACCGTACCCCCACAGCCTATCAATCCAGTACAGCCCAATCCCAATAATGTCCCTATTCCGATACCAAACACTACACCGATCAATCCCACACAACCCACACCTACCCCTAACCCTACTCCCACTCCCACTCAGCCGCCCAATAGCACCCCCACCAACCCGCCACCCAACTTGGCGGATATTATTCAACTGACAGCCTTAGCAGTTGGGGGCATTGACCTGCTCAAACAAGGTGTTAATAACCTCACCAACAAAGTAGACAATATTGACGCAAACACCTCCCCAGAATCCTTAGCTAATGCCGCTCAGACTGGCAGTTGTCGCAGTCTGAAGGATGCTAACTGTACTACTCCCCTAAAAGACTCCATTGTTAATCCAATTCAACAGGGACAAAACAATTTGCTAAACAATGTGGGGAATTTAGCCTCAGTGGTGGACGCAGTAAGCAACAAAATAGACGGCGTGCGAAACTTCTTAGACAAGATGGCTACAGCAATGCGGTTAGATAAGGTCTATAACTTCTTGACCTTCATCACTGTTATTCATAACGCTTCAATGCTCAGCCAAAATCTAGCCATTACGCTAATGGATACTCTTTCTTTAGGCTTGGCAACCTTTGGCATCAAAGACGAAAATGGAAGCCCGATTGACATTCAAGGCATTCTAAACAAATCTCTTCAGGACACTATCAAAGGAATTATTGGCGAGGCTAATTACACCACTCTAACTACACGCTGGGCGCAAGCAGTGCGAGTGTATCAGGCAGGGGCAAATATTGTTTACTCCATGCGGAGCTTGTGGGATAGTGCACGATCTCTCCATGAGCTAACCGCCGCCAACATTGGAAGGATTGGAAACGCCTTAAAGCGGTCTGGTACGGTGCTAGAAAATAGCTATCCTGCGATGGCAGAAAATCCAGTAATGGTGAACAACCTAATGACCAGATTGCAAAACTTAGAAGATGCCGCCAGCCATTTATCAGCTATTACCTCAGAGTCTTATGGCATTACTCAAACTGTCGCCCAGATCAGGAAAGACCAAGATGACTTCAAGCGATTAATAACTGAAGTAACCAATACCCCCACACCGCCCAATATTCCTAACCAACAAATAGATCAGGCGGCTAAAACAGCTTCAGTTTCGCCCCCAATAACTGTCCAAGATTTAGTTAAACCAGAGCCATGACCTTACCTGATGACTTTAGCCCTTGGGAACATTTGCAAAGCACTCTGAGGAATGCACATAATCTGCAAGTCCGCAGGGAGTTTGAAGATATTGAGGTAGATGACGACATAACCACTCCAAGAGGCTCACTCAAATTAGCATCGTTGTTACAGGATAACGACACTGCTGATATGACGATTTTGCGGCTGTTTCTTTACCATGTCATCATCAAAGGTTTTGGACAACCCGAGATATACGCAGTACCTAATCAGGATGTGGCTGATGTAATGCGCTATCGCCCTAAGCTGGTGCTTTACTTTGCCCAAAACTACAGGGAAGTGCAAGATGAGCAAACTCCTGTAGATGCCCAAATTAGTATTAGGTTAATCAACGAGACGGCAGAGACTTTGACACAGGGAGAAGTTCATACTTTGGCGCAAAAAGTGCGCTCTCTGTTTGCGACAAACGGCGGGTTTAGGTTTACTAAAGGCAGAGGTTTGTTTACTTACACCGAGCCTCTTAAGGGCTACTTCTTGCAGTTGTATGTAAACAGCCAAGCTGAAGGTAGAAAAGTAGTAGAACAAGTTTTGGACATCAAAAACCACACCCCAGATTGGCAGTATGCAAACTACAAAGAGAATTTAGAACCATCCCAAGCCTTTGCCACTAACCCCCCTGTAAAGACAATTTTAGGCAAAGCTGTTAGACCGCGCAGACGCAGACCAGTCGCCGTGGTGCGTTTTCGTCACGCGCAGTTGTTTGTTGCAGGGTTGCCTAAACCAATAGTGTTAGTAGATATGACTGGACGCTATAAAAAAGCAATTATCCAAGTTTAGTTTTTAAAAAAATTTGCATCACCCCATAAGGGATAGCGCCAAAAAAAATAGCTTTTTGTGAGGATATATTATTCACATTGAGTTGTGATTATTTTGTATGTCCAGAAAACCCGTTTACTTGTTAGAGCGCGAACTAGAATTTGCCAAGCGCCGCGCTGCTTTTTATGCGCGCACGGATCGCCCTACCAAACCGACGGTAGATCGGCACCCCCGTCAAAAAGTGGGGTACGCGGCGCCCTGTTTAACTAAAGGCGGTGCTACTCCTGTAGTACAAATCAACGCGAGCCAAGATTCGATTACTTGGTTTGGAATCAGCAACCTCGGGTTATATGTTCCCACCGACACTGCCTATGCTGGCGGGATTCCTAAGCCTAAAGCACTAAAACCAGCAATGGTTAAGGCTGTAGTAGGAACTGCTACTCCTGTTGTGCAAACCGCTCAAGGATCAGGTCGCCGTTATGCTCGCTACACTGCCAGTACTGCTGGCAATGTTCAAGCTCATTACTCGGTTCCTATCTCCAAAAAGGCAACTTTAGTTACTGCGCAGGAGCAGGAAGATCAGTCAGCCGCAGTATTCACGGCGGTTCAAAGTAAGCTAACTGTCACTTATTCGCGGTTTTACTATTTTCCTGAGCGATTCACTAATAGTTACAAGTAATGACCCCGCTAATCATCCCCGCACATCTATTTCCTGATCAAACGGAAGAGGAGCGATTGTTAGAAATTCAGCTAATGATCGCTCGTCAAACCGCTTTATATAAGGCTATTGATGGGGAAATGTCTGCAAGCGATTTGCTTGATTTTGTGGACGCCCAAGGCTATGAGGTTGATCTATGGATTGAGGATGTAGACAACTATGGCTTTGCCAGATTTTGCTGACGATTCTCGCTGGTTTGTACTGGCTAGTCTCGCACTAGTGGCACAAAATGTCAGCGAGTTTCCTAATGCCTACATCCCTATTCCAAAAGTGAATATAAATGACATTTCTGATTACCCTTTCATTAGGGTATTAGTAAACAATCCTCAAGCTAAACCTACTTGGCGATTGGGCTGTTGGGGGGAATTTTTGGTAGATGAACCTAATGCTGAACAGTTGGTGTGGCGATTCTGTTGTCCGTTGGGTCGCTTCTCTATTCATCAAAAGCCTGATTTTTTAGGAACTTATCGCTTGCGGTTCGATATCCCTGCATGGTTTGAGAGTTGCAATTTATTTATTTGGGGATATATCTCCTAGGAGGTTTTATGTTTCAGTGGCTTGTCAAGCTCTATTTGCTGATTCGAGGCGATCGCTTTGCCCGCGACAAATTAGAGGAAATTCGTGACGAGATTCACAAAAATGCCATCGAGATCAATTTAAGGGTGGAGCAGTTGGAAATCCATTTAGTGCGTATTGAATCGGAATTACAAGCCCATATCAATACCACCAACGCTAATTATGAATTCCTTGAGCAAAAAATAAACTCTTTCCATTTTGCCAGCGAGTTGATGCTGAAAATGCTAGACGATCGATTTGATGCCCTCAATTTGAAGATTGATTTACTAAAAAAGTAATGGCTAGATTTCAAGCATTTATTTCCCTAATAGTTATTGCTTGGTGCTTGTGGCAAATCGGCATTAAGGATAAAGACAACCGTCAAGATATGACGGCTTACTGGTCGACTCTTAGTTCGTTGATTTCCTACTGGATTCCTTCGCCTAGTCAATCCCAATCGCAATTTAGGAGTAGAAAAGATGATTAACCTATTGAATGTCGTCAAATACTACAAAGACCTACCACACCAAAATCAGGCTTTGGAGAAATTGCAGGCGGCACTGGTGGCTACTGTTCCAGAACTCCTAAGCGATGATGCGGACTGGGTGGAATTGTGGCGATCGCCGCAAAAAAATAGCCTACTCCCTGATTGGCAAGGCGGCGATAAGTGGCAAACAGTTACGGCGATTTGCCAAGAGTGCGATCGGCAAAACCTAAAGCTACTTCAACAAAAGGCGTATGTACTAGCAACGGTGGAGTGGGAAACGGGCAATACTTTTGCCCCTGTGCGTGAGGCTTACTGGCTGTCTGACGAATGGCGGCGCCGTAATCTCCGCTACTATCCCTATTACGGTCGTGGCTATGTCCAACTCACTTGGGACTTTAATTATGAGCAATATGGGGAGTTGCTTGGCTTAGACCTGCTGGGCAATCCCGATCTGGTAATGCGCCCTGATATTGCCTTATTTATTTTGGTGCATGGGTGCAAGTTTGGCGTGTTTACAAGCCACAAGCTAGAAGACTATATCAATTCTGGGCATTGCGACTACTGGAATGCACGGCGGGTGATCAATGGTACTGATAAGGCGACCGAGATTGAGGCGATCGCCAAAGATTGGGAGCGGTGGTTAAGGCAAAATCCATAGATGCAACATTTCAGTATTTATAGATAAACTGCCAATTTTTAATGAAAGTTACACTTGCAATTTTGCAATACTAATGCTATTGTCTGTTTTACTTTCATGATTGCAAGCTATGATGACAGAACACTTGATGTTAAGGATACGCCCCGATCTAAAACTACGCCTCAAAATTTACGCCATCCAACATGGCAAAAGTGCCAGTGCTATAGCGGCTGAGGCGATTGAAGATTATCTCGATTTTCGCGAGCCGCCCGAGCCTACGCCGCCTGTTGCTCTCAA
>Ga0272446_1006388_pt1 | contig 12314 bp, 10 predicted proteins | sample YNPCB0061_FD_194587 | JGI IMG/M metagenome (GOLD analysis project Ga0272446, IMG submission 194587) | Hot spring microbial mat communities from Yellowstone National Park, WY, United States - YNP-CB-006-1 | ecosystem: Environmental > Aquatic > Thermal springs > Hot (42-90C) > Sediment | place... | reverse complement strand
GCGTAAAACCAGCCCGAGCCTCTCAAGAAAAGAAGCGCCGAGCCGATACAACAAGCAGACATCTTGTCAAGCGTTAATCGCGGAAAAGAACGGTTTTAGCCGTCTTTAACCGCGATCGACAGCACTTGAGCTTGTGCATGATTCAAGCCGACAGGAGAAAGTGATTTATGGAAATCTTGATTGCTGACGACGGCGAAGCCATGCGCAAGGTCAACAGCAACATGTGGGTCAGGACTTGATGAAAAGCAGCAGGCAAACACATGAGATAGGCAGGGAAACCCATGTTTATCCTTTGATTGGCTGGCATCTGCGATGCCCAGAATACAACAACCGAATTACCAGAAACATGAACTTGAGACCTCGCATTTCTACCTGCGGCCTGCCGCTGTTCATGTTCACGGAAACCCGATCATGATTTTAAAAGACGCGCCATTCAATGAGCGAATGAACATGCAGGCCATGCATGTGCTGGCACGGGTGTCGGTGCACAGCGGGCAGCATTTGACCGAGGTAGAGCGCGATCTGGTGCAGATGGATGTGCTGCTCGACGAGGCCATCAAAAAGATGTGTGCGAGTTTCATGGCGATTCATCACGCAGTCGCCCTGCAACAGGAAACCTTGAACGGTCTGCTGGCCGACGGCCTGCCGGCGCCCGAGTATGCGGCGCGCTTCGAGGCGCTGCGTGGCGTGATCGACCAGCATGTCGGCGCCGCCGTGACCGGCCTGCAGTTTCAGGACATGACCAGCCAGCTGATCGGCCGCATGGTGCAGCACCTCGCCGGGCTGCGCGACGTGTTTGGCGCACTCGACACGAACGGATCGGTTCCGCCGGACAGCAGCAATGAAGCCCTGCTGGCGACGCTGAACCAAATCAGCGACCGGGTGGGCGCGCGTTGCACCGAACTGGCAGGCGGCGTACGCAGCACAGTCAATCAGCGACACATGGAAAGCGGCGACATCGAGCTGTTTTGAGAATACGGAATACGTGGACACCAGTCCGAACATGGAAAGAGCGGGGGCAACAATGAGTAAAACAATTCTTGCAGTAGATGACTCGGGCTCACTTCGCCAGATGCTGGCCTTCAGCCTGAAGGCAGCCGGCTATGACGTCATCGAGGCGGTTGACGGGCAGGACGGGCTGAACAAAGCGAAGCGGCAGACGGTGGATATGGTGCTGACCGACCAGAACATGCCGGGCATGGATGGACTGAGTCTGATAAAAGCACTTCGCGCCATAAAGAATTATCAGAGCGTGCCGATATTGATGCTGACCACCGAGTCCGGAGACGACATGAAAGCGCAGGGCAGGGCGGCAGGCGCCACTGGCTGGATGGTCAAGCCTTTCGATCCGGCACGCCTGACCGAGGTGGTCAGGAAGTTGATCGGCTGAAGACGCGGCAATCGAATATGCAGCACTTAGATGACGGAGTTCAAAAATGACGATTGATATGAGCCAGTTCTACCAGGTGTTTTTCGACGAAGCGGATGAACTGCTCGCCGAAATGGAGAAGCTGTTGCTGGCCATCGACGTGTCCGAACCGGATAACGAGGATCTCAACGCGATCTTTCGGGCGGCGCATTCCATCAAGGGCGGAGCGGCCACCTTTGGTTTTAACGACATCACCGAAGTCACCCACATGCTGGAATCCCTGCTCGACCGCATCCGCAAGGGCGAAATGGCGCTGACGCCCGAGCATGTGGATGCCTTCCTGGTGGCCAAGGATGTCCTGTCCATGCAGATGGATGGACACCATCATGGTTCGAGCGTCGATCAGGACGCGGTTGGCAGTGTGTGCCAGCGGTTGAAGGCGCTGTCGCAGGGCATCGTCGAGGCCGCATCGGCTGTGATTGCTATCCCAGCGGTCGCCCCCGAACCTGCCAAGCCGGACACCGCACCGGTTGCGGAAGCGGACGGCAACACTCGTTTCCGTATCGAATTGCCCGAAGTCACGCAGAACGATGTTGACGCGCTGGCGGCTGAACTGGGCTTGCTGGGCACGATCAGCCAGGAGCATCTGGCCGACGGGCGCGCGGTGTTCATGCTGACGACTGGCGAGAGCCAGGACAATATCGTTGCGATCTGCTCGTTCGTGCTCGACCCGGACGACCTCAAGATTACCCACGACGGTGCGGAAGGGTCGCTGCGGAGCAGCGGGGCACCCACCGGCCTACCCCTTGCGGGTGGTGCGGGGGCTGCTCCGCAGGCCGCAGCACCGACAGGCATTGCGCCTCAGGCAATCGAGGCGAAACAGCCAGATGAAGATCCGGGTTACGGATTGTTTGAGCCTGAGAAGACGGTCATTGCCAGCCAGCCGCCCGCTGCCGAAGCCAAGAACTTGGGCCGGCGCGCCACCGACAAGGAAGGCTCGGGCCAGGAATCTTCCTCGATCCGCGTCGGCATCGAGAAGGTCGACCAGCTCATCAACCTGGTGGGCGAACTGGTCATCACCCAGGCCATGATCGAGCAGCGCATCGGCTCGCTCGACCCCATCGTGCACGAGCGCCTGCTCAACAGCGCCGGGCAGCTGGCCCGCAACACCCGCGACCTGCAGGAGGCGGTCATGTCCATCCGCATGATGCCGATGGATTATGTGTTCTCGCGCTTTCCGCGCATGGTGCGCGATCTCGCCGGCAAGCTCGGCAAGAAGGTTGAATTCATCACCCGCGGCGCCGCCACCGAACTCGACAAGGGCCTGATCGAGCGCATTGTCGATCCGCTCACCCACCTGGTGCGCAACAGCATCGACCACGGCATCGAAACGCCCGAGGCGCGCCGCGCCGCCAACAAGAGCGAAACCGGCAAGCTGACGCTTTCCGCCGCGCACCAGGGCGGCAACATCGTCATCGAAGTGACCGACGACGGCGGCGGCCTGAATCGCGAAAGAATCCTGGCCAAGGCGCGGCAGAACGGCCTGCCGGTATCGGACGCCATGAGCGATGCCGAGGTGTGGCAGCTCATTTTCGCGCCGGGCTTCTCCACGGCGGAGGTCGTCACCGACGTTTCCGGCCGCGGCGTGGGCATGGATGTGGTCAAGCGCAACATCACCGCCATGGGCGGCACGGTCGACATCCGTTCCGCCCCCGGCTACGGCACCACGATCACGATTTCCCTGCCGCTGACGCTCGCCATCCTCGACGGCATGTCGGTCAGGGTCGGCGAGGAGACCTACATCCTGCCGCTGGGCTATGTGATCGAATCGCTGCAGCCGGCGCCCGCCGACGTCAAGGAAGTCGCCGGCCAGGGCCGAGTGGTCAAGGTGCGCGAGGAATACCTGCCGCTCATCCCGCTGCACCGGATTTTCGCCATCGAGCCGCGCTTTACCGATCCCGCCCAGGGCATCGTCGTGATCCTCGAGGCCGACGGCAGGAAGGCCGCGCTGCTGGTCGATGCACTGGGCGGGCAGCAGCAGGTCGTGGTCAAGAACCTGGAATCGAATTTCCGCAAGGTGGCCGGCATTTCCGGCGCCACCATCCTGGGCGACGGAGGCGTTTCCCTGATTCTCGACGTCTCCGCGCTGCTGCGCTCCAGCCGCCAGCTCGATACCGAAGCCGTCTTTTCCTGAAATCTGACAAGGAACCCGAACATGCAAGCATCCGCATCCGCACAAACCGTCAGCGTGGCCCCCGGCGCACAAGCCGGCAATGAAGCCGCCGGCAACGAATTCCTCGCCTTCACCCTGGGCCAGGAGGAGTACGGCATCGACATCCTCAAGGTCCAGGAAATCCGCGGCTACGAGCCGGTCACCCGCATCGCCAACACCCCTGACTTCATCAAGGGCGTGATGAACCTGCGCGGCATCATCGTCCCGGTCGTGGACATGCGCATCAAGTTCAACCTGGGCGAGCCCAGCTACGACCAGTTCACCGTGGTGATCATTCTCAACGTCGCCGGCCGGGTGATGGGCATGGTGGTGGACAGCGTCTCCGACGTGACCACGCTCTCGCCCGAGCAGATCAAGCCGGCGCCGGAGATGGGCGCGGCGATGGATACCGACTATCTCATCGGCCTCGGCACGCTCGGCGAGCGCATGCTGATCCTGGTGGACATCGACAAGCTCATGTCCAGCGCAGAGATGGGTCTTATGGAAAAGATTGCTGCCTGACATGGCGGCAAATCAGACAACCGAATTCAGACCGAGGGTAAACAACAATGTTCAAGAATCTGAGTATCAAGGCGCGACTGGTTTTCATCCTGTCCTTTCTGTCGGCACTCATGGTGGTCATCGGTCTCATCGGCCTGAACGGCATGAGCAAAACCGAAGCCGGCATGAAAACCGTCTACGAGGACCGCACGGTTCCGCTCGGACAGCTGGCGGATATTCAAGCCAGGTTGCTGCAAAACCGTATTGCCGTCACGGCGGCCCAGGCAGATCCGACCCCGGAATTCATTGCCGATCAGACCGCGAAAGTCGAAAACAACATCGCGGAAATCACCAAGATTTGGGATGCCTACATGGCGACCTACCTCACGCCGGAGGAGAAGGTTCTCGCGGAAAAATTCGCCGCGGATCGCAAGGCGTTTGTCGCCGAGGGCCTGAAGCCGGCGATCGCCGCCCTGCGCGCGAACGATATCGAAGCGGCGAAACAAATTATCGTAGACAAGATCCGCCCCCTCTATGGACCCGTTGGTGAAGGGATAGGCGCGCTCGTCAAGCTGCAACTGGATGTCGGCAAGCAGGAATTCGATCTTGCGCACGAACGCAGCGTGAACAGCCGCAATATCGCCCTCGCTGCCATCGCCATTGGCCTGGGCATGGCCGCCTGGCTCGGTTTTCTTCTGATTCGCGCCATCACCCGCCCGCTGGATGCCGCAGTGAAGCTGGCGCGCGGTGTTGCCGCGGGCGATCTGACCCAGCGCATCGAGGTGACTTCGAGGGACGAAATCGGCCAGTTGATGCTGGCGCTCAAGGAAATGAACGAGAACCTGGTGGATGTGGTCGCCAAAGTGCGTACCGGCACCGACGCCGTGGCCACGGCATCGAGCCAGATCGCCGCTGGCAACCTCGACCTGTCGTCGCGCACCGAAGAGCAGGCATCGAGCCTGGAAGAGACCGCGAGCTCGATGGAAGAGCTGACCGGCACGGTGAAGCAGAACGCCGAGAACGCACGCCAGGCCAACCAGCTGGTGGCATCCACGGCGGAAGTGGCGATGAAGGGCGGGCAGGTGGTGGGCCAGGTGGTCGACACCATGGCCTCGATCAAGGACAGCTCGCGCAAGATTGCCGACATCATCGGCGTGATCGACGGCATTGCCTTCCAGACCAACATTCTGGCGCTGAACGCCGCGGTGGAAGCGGCGCGCGCGGGCGAGCAGGGCCGCGGCTTCGCGGTGGTGGCGACGGAAGTGAGGAATCTGGCGCAGCGCAGCGCCTCGGCGGCGAAGGAGATCAAGGCGCTGATCGAGGATTCGGTTGCCAAGGTCGAGAACGGCGGGCATCTGGTGGACGAAGCCGGCAGGACCATGGACGAGATCGTGGGCTCGGTGAAGCGGGTGACCGACATCATGAGCGAGATCGCGGCGGCGAGCGCCGAGCAGAGCGCCGGCATCGAGCAGGTCAACCAGGCCATCGTGCAGATGGACACGGTCACCCAGCAGAACGCTGCGCTGGTGGAAGAGGCGGCTGCCGCTTCCGAAAGCCTCAACGAGCAGGCCGCCCGGCTGGCCGAGGCGGTGAGCGTGTTCAAGCTCGAAGCCGGCGCCTACCAGGCGCGCGCCGAGCGGCCGGTCGCGAAGAGCGGCGTGGTGACGCCGGTGCGCAAGCCCGCGCCCAAGGCTGCGCCGGCAGTGATGCCGACACGTGGCAGGAAGCTCGCTGCCGCCGGAGGCGACGATGGCGAGTGGGAGACATTCTAGCGCTCGCAGCAGGCCGGTTCGCGCGGTTAATGGATCGTGAACCGGCCGCGCGGCGGAGGATGTAGCCGGGCTGGCCGCAACAGCGCAGGCTTGATGACGAAGACAACAACAAAATACACAACAAAAAGATGTATTGGCGGAGAACCGGAAGCCGTGGTTGGGTTGCCGGAACAGTGTGTAGAAGGCTTTATGCGGAACAGGAACATGAAAATATTGGCGAGTCTGAGTATCAAATCCCGGCTGATCTTCGTGATCGGGTTTCTGCTGACGCTGATGACTGGCATCGGAATCATGGGGATGGTCAGCCTCAATTCCACCAACGGCGCCATGGAAACGGTTTATCGGGACAGATTGCTGACCTTGGGCAAGCTGGAACGCATGGCCATGCTGATCAACAAGAACCAGATCATCCTGGCCGAAACCACCGGCGCGCAGTTGTCGGCCTTCCCGCCCGAGGCGACGGAGGTGGACAAGAACGTGGCCGAGGTCAAAAGCACGATCAGCGAGATCGATGATCTCTGGAAAGCCTATACGGCGGCCAAGCTGACGGCCGAGGAGAAGAGGCTTGCCGATGAGTTCGACGCCAACCGCAAGAAATACGGCCGCGAGGGACTGATCCCTGCGATGGCAGCCCTGGGCGCCCACGACTTCCAGCAGGCAGTGGAGATCATGCAGGGCCCGCTCTCCCAGAACTATCCCGCGGTGCGCAAGAGCCTGGAAGACTTGAGCAACCAGCAGATGAAGGCGGCGAAGAGCGAATACGAGGCCTCGCAAACCCGCTATGCCACCGTGCGCAACACTGCGATCGTCATGATCCTGCTCGGCATCGCGCTCGCAGCCGCAGTCGGCGTCTGGCTCATCCGCGCCATCACCCGCCCGCTGGAAGGCGCCATCCGCCTGGCGCAAAGCGTGGCCGCGGGCGACCTGACGCAGACCGTCGAAATCACCAGCCAGGACGAGACCTGCAAGCTTCTCCAGGCCATGAAGGACATGAACGAGAGCCTGGCGGGAATCGTGGGCCAGGTGCGCCACGGCACCGAGAACATGGCGGTCGCCTCGCGCCAGATCGCGGCCGGCAACGCGGACCTTTCCGCGCGCACCGAATCCCAGGCCTCTTCGCTTGAGGAAACCGCCAGCACCATGGAGGAGCTGACCAGCACCGTGAAGCAGAACGCCGAATCCGCGCACCACGCCAGCAGGCTGGTGAGCTCTACGGCCGAAATCGCGGTCCATGGCGGTGAAGTGGTGGGACAGGTCGTCGCGACCAAGTCTTCCATCAAGGACAGCTCGCGCAAGATTGCCGACATCATCGGCGTGATCGACGGCATTGCCTTCCAGACCAACATTCTGGCGCTGAACGCCGCGGTGGAAGCGGCGCGCGCGGGCGAGCAGGGCCGCGGCTTCGCGGTGGTGGCGACGGAAGTGAGGAATCTGGCGCAGCGCAGCGCCTCGGCGCGAAGGAGATCAAGGCCCTGATCGAAGACTCCGTGGGCAAGGTCGAAGCGGGCAGGAAACTGGTGGACGAGGCCAGGTCATCGATGGATGACATCGTGACTTCGGTACAACTGGTGGCCGACATCATCGGCAGCACCGCCGCGGCGAGCGCCGAGCAGAGCGCCGGCATCGAGCAGGTCAACCAGGCCGTGGTGCAGATGGACGAAATGACCCAGCAGAATGCCGCCATGGTCGAAGAGGTGGCAGCCGCGGCCGAGAGCCTGCAGGAACAGGCCGCCAGGCTGGCCGTGGCGGTGGGCGTGTTCAGGCTGGACGCAGGCGCGTGCCGCTCGCAGGTGGAACCGCCGGCATTGGGCAACCGGGTGGCGGCGATGCCGAAATTCGCGTCCCCTGCTGCGCCGGCCAGGGCGATTGCCGCGCCGAAGAAGCTGGCGGCTGGCGGCGGCAACGAGGAGTGGGAAGAATTCTGAGTCAGGCGGATTTTGCAGGAGGCCCGCGCCGGGCCGATGACTTGGTCATCGGCGGGGCGGAAATCGCGGCGAGGGCGCCACTCCTGTTATGGAAGTGCCCATAAGAATTAAAGCAGCAAAGGTTTGACTCTTAAGAGCAGCGGGGCCCCAGATCAGCGCATAGGCATGGAAACGGATCGCAGGCCAAAGAATTTTAAATTTAAATGGAAGGAATCTGAAATGCGAATCAATATGCCAGTTACCAATGTCGAGTATATCCTGAAGGATACGGAAACGGTCGTGTCGAAGACGGACCTGCACGGCAATATCACCTACGTCAATCAGGACTTCGTCAACATCAGCGGCTTTTCCGAGGAGGAGCTGCTGGGCGCGCCGCAGAACATCGTGCGCCACCCCGACATGCCCGTGGAGGCCTTTGCCGATTTCTGGGCGACGATCAAAGCCGGCAAGGCCTGGACCGGGCTGGTGAAGAACCGCTGCAAGAACGGCGACCACTACTGGGTCGAGGCGAATGCCGCGCCCATCATCGAAAACGGCAAGGCGGTCGGCTACACCTCGATCCGCACCAAGCCCGCGCGTGACGCCGTGCAGGCCGCGGAGGCCGCCTACCGCGCGATCAAGGCGGGCGACAAGTCGCTGAAGATCAAGGAGGGCAACGCGGTGCGCCCGAGCTTTCTGGAGCGCTGCTGCCTCGACCGGCTCGCGTCGATGTCGCTGAAAGCGACGCTCACGCTGGCCGCCGCCAGCATGATCGCGCTGTTCGGCGTGATGGCGGTGCTGGCGTGGCTGGCGACCAACGAAGCCAACCAGGCCTATACCGGGTGGCTGATCGCCATTGCGCTGCTGGGCATGCCGATGGCGATCGGCTTCGCCGTCATGTCGCACGGCGTGGTGGTGAAACCCTTGGAGCGCGCCCGGGCCGACATCGAGCGCATGAGCTCGGGCGACCTCACCGGCCGCATCGTGGCCGGCGGGGCCAAGGAAGTGGAGCGCCTGATGCAGGCGCTGCGCATCCTGCAAATCAACATCAAGCTGCTGGTCGGCCAGATCAAGCAGAGCACAGACGTGGTGGGGCAGGCGGCGAGCGAGATTGCCGCCGGCAACATGGACCTGTCGGGGCGCACCGAATCCCAGGCATCCTCGCTCGAAGAGACCGCGAGCTCGATGGAAGAGCTCACCAGCACGGTCAAGCAGAACGCCGAGAACGCGCGCCAGGCCAACCAGCTCGTCGTCTCCACCGCGGATGTCGCCGTCAAGGGCGGCGACGTCGTCGGCCAGGTCGTCGACACCATGGCCGCCATCAAGGACAGCTCGCGGAAGATTGCCGACATCATCGGCGTCATCGACGGCATCGCCTTCCAGACCAACATCCTCGCCTTGAACGCCGCGGTGGAAGCCGCGCGGGCGGGTGAACAGGGACGCGGCTTTGCCGTGGTGGCCTCTGAGGTGCGCAACCTGGCCCAGCGCAGCGCCGCGGCGGCGAAGGAAATCAAGGCGCTGATCGAGGATTCGGTGGGCAAGGTCGAAGCGGGCGGCCAGCTCGTGGACAGGGCTGGCGCGGCGATGCACGAGATCGTGTCCTCGGTCAAGCGCGTCACCGACATCATGAGCGAGATTGCGGCCGCGAGCGCCGAGCAGAGCGCCGGCATCGAGCAGGTCAACCAGGCGGTCACCCAGATGGACGATATCACCCAGCAGAACGCCGCGCTGGTGGAGGAAGCCGCCGCTTCGTCCGAAGCCATGCTGGCGCAGGCCGAAAAGCTGATGGAACTGGTGGGCGCCTTCACCCTGGTGCAAGGCGTGCAGCCGGTGCTGCATCGCCGCGCTGCGGCGGGGCCGCGCCAGGCCGAGAGAAAGCATGGCGTGACGGCGCAGGCACGGGGCCGCAAGCTGCTTGCGGCGAATTGACCGGGCTGTCCGGCCGGCGCTTGCGCGGCGGCCGGTCAAGTATCGTCGGCCGCAGCCGATAACGGACTAGACAGGGCACGCGGGGACTTACCCGTTGCCCGAATCGAGGCCCGCATACCCAGGCAATGAAACCCGCACCCGACAGGCAGTCCGACAACAACAAGGTATTCGACTTCACGCCGCGCGACTTCGCGCGGGTGCGCGAGCTCATCTACCGCCAGGCCGGCATCTCGCTGTCCGAAAGCAAGCAGGAAATGGTCTACAGCCGGCTTGCCCGCCGGCTGCGCGCGCGCAACATGCAGTCCTTCGCGCAGTATCTCGACATGCTGGAGCGCGACCACGACGCCGACGAGTGGCAGGCCTTCACCAATGCGCTGACGACCAATCTCACGGCCTTTTTCCGCGAGGCGCACCATTTCCCCATCCTCGCCGAGCACCTGAAGCAGGGCAGGGCGCCGCTGTCGATCTGGTGCTCGGCCGCCTCCACCGGCGAGGAACCCTACACCATCGCCATGACCGCCTGCGAGGCTTTCGGCACGCTGACCCCGCCGGTGAGCATCGTCGCCACCGACATCGACACCAATGTGCTCGCGACCGCCTCGAACGGCATCTATCCGATCGAGCGTGTCGAGAAATTGGCCCAGGAGCGTCTCAAGCGCTTCTTCCTGCGCGGCAAGGGCGAGCGCGCGGGCTTCGTGCGGGTGCGTCCCGAACTGCGCCAGCTCATCGACTTCCGGCCGCTCAACCTGCTCGCGCCCACCTGGCCGGTGAGCGGGCCGTTCGACGCGATTTTCTGCCGCAATGTGATGATTTATTTCGACAAGCCCACCCAGGCGAAGATTCTCGAACGTTTCGTGCCGCTGATGAAGCCGGACGCGCTGCTGTTCGCCGGGCATTCGGAAAACTTCATGTATGCCACCCAGGCCTTCAGGCTGCGCGGCCGCACGGTATACGAGCTCGACCCCGCACACGGCGGCGCGAGGAGGATCAAATGAGCGCCGTCCTCGAGGAGCAGCTTGCCACCAACCTCTATTACGACCAGTACTTCGACTGCGAGGCGGCCAAGCTGCTGCCCGGCGAGTATTACTTCACCGGCAAGCAGATGATGCTGGTGACGGTGCTGGGTTCCTGCGTGGCCGCCTGCATTCGAGACCGCCTCAAGGGCATCGGCGGCATGAACCACTTCATGCTGCCGGAGAGCGGGGGCGATCCGGGCAACCCCCTGTCCTTGTCCATGCGCTACGGCGCCTATGCCATGGAAATGCTGATCAACCAGCTGCTCAAGGCCGGCGCGCGGCGCGAGAACCTGGAGGCCAAGGTGTTCGGCGGCGGCAACGTGCTGCGCGGGGTGACCAGCATCAACGTGGGCGAGCGCAACGCCCGCTTCGTGCGCGAATACCTGCGCGCCGAAAACGTGCCGATCATCGCCGAGGACCTGAACGACATCTACCCGCGCAAGGTGTACTTCTTTCCCCATACCGGCAAGGTGCTGGTCAAGAAGCTGAAGCAGCTGCACAACGATACGGTGCAGAAACGCGAGCGCGACTATGCGCGGCGCCTGAACATCCATCCGGTGGGCGGCGATGTCGACCTGTTCTGACGGGCGAGCGAGATTGAAATGACAGTGGAAGTGCGTGCATGAAGACAAGGGTTCTGATAGTGGATGACTCGGCGCTGATCCGCAGCGTGATGAGCGAGATCATCAATAGCCAGCCGGACATGGAAGTGGCGGGCGCGGCGCCCGACCCGCTGGCGGCGCGCGACCTCATCAAGCGCACCAATCCGGACGTGCTGACGCTGGATGTCGAGATGCCCAGGATGGACGGCCTCGATTTCCTGGAAAAGCTCATGCGCCTGCGGCCCATGCCGGTGGTGATGGTGTCGTCGCTGACCGAGCGCGGCTCGGAAATCACGCTGCGCGCGCTGGAACTGGGCGCGGTCGATTTCGTGGCCAAGCCCAAGCTCGATATCCAGAGCGGCATGCGCGACTACGCCGAACTGATCGCCGACAAGATCCGCGCCGCCGCGCGCGCGAAGATCGCGCCGCGCCGGGTTCAACCGGCGGGCGCGGAACACGGCGCGGCTGTCCCGCTGCCGGCGCTGCGCAATCCGCTCGCCAGCAGCGAGAAGCTCATCATCATCGGCGCTTCCACCGGCGGCACCGAGGCGATCAAGGAATTCCTCATGCAGCTGCCGCCGGACTGCCCCGGCATCCTCATCGCCCAGCACATGCCCGAGGGCTTCACCCGCTCGTTTGCCGAGCGGCTCGACAAGCTGTGCCGGATTTCGGTCAAGGAGGCGGAAGGCGGCGAGCGCGTGCTGCCGGGGCACGCCTACCTCGCGCCCGGCCATTCGCACCTGTTGCTGGTGCGGAGCGGCGCCAATTACATGACGAAGCTCGACCAGGGGCCGCCGGTGAACCGCCACCGCCCCTCGGTGGACGTGCTGTTCCGCTCGGCGGCCGTGGCTGCCGGCAGGAACGCCGTGGGCGTGATCCTCACCGGCATGGGCAAGGATGGCGCCGCCGGCATGCTGGAAATGAAGCAGGCCGGCGCCTACAACCTGGCGCAGGACGAGGCGAGCTGCGTGGTGTTCGGCATGCCCAAGGAAGCCATCGCGATCGGCGC